>Ga0193716_1000339_pt1 | contig 29615 bp, 16 predicted proteins | sample U2c1metaG_FD_145901 | JGI IMG/M metagenome (GOLD analysis project Ga0193716, IMG submission 145901) | Soil microbial communities from a riparian zone of the East river system, Colorado, United States - U2c1 | ecosystem: Environmental > Terrestrial > Soil > Riparian zone | place: USA: East River...
AAAGAGTACGGTGTTGGAATTCCCTAATTATCTACTCTACTGCGCCATTCTGTCCGACCTTCGAATAGAACTGCCGCCCTCAGCCTTCCCCATCAGGTGAGTAGCGGCACGTTCAGCCGAAGTTGCGCCGCAGCGATGCCATGTCTCGCGACTCTCCCTTAGCAGGCGAATGATAAGGAGACACTACACCGGACAGGCGTGGATCTTCCGAGGTGGGACCGTTGTCGACGATGGCCTCGGCCGCCACAGATGGAGCGCCGACGACCTCACTCGTCGTTCGGTTCAGTCCGAAACGCCTGAGTAGTCTCTGCGGTAGGTCGACTGCATACTTTGCGCGCGTCACGGCAACATAGAGGAGTCGTAGCGAAAGAGGTGATGCTTCAAGAAGCCTTCCAGCTCCCACCGAAACGGCCCTTCACTTCCCAGCTCACCTGAGTAATGAGAGTTTAGCAGTTGTTAGGCAGGGAAGCTTCTCGTGGTTGGACCCCACTCGGCAGCGCAAGTTCACGTGTCACCGGAGTTGGCGGCACGTTGTCGAGAAGTTGAGGGCAGGTGAGACCGTGGAGTTTCCGAATCAGTACGAATACAACCGTATGTTGCCTGAGCGAACGCATAGAAACATGTCAGTCTTTGAATTCAGTGTTTATTCGCGCACGATTGAAGAGACTTTGATGAAAAGCGGTATCAGTCGGCTAAAAGTCGACGGAACTCCTGATCAAAGATGGTGGGAGCCTCTAGAAGCAGTGGTCTACAACGCAAGCAAGTACTTGTCCTGATCACAGGCAACCACAGCAATTTATGGCAGCCAATAAGAGATAAAACCGTACTAAGACAACACCGTTTGGGCGCTACATTCGACGAAAAAGCCCGGTTTTATCAACCGTTTAGGTGAAATTACCAGAACTGCAAAACCTTTATGCGTCGGTTCGATCCCGACCCCGCGCCTCCAAATTTCTCACCAACTTACAGCGATTAGTTCGACTAGGTTTTGTCCGTGGCAGCCAATTGAAACATAAGCCCAGACTAATCAGCCGCATGAGCGATCATAGGAGAGGAAAATCCGCCTCCCAAATGCCCGCTCATTGTCTCCGCCGCCATGTCCGCTGAAGCATCGAGGATATGCGCGTAGAATCCGAGAAGAATGTCAGGCGCGAGTGCCCAAGGCGTTCCTGCGCTGCCTTGATCGGACCCCGCGCCTCCGCCATTTGTGTCGCCCCACGTGCCGTTGGAGACGCCACGTGATGTGCGGAAGACCGAGGGCTGTCTGCGACTGGCTGAATCACGCTGCCGAGAAAGTCTTCCTGTCGGATCGGGCCAGGTTCATCCCTTGCACGGTTTCTTAACAAGGAGACAGGGTCGATGCTATTCCAGCAAAAACTCACGACGTGTATTAGACATTCTAATTTCCTTTATTAACGGAATCAGCCGTGCCCACCGAGCACGGCTGATATGGCCCCTTTGTTTAGAAGGTTATCTTTCCCGCAAGCTCTGTTACGCGGTTTCCGGTTGCATTTCCGTTGGTGAAGTTGATGTGACCGAAGTCTGCGTTTGAGATGTTGTTGCTTGGATTGCCGAATTGAGGGGTGTTGGTGAGGCTGAATGCCTCTGCACGCAGCTCAAGTCCAACTCTTTCTGTAATTGCAAATTTACGGAAGAGTGCTCCGTCCAGGTTGAAGTAGCCCGGCCCGATATAGGCATTCTGGCCGCTATTTCCAAGCCCAGAGATGCCCGTTGTTGCGGCAGAGGGCTGACTGAAGGAGGACGGATCGAACCACAGACTATTTCCAATTCCTTTCAGCTTGTGAAAGGTCCCATTGGTGTTTGCCAGCTGTGTCACGGTCCCCGAGCTCCCCGGGGCATTCAAGCTGGCAGAGCTGGCTCCAATTGAGAATGGCGTTCCTGATTCGAGGGACAGAACACCTGTGACCTGCCATCCACCAGCCACCCAGCTTGCCACTCCACTGTTGAGCCACTTCTTGCTCTTACCGAAGGGAAGCTCATAGATAAAGCTTTGAACGAAGGTATGTTTCCGATTGTTCCCCAGCACTGAATAATTGCGAGAGAAGTCTGTGTAGAAGTTTGTGTTGCCAACGCCACTTCCACTCGATGTCGTATAACCCATCGCTTTTTGGAAGGTGTAGGAGGAGGTAGCAGACAGTCCATTCGTGAAACGACGATCCAGCTTTACCTGGAGCGAGTTGTAGTTCGATCCAGCTTGCTTGAAGATCCACGTCTGGGCAGTTCTTTTGAACGGCGCGTATTGCGGTTGCCCCGCAGCACCGGCTCCGGCTACGAGCCCTGCATTTATGTTGTAGGACTGAGGTTGCCGTATACCGACGTTCCCGACGTAAGCGACATCAAGAACAAAACCTCCAGGAAGAGAGCGCTGCACCGCCGCATTGAATGAATGGGTGTAAGGAGCCTTCCAGTTGGTGTTAATCGTGTAATAAGTCGATGCAAGCAACTGAGGTGTGTTTGCAGGAATAATTCCGTTTGCCGGAATGGTGGCAATAAACGGAGCAGGAAATCCAGCAGCCATGGATGCGCCAGAGCCATCCGGCTCGAGTGCCTGGGTGTAAGAGCTTAAAGACTGGAATGCATTGTTCTGCTTCAGAGGATAGTTGGTAGCATAAAGATTCAGGTTGTCCGGCCAGGATTGAAAGCTGATTCCGTATCCTGCACGGACTACTGTTTTGTTGTCCAGACGATAGGCCAGGCCATAGCGAGGAGCGAAGTAGTAATATCGCGTCTTCATTCCAAGGTTGGCAGGATTACCGCCAATTCCAGCGATGACCAATGAATTTGTCGTCGGATCGTAATTGGAGTAATCCCCATTCCGCCGTGCGGTTGGCGGAACGTAAAGCTCCCACCGCAACCCAAGAGTCAAAGTGAGTTTCGATGTCGCCTGCCATGTGTCCTGACCATAGGCGAAGACCTGCGACTCTCTCCACGAGGCGTCCTGTACATTGACATCGCGTCCGACCTGGTTCGGGGTATCCAGAAGGAAACTTGCGAAATCATTTGCCTGCCCTGTTCGCGGCGCAGTCCCGGAGTTAACTTTGAGTCCCGTCTGGCCATCGCGAAACTGAAAAACGCCTCTCTGTCCGAATACCTGTCCCTGCTGAAGATCATCGCGAACGCGACGGTAATTCACACCGAACTTTAGGCTGTGATTTCCCTTGATCAGGGTCCAGTTGTTGGAGAGGTCGATGTTTGTTTCGCCACGATTCCAGGGATAGGAAGCTGATGAACCAAGGATCGGGGACGAATAGCCCGCGATATCAATTCCAGTCATTCCACTGGTCAGGTCGTCGACATTGACTCCGGGGATGCCCACCGCGGTTGAAGCCGTTGTGCCATAGCCAACCGGAAGAGCGACATTTTTATAATGGTTGAGTCCCAGGCGAATTTCTGTCAGCAAGGTTGGTGCAAAGACATGGGTGTAGTTGAAGGCGGTGTTGTATGCGGTCTGCGTTCCAAGAGCATTATTCGCACTTTGCGCAGGTCCACCGTTCTGGCCAAAGATCGCGCTCTGATTCTGCGTGACTTTTTGCCAGCTGTAACGATAGGAGACGTGATCCTGCCCATGAGGATTTGCATCGGCCTTGACGTCGAAGGAGTTCGTGTCGCGGGTTAACTTCGTGTTCTGTGAGTAGTTGTTCGTCAGACCTGCCCCGGGAACATTGGGAAGAGGGATAAGAGCCAGAACGTTCTTCGCGATCGGGCTGATTCTGGCCGGATCGATCACATTCGCGTGGCCCTGATAGTTGAACTGCGACCTCCCAGTTCCATCCGGATTCCCGGTTTGAGGGTCGTAGATATTGAATCCGCCCGCGCTTAGATCACCGTTACGAAATGCGGCGGTAGGCACAGTGATGGTATTGAACTGCCCCTGATGATCGGCCACATGTAGGTAGTCGCCAAAGAGAAACAGCTTATTGCGGATGACCGGTCCACCGATGTTGGCTCCGTAGTAGTTATAGGTACCTACGGGATTGGGGCCAGTCTGGAAGTAGGTCTTGGCGGCCAACGCACTGACGCGATTGAACTCGTACGCTGCGCCGTGAAATTCATTTGTTCCTGATTTCAGAATGATATCGGTTACGGCTCCGCCCACTCTTCCGAACTCAGTCTGATAATTGCTGGTCGCTACACTCACACTCTGAATCGCTTCGCTGGGAGGAATAAGAACCTGTAGCAGACCGGAACGTTCGTTATCGTCAATTCCTTCGATCACGGTGTTGTTGGCAAGCCGAGACTGCCCGTTGACTTCTGTCGAAAGAGACGCTTGTGCATTGAAGAAGTTGGAGTGCTGAAGATGAGGCTTCGTGGCACCTGGCACAAGCGCGAGCAACCCTTGGACATTTCGATTGGTCGTCAGGGGGAGATCTTCCGCCTGCTGAGACGAGATGTCGATTCCGACGTCCGCACGGTCCGTTTTCAGAGCTTCGGGGGCCGAAGAGATCGTAATGCTTTCTGTCGCGGCACCTATTTCGAGTGTCACATCAACGCGCATGGTCGTATTTACCAGAAGCACTCTATTTTCAATCTTGGCCTGTTTGAAGCCGCTTTGTCCCGCAACGATGTCATACGTACCAGGTTGCAGGGCTTCAAAGTCGAAATTGCCGCTCTCGTTCGTTTGAGTGCTTTTGGTAGCCCCACTCTTTGTCTCTGTAATGGTTACAGTCGCGCCAGGAATGGCTGCCTTGGATGGATCTGTAACGGTGCCCACAAGATTTGCATTGACCGCTTGTCCAAAGCTGAGGCATGTGGAGCCCAGTAGCAGCAGGACAACACTCCATAACATAGGTTTACATTGCATAACAAAAGACCTCCAGAAATTCAGGAATATCTACAATAGTTTGAAATATGTACTATTTAAATCTTTCAACACTTCCCTGCCCATGAGCGCCCGTTCTAATGAACGGAATGGTGCTGCCCCATTGCCGATACTGTGCAGCAATGGACTGGGCTGCTCATTGGTTCTTGAATAAGACGTATTGTTTGGTACTCATTCGCGAGGGGAAGAAACAAGAAGTGCTGTCTGGGTGTTATAGATGCGGTTCCCAACCCTTTTCGTAGTCGCGTCCCCAATGCTTCTTCATAGCTTCTGAATCATCCACAATGTGGCCCGTTGCGGGATCAATCTTGAGTGCCCGCTGCACTTCCCAGGCTATATTTGACAGCTGGAGCATCGTGACGGATATATTGCCTGAAGAAACAGGTTGCGTAAGCTTTTCTTTGCCTCGGACTGCAGCGATAAAGTTCGCAAAGTGACTATCCGTCATAGTGTCAGCCCCCGTGGTATCCGAAGAGGCCGCGGCTGTTCCTATCATATGTTCACTGGTTTTTTTGCCCTGCAAGTCGTAGACCTCGTAACCTCCCGTATCAACGACGACGCTACCAGTAGTACCAACAATGACAGCTCCCCGATCACGGTTATAGAGCTTCATCCCATTGCAGCTATTGCTTTCCCATACTATCGATTTGCCATCGTATTCAAAGGCGGTATCGTAGAACTGCCAGTCGTCCTGAAACTGATACCTGCCACCGGATGCAGTGACATGATTGGGAAGATCCACATCGAGGGCCCAGCGGCATACATCCACTTCATGGGTTCCATTATTCAAGGCCTCCCCAGTTCCCCAAATCCTGAACCAATGCCAGTTATAAGGCTGAACATTATCCTTGTAAGGCTGCCGGGGAGCAGGCCCCTGCCAGAGATCCCAATCAAGAGTTGCAGGAATTGGAGCTGGCTTACCTACTCCGATTGATTTGCGGGTATTGCTGTACCATGCCTTTGCGTAATAGGTCCGACCAACCAGGCCTTCGTGAATCTGTTTTACGAGATCGATATAGAGTTGCGAAGAACGTCGTTGCGTTCCCATCTGAACCTGTTTTCCATATTTCTTCTGAGCTGCGACAAGGAGCGCTCCCTCAGCAGGGTTATGGCTGCAAGGCTTCTCGACATAGACGTGTTTTCCCGCCTGGAGTCCGCTGATTGCCATTGGCGCATGCCAATGATCCGGTGTCGCTATCGTGATGGCGTCTACATCCTTCGACGCCAGAATCTTCCGGAAGTCCTTATCACTTGCGGGAGCATACCCTAGATTTTTCTCTACGCTGCTGGAGTATTTCTGAAGGATATTGCTCTCGACATCGCAAACGTGAGTAATACGTGCATTTTTCTGATTTGCCTTAAGTGACGATAGATGGGCATAAGCACGGCCATGGAGACCGATCACCGCGAAGTTTATCCGCTCGTTCGATCCAATGATCTGACCATAGCTCTTTGCCGTTGTACTGACAGCTAATCCTGCCGCTCCAGTTGCAAGGGTATCGAGAAATTCACGTCGCGAGATCATTTTCCTCCCTAAACCTTTTCTGCAGGTGGCAGTGGAAATTGAAAAACTCTGCCGAACAACAGTACATGACCGAGAGCAATTAATACAAACTGAAAACAATACTTCCTACTGACGTCCCTCAATGTTTGGAAAATGACAATCGACTGTGTGTTTTAGACTTGGCCTTCAAGGAGGCACACACACCTCGACGTTCTCGACTGCCTCTCGCTCGGCACATCACGTCGGCTTCACTGCAACTGAATTACAGACGCGAAGCCCCACGGCTCGCTTTCTTGAACCCAAGAATAGCTACGGGTTCGGTTTCTCTACACAACTGGATCCGGAGCATAAGACCCGCCCTCGGCATATGTCAGCGACAGCAACCTCGAGTATGCTGAACGGACCTCCTACTCGATCCAGTTTCCTCGCGTCGGCTGCGCAAATCCGATCTCGTACGATGCCGGATAAACCCCGATCACCCTGTCATCCTGGTAGATTTGAACGCACGTATCCTCGCGAACGGCCAATCTGTAACTCGCGCCCTTTAGAGGTTCAGTATCCTTCAGCTTCTGCCACTGCCCTGCATACCAGTAGAAAGTTCCCTCTCCCGAAACCCGCAGCCAGTAGCGATTGCACATCGTGCAGCCACTACGTGCAAATACACGCAGCACGCACTCCTCCGCGGAATCCTTGCCCGCAGCAATGTTCGTTTCAACTGTAAAGCCACGCGAGAGATCGATCGCCTCCATCGCTCCCGTGCGCTCATTCGACCACAGCGTCGACGTCCTGCGATACTCCTCCATCGTCTCGCTCGATACGAGCGTGGCTAGCTTCGCCTTGCGCTCTAGCAGCCTAAAGCTCGGCAACGGGCTCGGCGCAACAGGTCCTGACTCCGCCCACTTCAGATTGAACGCATAATGGTTCATGCTGCTGATCACGTGAATCACACCATTGCGCGCCTGCGTCAGCGACACGTAAGCCGTCGGCTCGCTGTTCCCCGGCCCCATATAGATTCGGCCGTTGCTCATGCCAATCACGCCCTTATCGCCGCTCTCGTCTGTCAGCAAGTGACGAACCGGCCATGTCGCTCCGTCGTCATATGAGATGCAGATACATAGCTTCGCCAGCTCGCGGTCCGTGCTCTTCTGTGGCCCCAGTGTGCTTATATCCGGCAAAAACATCGCCAGCGCTAGCGGCCCTTCCTTCAGACGTCGCATAGAAAATCGCTGTGTGTAGGTAATCGGCGGCAGCACGCTCGCAGAAACCTTCCACGTCTTGCCGTAATCCTCAGAGATACTCATCGGCATCTGGTTGTTGATGTTGCCGCCGCGCCCTAGCGCCATCAGCCGTCCATCCTTCAACTCCACAATCGACGCATGAATACCGTTGATGCTTCCTCCGGTATCCTCCCACGTTTCCCCCTTGTCTTTGCTCAGCCACATCGCTGAAGCCGCTGGGTGCGCATCTGCGCCGAAAATCCACCACCCGTTCTTCAACACCACAATCGGCTGACAGACCATCGTTCGAAGGCCAAAGTCCGGCGCAATATATCGAGGAGTGGTCCACGTCTGGCCGTTGTCCTTCGACTCGCGCAGGATGATCTGCAGCGGCTCCCAGTAGTGCGACATCGTCGTCCCGTTCAGATGGTAGACAGTCTCCTCGCCATCGAACCACAGCGCAGGACAGTGATCGTTGCGATCCGGCGTGTCATAAAACGAATATGCCTTACCCCACTCCTCTGCACCAAACTCCAGTCGGCTCGCCGCGACGCTCAGCTCTCTTCCCTGCTCTCGCGCGCACGTGTACCAGATAGCCAGCAGATCGCCGTTAGGACACTCGCAAAGCCCCGTATCATGATTGTGCCAATGGAACAGCGGCCCCTTCGCGTCCTCCGCCACCTTCACAAGTTGCCGCGGCCCACGGAAGTAAGGCGTTTGCGGATCCGGCCCACGTAACACTTCTTCCTTCGACCTCTTCTTCACTCGTTGCAGGTTCGCCGCCACTGGAACCATTGAGTTGCGTTTCGGTGCTGGCACTTCGCCGCACGCCACACGGAACCCTATCGTGAAAGCCTTCGTCTCCGGTAAAGCCGCTGCGCGGTTGGCCGACCGCAGATAGTACGCGAAAGTCCCATGACTCCCTCCACGCGTGACCTTATAAAGCCCCTTCTCCGGTCCGCCTGCCGCTTGATCGCCAGCGTAAGGAGCATACCAGTCCTGCACCCACTCTTCAACATTGCCGTGCATGTCGTAAAGCCTCCAGCCGTTCGGCGCCGTCTGGCCCACGCGAAGACTGACCTTATCCTTTACGCTTGTGAAGTCCGTCACTTGCGCATTCTTTACAAATTCGCCCTGCAGCTTGTCTCCCATCGAAAAAAAACTCTTCGAACCGGCGCGCGCAGCGAACTCCCACTCCGACTCGGTCGGCAGACGATATGGCTTGCCCTCACGCTTCGCCAGCCAGTGGCAGTACGCCTCTGCGTCATGCCAGCTGACGTAAATTACGGCCTCATCATCCTCGCGCGAGAAGCCGAACCGCCCCCGCAGCTTCTTATGCGAAGGATCGAACAGCTCATACTGTGCGTTCGTCACCTGTTTAGTCCCGAGGTAAAAAGGCGTCTCGATCTTCGTCGGCCTAACAGGCTTCTCATCCGCATCACCCTCCTGGAATAGCACATCGGAGAGAACAAAGCGCGCCGGGTCTCCGTGAGGAAACATCTTCTGCAGCTCCCGTCGTGTCATGTAAGCCAACGGCTCACACATCTCCAGCGGCACCTGGCGATCTTCCCCCATCAGGAAGCTTCCGGCCTCTATGCGCCGATACTCATTGTGGAACCTATCGACCAGAGAATCCTCGGCAACCATCGCCTTCTGCAGCGCGCTCAGTCGATAAGCGACCGGTGCAGTGGCCAGGCCCCTTACAAAGCTTCGACGCGTCCAGGTGACCTTCTTCATCTCATCTCCTTGCTCCCAAGAAAAAGGCTACCGACAAAAGATCCGCCGGCAGCCGGGAGACAACTCGTTAGAACTTGTATTTCAGAGCGAACTGGATCTGTCGCTGCTGAGAACGTGTGCTCTGTACAAGTCCCCAACCAGTAGTGGCGGTCACCGTCCGTCCCGGGTTGTTATAGGAGGAGATGTTTCCCACGTTGTACGCGTCAACGCGGAACTGCAGCGTATGCTCACGAAAGATCGTGAAGTTCTTGAAGCCCGCAGCATCTACACCCCGGAATCCAGCCGACCTTTCCGTTCCGACGCCAGCGTTGCCGAATGTTCCCGCGGCAGCAGCACCGTAGGCACACTTACCATCGTCAACGCCTGCAACCAGACACTGGCTCGCCGATGGATCGTCACCCCACCAGTTGTTCAGGGTACGGTTGCGAATCACCAGTTTGCGATAGTGATTTGCGCGCCCCGTTCCCTGGTTGCCACCAAAGGCATTGGAAGCCTGGATGGTGACCGGGAAGCCCGAGTACAGGGTTGCATTGCCGCTGAACTGCCATCCACCCACGATCGTGTCTAGCGCGCGGTTCATGTTCGCGCCAAACGCCTTGCCGTGTCCGAACGGGAGCTCGACCACGAAACTCGAGGTCAGCATGTGACGAAGATCGTAGCCCGAAGGGCCATACTCCGACCGCAGATCATACGAGTTCTGCGGCACATTCACATAGCCGGCGATGTTCGAGGGCAGAGCGACGCCCGTAGCATTCGTCAGATTCTTCGAGAAAGTGTAGTTCGCCGTGAACGTAATACCACGGCTGGCACGACGGCGATACACAACCTCGCCTGCATGGTAGTTCTGGTTCGCCTCCGATTCGTAGATAGTGACGCTGCCACTCGTTCCCACCAAGCCTGCAAACGGTGCCGAGCTAGGCGTGTTGTATTGCGTCCATTGGTTGCCTACGCGCAGGTTCAGCAGCGACGAACCCACGTTGCCCACATACGCTGCCATCAGTGAATCGGAGTTGCTCAGCTGATACTCCACCGCCAGATCGAAGGACGGAAGGAATGCCGGACGAAGGCGAGGGCTCCATGCCGTGTAACTCGTCGCTGCGGTTGCCGAAACATTCGACAGCGAAGTCGCCGGGTCCAGAGCCATTCCGCCAGCAGTCAGCGTAGGTGCCGTCGCTGAGATGTTGGCCTGCGTGCTGAACGGAGGATTTGCCGAGTGGTTCAGCAGGCCGTTAAAGTCCATGAAGGTCGTCGAAGCGAAGCTGCCGCGGACCACCATGCGAGGCGTGACCTGCCATGCGAATCCTACACGAGGATCGATCTGGCGGTACGTTGGGTTGTACAGCGCGCGACTGTTGCCGTTCACACCAGCCAGTAGCAACTGCTTGGTGTTTAGGTCCACATTCGCAATGCGATTCTTTACTTCGTAAGCCGGCTGGTCGTACTCGTAACGGATGCCGAGATTCAGGGTCAGGTTCGGACTGATCTTCCAGTCATCCTGGAAATAAGCAGCCGAACGCAGCTGCCTCTGTCCCACGCGACCTGTAGCACCAACACTAATGGAGGCACCCGACGCATAGCCCAGTACGAAGTCGGCGAAGTCGAATCCTTCCGTCGCACCGGCAGAGGGATTACCCGTAAACGTGCCGTTGTAGTTGTAGTTTCCGAGAGCGCCGAACGTGTTCGGGATGAAGTTGTTCTGATACCAGATCAGCTGACCACCCACCTTGAGTAGATGCCTACCCTGTTGGATCGAGAGCTGGTCGTTGTACTCGATATTGTTATCCAGCGCGAGACGTCCCGGACCGTTCGTCCCCAGAGCGCTTACCTGGTTGCTCGTCGTCTGTTCCGAGCCGACCATGCTCTGCTGCGTGATGCCGGGTACCGTCTGCGCCGTAGGCAACGCAACGCTTACCTGCGAGTTCCCGTTTAGCCCAAAGAAGCCACCGAGGTCGGAGTTGTAGTTGTTGTAAGCAATGCGTGTAAAGCCGCCACGAAAGTCATTGATGATGTTCGAGGAGAACACATGCGTCCAGTCCGCCATCGCGCTTGTGAAGGGAAAGTCCTGCACTGATGGGAACGTAGTCGGAATGCTGGTGCCACGTGGACCGCTGTTGGCGCGGCCAATCGAAACGCGGCCAAAAACGCTATCGGTATTGCTGATGCGATAGTCCATCTTCACATCACCCTGATCGTTACGCTGCAGGCTCTTCACCGCGGGTGGAAGATAGTTGTACTTCACGCCGTCAGCCTCCGTCGAGGGCTGGTTCGGCAACGGATAGATCTCCGGGTGGGCAAACAAGTATTGCGCCACGGGATTGCGGACCGGAACGATGTTGCCGGGGAACGGACGGAAGCCGTTCTGCGAATCGTACAGCTGGATCGTTTTGCCCGTGCGCGCGCGGTAAGCCGGGCTCAGAAAGACGGAGAAGTCGCCACGGCGCATCGCCTCCGTCGCAACGCTCACCAGCGCTTGGCTAGATGAGGGCTTGCGGTAACCTGTGTAGTCCACGAAGAAGAAGAGTTTGTCTTTGAAGATCGGTCCACCAAAGGTCGCGCCGAAGGTCTGTTGCGTGTAGTGGGTGCGCTCTGTCGGCGCTGTGCCCGCAGGCTTGCGCTTGTTGCCGAAGGTGTTCGCATCCTGCTGCCAGTTCTGCAGGTAGTCATACACCGATCCGTGGAACTTGTTGGTGCCGCTCTTAAGCACCGTGAGGATCTGACCACCGCTACCGCCACCATATTCCGCAGCCGGGTTCGTGCTGACGACCGTCACCTGCTCAATCGCCTCAGGTGCGGGGTTATAACCGGGCAGGCCAAACGCGTTCGAGAGGTTCGCGCCAGTGTCATAAAATTGAATGCCATCCAGCGTGTAGTTGTTCGACGTCGTCCGGTTGCCGTTGATCGAAGGTGCAGTCGCTACGCTCTGCTGCCGCACGCCCGAGTTGTTCGGATCGCCTGTCGCGCCGTTCCACTGGTTCTGGTTCGTTAGCGCGATGCCAGGCAGAAACTGCGTTAGCTGCGTGAAATTGCGTCCGTTGACAGGAATGTTGTCGATCGTCGTGTTGTCGACCACGGCATTCACCGTACCGTTCTCTGCATTCAGAATCGGCACCTGTTCGGCATTGACGTTCACCGCCGCAGTCGAGCCCTCGATGCGCAGGACAGCATCTACCTTCAGCTGCTGGTTGGTCTCAACCGAGAACGGACCGATCTGGTACTTGGCAAAGCCCTGCGAGCTCACGGTCAACCTATAGTGGCCAATCTTCAGGAAGCGAAGTGCATAGATGCCGTCCTCGTTCGTCACCGCCGTGCTGGTGACGTTCGTCGACTGATCCGTCGCAGTAACTACCGCGCCCTTGACCAGCGCACCAGACGAATCCGTAACGGTGCCGCTGATACCTCCGGTGATGGTCTGAGCCCCTCCGACTCTCCCGCCAATCACGAGTGCGATACCCAAAATGCAAACAAGAGCATAATGATGGGCAATCGACGAAAACCGTTGCATACCTGCCTCCTGACGTGCAGACGACTCAGTCACGTTCTGAAACCGCAAAATTTTTGTAAATGACGATTTCAACCTAGACGACAGGGTGCATGAATGGCAAGTTAAAATTGTCGACAATTTGAATTCTTTATGACGACAAATAGATACTGCCTTCCAAAGGCCTCCGCGCACACAGCAATCCTGCTGGGAGCAGCATCGTTCTACGGAATGGGGTAGAGCTTAGATCAGGGAGAGGTCCGTCTCATTGGCGGCCATGCGGCTCGCGACCGAGGCGAGAATCTGGTTTCTTTCCCACCAGTCGAACTCTTCCAGACGCTCGCGCATGCTGTTCTGGATATGCTCTCCCAACAGCCTGCGAACCTCCTGAGTCTGGTGCTTTTGCAGCGCCTCGACAATCTGTTTGTGCTCGACGAGAACTCTGTCCAGCATCACGCAGTCATGGCCTCTTCTCCGCATCGCGAAGATCTGCACCAGCACACCGGCCTTACGCAGAATGTCCTGCATCGCGCGGTTGAGCGTCAGCAGTACAATCTGCTCGTGAAAACGACGATCCAGCTGACTAAACTTCTGCATGGCAACTTCATCGAGCGGCTCTTCGCCGTTGAGGCCGTCGCGTAGTTCCTGAATCCCCGTGATCGTTGCTTCGAGGTTCTCGATCTCCGTCGGAGTCATACCTTTACGTGCAGCCTTCTCCGCCGTAAAGACCTCCAGAGCCTCCCTTACCTCGCACAAATCGATAATGTCGCTGCGGGTCAGTTTGCGAACAACGGCTCCTCGGTTGTGCGTAGTCTCCAGTAGCCCCTCGGCAGTCAGCAGGCCAATCGCCTCACGGATCGGCGTACGGCTGCTGCCCATCTCCTTCGCCAGCAGCAGCTCAGAGAGCGGCTTCCCTGGCGCCAGGATGCCGCGATTGATCAAGGAACGAATGTGACTGTAGGCGCGCTCTCTCGCTGGTACGGACGAACGCCGTCCGCCACGGGACTTCGCAACCGTATCAATTTTGGCTTTCGGCGGCATAGTTAGGTTTATACAATACCCACGATAGAACCGACTGAAAAGGCCTCATACGTCGCAAGCGAGCTCCGCACCGCCCGCAGCTCGTTATCGTCGGCACTGGCGTATGGTTCCACCATCGAGCACCCGCAAATACCTGCAACCGAAAGCGCCGCCTTCATGCCGCGAACGAGGCTCGACTCCGGTTCGCCAACTCTATAGAAGTCACCCTCCACGCCCAGGATCTTCTTCTGCAGCCCGTCTACTTTCTGCTGGTCGCCCTTCATATGGCTCTCGTACAGGCTCATATATAAGATCGGCAACAGATTGCCTCCTCCGCATACACCGCCATCAGCGCCTTCGCGCAATGCAGCAGCCAGCAGCCGTTCCGGCCCTACCAGCACAGAGCACTCCGGACGCTGCGAAAAGATCTTGACCGCCTCAACCAGCTGCGGAAAATCACCGGAACTGTCCTTCAGACCCAGCACCCTGGGCAGTTCCGCCAGTCGACGCAGTACATCCAGACTGAACTGCGGCAACTGTGTATAAGGAACGTTGTACAGATACGCCGGCAGTGCGCTCTCCTGCGCAACGATCTGTCCAAATCGAAGAATGTCGCCCTCGCTCAGCGTAAGGTAAAACGGCGGCGAGAAGGCCATGGCATCGGCACCGACATCGGCTGCGTGGCGCGAAGTTGCCAGCGCTTCCCGCAGCGACGGATCCATCCCAGCCACCACAATAGGAATGCGCCCCTTTACTTGTGCACAAACTCTCTCAACCATCTCCCGGCGGATCGCCTGCGACAACGCAGGCCCCTCTCCCGTCGTCCCAGCAACGAAGAGTCCGGTGACACGGCCCGCGATCAGGTACTCGACCAGCCGCTCAAGGGCCTCAACGTCAAGATCACCCTTCTCCGTTAACGGGGTAATGGTAGGAACAACGATGCCTTTAAGAAGTTTTCCTGTCGTTTTCTCAGCTTTGATAGCCATGCCTGTCGCCATGATAGGCAAAAATGTCGACAAAGTGTATATATTCTCTAAATATTTTTGCCGGCTCACAACTACCCTCATCCGTTCAGGATCCACGCATGCCACCAGTTCAAGACGATACTGCAACCATAAATGTGAGGGCCTACCGCTGGCAGGTTGTCGGAATGCTCTGGCTCATCTGCTTCTTCAACTATGCCGATCGCCAGACTATCTATTCCGTCTTTCCTCTAGTTGAGTGCGATTTCCACTTCTCGCCGCTCCAGCTCGGATTGCTTGGTTCTGCCTTCGCCTGGATCTACGCCATTGCCGGGCCAAGAAAACCGCTATCCTCGCCGGGCTCGAAGTCTGGAGCCGCCACTGCCTTGTCGGGCCGCTTCATGCCCCTTCTTCTCTTCCGCGCCACCGAAGGCCTAGGCGAATCCGTCTACTTCCCTGCCTCTATGTCCACTCCCGCCGCCTATCATCCCGGTGACACCCGCTCCATTGTTTCGCTCTAAAAGGCACTCATGAGAAATCTCGCCCTTGCACTCCTGCTCTCTCTTGATCTCGTCGCGCATGCTCAGCAGCCGGTTCTGATCGTCGATCAGAAGGTCACTCCGGTTACCGCCACATATGTCTCTTTCCTGCAGCGCGAGACGCGTAAGCGCGCAGACTTCGAGTGGCAGGTCGCGAACACACTCAAAGAAGATCTCTCCGGCCGGTCAAAAGTCGTGGTCCTGGGCACCGATGCACAGATGCAAAATCTGCTCCCCTCGTCCCTGTACTCGCAGTGGCAAGTGAAACTCGCCGCAGAACACGGCAGCGGCAGCGACGAGCGCTTCTCTGTCGTTCCTTTCCTCTACAAAGGTCATCACGTATACGTCCTTAGCGGAAAGTCCGAGCGAGCGCAGCTCTTCGCCATCGGCTGGCTGTTGCGTAACACGCAGATCGGCAAGAGCGATATCTTCATCCCGCAGACCAACGCCTTCGTCTCCTCACCCGATAAGGCTGTCCGTGGTTACCAAGTCGGCTATCGCATGAAGAACAACACCTACGATGCCTGGCGGCTCTCGCAGTTTGAGCAGCAGATGCTCGACCTTGCCGTCTTCGGGTTGAACACTCTGCAGGTCGTTGCTCCGGTCTCCGACGATGATCCCACCAGCCCTCTCTTCCCCGCTTCCGCCGAAGAGACAGTCATCGGGCTCTCCAACCTCAGTCAGAAGTATGGTCTTCGCTACGACCTCTTCTACCCGGAGATGGCGAAGGACTACTCCGACCCCAAACAGGTCGCAGCCGAACTTCACCAGTTCGAAGATCTCATTCGGAAATTGCCTCTGGTCGACTCCATCCATATCCCCGGCGGCGACCCTGGACACACGCCGCCCGAGATTCTTCTCCCTCTCATCGAAAAAGAGAGCACCATCCTTCATCGCTATCACCCCCACGCTGAGGTCTGGGTCTCCGCCCAGGGATTCACGAGCGAGCGCTATGACCGCTTCTACAAGATGCTCCAGGACCATCCTCGGTGGCTCACAGGCGTCTTCTTCGGCCCGCAGTCGCGCGAAGGCATGGAGCTTCAACGCAAGCAGATCCCGGCAAGCTATCCCATCGAGTTTTACCCCGACACAGCGCATGTCATGCACTCCCAATTTCCTGTTCCGCAGTGGGACCCCATCTACGCCCTCACTGAGGGCCGCGAGCCCATCTGCCCGCGCCCAGCTGGATTCCAGCACATCTACCAGCATTTTCGCTCCCTGAACTCCGGCTTCATCGTCTACTCCGAAGGCGTCAACGACGACGTCAACAAAGTCCTCTGGGGAGTATGGGGTTGGAACCCCAACACCTCCGCCCATCGAGCGCTCGAGGAGTACGCTCACTACTTCTTCCACTCCAACCAACAGCACGCCGACAGCATCGCCTCCGCTATCGATGCCCTCGAAGACAACTGGTCAGGGCCGCTGCTCAGCAATAAAACCATCGCAGCAACTCTCGCCAACTTCCAGCGTGAATCACACTCCCTCACCTCCGAATGGCGATGGAACTCGCTCCTCTATCGCGCAGTGTACGATCGCTATCTCCAGATCAAGCGAGAGCGCGAATTTGCCCTCGAGACCGCCGCAATCGCGAAAATTCAACAGCCCGGTACCATCGACTCCCGCATCAACGCAGCACGCAGTATCCTCGACCGCGACAACGGTTCGCCTGAAGAGAAGTCGCTTAGCCGGGAGCTCTATGACCTCGCGCAGAAGCTCTTCGACGAGGTAGGCATACAGCTCAGCGTCAAGCTCTACAAGGCTTCCAACTGGGAGCGCGGCGCAAACCTTGATCGCGTAGAAACGCCGCTCAACGATCGCACCTGGCTCGAGGCAGAGTTCAGCTCCATTCAGAACTACAACGCCAACGAAAAAGAAAAGTCCGCGCGCCTCAGCCGCATCATCCACTGGCAGGGCGAGACACTTGGAACCCTCTACGACGATCTCGGCGACCCCACACGCGAGCCTCATCTCGTCCGCGGCGAAGGCTGGAACTCTGACCCCGAGCTCTATCACACAGCCATCGACGGCATCGCTGACGAAACGCTTAAAAAAGAGTGGCGCCTATCATGGCTCAGCTATGCAGAGACACTCTACGAGACGCCTCTCCACATCCACTACGATCATCTTGATCCCAAACGCAATTACAAACTCCGCATCGTGTACTCAGGCGAGGGCTACGTCCTTCCTATGCGCCTCGTAGCCAACGACAAGGAAGAGATACACCCCCTCCGCCTCCGCAAATCTAATCCCGAGATCATCGAGTTCAATCTGCCCGCCTCCGCCACAAGCTCCGGCCAGCTCGACCTCAAATGGTTCCGCAAAGCCGGCGCGGGCGGTGGCGGAAGAGGCGGCCAGGTCGCAGAGGTTTGGCTCCTACCACTTTCGAATTAGCCATGATAGGAGCATCTCCGAAGCCCCACGCGTCAGGAAGATCATACTTTCATTTTGCCTGAGTTACCGAAACATCGAAGAGATGATGGCCAAACGAGGCGTGTCCGGGAATGGCGTAAGAAGTTTGGCTCGCTATATACGCTGCTGCTGAGAAGGCGAGCGCGCATCGGATCGAAGTGGCACCGGGGCGCGAGTTACCAAGCCGTCCCCGCGCCTTGATGGGCACACCTTCCTCAACGCCGAATGAACAAGAGTTTCTCCACTCACTCGTTATCGCATTTCAGGCAGCAGTGCTACTCGACCACCAGAGTAAGAGGTGTATTGCGTACTGTTCCTCCGCTGGTCGCCTGCAGAGTTAATGAATAGGTACCGCGTGCAAGTGCGGTATTTCCACTGCTTCCGCTTCCGCAGCCGCTTATGACACTCAGGACCACCACCGCAATGGCGCACCCGAGGATTGTCTGCCACCGTCGCGCCCGTTGCAGAGGCGCAATTGCAAACGTTACGAGGAGCAGCATCAGAAGCCATTTGATCTTTGCTGAAAAGACGGAGGGTAGCGTTCCGGCGAATCCAGCAGCAGACACATTCCCGTCAGTGTTGACGGTAATAGTCACACGTGATTGGCTGGATCCATTTAGCGCTACCAACGGCGAACTGAAGGAGCAGTCGACCCCTTTCGGCGCGCCGATGCAGACGAGCGAGACATTTCCAGTGAACCTTCCGATTGGCGTGACTGCAAGTGCATAGGAAGCTTGAGTGCCCGCTGAAACGGTTATTGAGGAGGGTGAAACCACAAGCGAGAAGCCTGTAGCGCCGCAGCCAAGGACCACGCCTGCTTGGCCGATAAGTTGGCTGGCGGTGTCGGTGCTGATCGCTTGCCCGTCGGCCAGGGCCAATTGGTGCATATAAGTGCTTAGCGAGGTATTTCCGGCATCAGTCTGGCCCTGCCGGAAGGCTTGCAACGACGTATTCAGCAATGTGAGGAGACTGCTGTTGAGTTGGCTGTCGGTGATGTTGGCTGTCAGTGTGGAGTTGATTATAGCCTGCACGAAATCTGCTGGATCGATACTGACGCTAGTCGAATAACTCGCTCGGATTTCCGGCGAGTTTGCCACCCAAGCCGAAGCATAGAGCATGTGAGTGCCGCAGGTTTCCGGAGAAAAGAAGCTGCGATGGGCATATGTTGCGCCGGCATCCATGTGTTGAATTTGCTGTATGTCCAACAGCGTTCCACCTTGAGCCGGATTGCCGTCGTAATAGGCGACATTGACCGGGCCAACAGATCCACCGGTCGCCTGCAGAGTTGCACTGACTTTGCTTCGCTGTTCCAGGAGCATCTTCGGGTCGGATGAGATCGTGATGGTTTTCAGCGATCCATCGGGTGGTGTTGCACCTACGTTCGAGGTCCGCTGATCGCAACCGGATGGAGGGCAGAGGTAGAAACGCTGATGCACGCCATACATACCGATGTTATTACTGTATGACTCGAACGGCACCTGAGTGATCTGAGCGAGATTGGCGTCGGGAATGGATGCCAAGCCATGGCCAGGCATTTCTGTGACAAGTTTTCCGTTAGCATCCTGCATCCAGGTTACTACCCAGAAGACCATGTAGGCGTTACCAGTTTTGGTGGCGGAGACGCTGGAGGGATCGAAATCTACGCTGGCGAGAACCCAGTTGGGCTCAGTTCCATTGGCTTTGAACCCTGCAATCGACGGGATGATCTGGTCGCCCCCGATTTGGAAGCTGTTGCCGCACAAACCCGGAGTCTTGCAAGTGGTGTTCCCATTTTTGCAGCTGTTCTCCTTGGAGCCGGAACTCGTGCAATAGAGCTGGCCGTAGAAGCGCACATGAACTGGCGCGGTGGTGGTCACCAAGCTGTAGTTGTAGACCCGCGCTGAGATAGTCAATGAATCGGTAGGACTGGCTTCTGCGAGATTTGGGCCGGTGGTGTCGCCCTTGTTCGAGATGAAAAATCCCTTAATGAGGTAGAAGTAGTTGTCCTCGATAATCGGAGTACTGTTAGCCTTTACAAAGGTTGCGAGCCGTTGAGCTTTATTCCAATTCCAACGGCCAGGATGGTTCAGCGCAATGTCGGGCGCGGTGTAGACTTTTTGCCACCAGATGTCGCTGCCAGAGCAACTCAAATCAGTATTGGGTGTATTTACAGTTGAAATCGGGTCTGCAAGAAATCCGGCGAACATCGGGCCAGTGCCAGCGATATCGATTGGTTTCCCAGTATCGGGGTCGTTTACAGCTGTGCAGCCATCCTTATCAGGCGTTTGACCTGCCGTGCACGCGTTTTCGGAGGCGGGATTCTTGGTATTTTTCAGGCCGAAGACGTACCCACCAAAGGCGTAATCGCAGCACTTCGCAGCATACCCAAACTGCGGTATGTTGACCGAGATGGCCTTGGAGGTACTCATCGAGGTCGAGGACTCATTGAGGGTGTTGAGGGAGGTGCTTGCCGCGACGTCCATGCTGAAGTTGAAATCGGCAGCATCCACACCCTTCACCCCGGCGCCCTCTGAGTAGCTCATCGAAAGCTCGTTGGAAAAGGAACTGGTCGAGCCGCTGCTGCTGTCCTGGCTGTGACCTGTGGTCCACTGTGTCGAGTATGACGAATTCGAAGTACCCGTTGCCATGCATGTTGCCGGTCCGGTTAGCGAGTTGACCTGCTCGGTATATCGACCTTGTAGTTGAGCGAGGCTCCAGGGATAAGACAACACGTTGCCGGCTTCATGGACGGGCTGGTACCAGTCCTGCTTCAGTCCGTCTATGTCGGAGTAGCGGACTTGATCGGGAACCGAAAACTGCACATACATCGGAACTTTCTGGCCATCGATCCGACAGTTACTTGCGCCAGCTGCGTCGCACCCCAGCACAGGATAGTAGTAGACATTCATCGCCTTCTGGGTAAAGTACAGGTAGTCGGCTAACCCCGTGGTAGCGTTTAAGCTCTGTGTCGTACCCGCGTAGGAGCCATACGTCTTTTTCACCGTTCCGTCATGGCCGGCTTTGGTTGTGTCCTTGATGCTTTCTGTGGCGTTCTCCAGACCGTCATTGAAGGTGGAGCTTTCTCCAACTGCGATCTTTGTGGAGACGCCCCAACTTGTAGTCATGGAACGCTTGCTTGAGCTGTTGGCGTTGGAGGTGAAGTTGAAGCTGGTGGCGAAGCCCTGTCCCTGCGAGGGCGGCTCACTGGGGATAACCGAAAGGTTCACGACACACGGAGTGCTTGCATTCGTGCATCCACCGGAGTCCTTATTATTCGCAGCAAGCGTCGAGTCGTTGGGCGCGATGTAGTCGATGTGCATAGGCGGAATCGCCAGCACAAGGTCGGGCTGCGTCTGAGTAGGAATACGGACGATGGTCGGAGCGCCCAGTCGGAGCGAGCGACCCTGCATGTCGCTTGGGACGAGAAATCCGAGGCTCGGAGTATCTGGATTTGCAAAAGGTACGTTGTTGGTGTTGTCGCTCTGCTGCTGCCCGCTGAGCCAGTCTGTCGTCATCGGCGGGTTCGATGGAAACGGGGACGGCATATTGATGTTAAAGATATTGATGTGCGGATAGTAACTATTCACGACACCCACGAGCTCGTAGGTTTCAATCTGCCACCCAGCATTGTGCGATTCATCCGGGTTCTGATGGTCAAAGTTCCCCACCCACATGTTTTCCAGATGATCGCTTTGGAGCTCGTACTTTCGCTCGGTCTCCGATTCCCAGTCGAAGGTATCCAGGGCGCCGTCATCCGGCAGGAAGCTGCCGATCTCTATATAGCTCGCCGCATAATCACCACCGCATTTGATACCGAGGACCAGCTGCTCATCGGTCTGTTGTGGCCAGTAGACGAGCGGTGCTGCCTGTGCCAGCGCACCAATTGAGCTGGAGCGGTTCGGGAAGCGGAAGAAGGGCTGATCCTGAGTGGGGTTCTTCATCGGTACAACAGTCGCGGTGAAGGGGGGAGTTCCGCCGGAGACTGGAGTCATCTTGATGGGGATGACGCTGTATCCAGCGGCTGCAGAATTACCGTTAATCGTGTTGATCTGTCCGAAGATGACAAGGTCGGCGTTGGTTACTCCATTCGCCTGGCAGGGATTTCCGCTGCCTCCACATTGTCGGAACTTTCCGGCAGCGAGCGCCACCTGCCCCGAAACCATGGTGATTGGGAAGTTTCCAATCGTGGGTATCTCTGCAGCCAGTTTTACAGTGGTGGTCTGGGTGATGGCGAGGGTGTTCGGATCAACCGAGTAGAAGGCGATGGTCTGATAGTCGTTGAGCAGTACGGCAATCTCATCGCGACCGTCTCCATTAAAGTCGCCGACCACGATAGTGCCCGCCACCGGCGCCGTCAGCGCGGTGGTATCCCCGCCCAACTCTGGGCCGACCCTAAAATTCCACGGCTTTGTGGGGTCTGCTGCGGTTATCGCCTCCATACCCCATTTGACTTCGGCCGTTCCATTGACACTAGTATCTGTATAGAAGGCCAACGGATCAGCAAGCCCGTCGCCGTTGAAGTCGCCCATCACAACCTGTGTGTACACCGTGCCGTTGGGCGCAAAGCTGGCGTTCAACTTGGTGGCCGCTTGAACGCTGGTCGAATCTACTACTGAAAACGCCCATTCGGAGCCATATATACTCAAAACCCCTACCGCATCTGTATTGGTATTGAACATCCTTCCGGCTGCTTCGGCGGCCAAGATGCTGTTTGTCGTGTCGACCGAAGTAGGAATATTAGATTTGGCGACGGGGATGTTCAGCGGTGTCCCGGATAGTGCGGACTTCGAGGTATCCATGCTGACCAGCGACGTGCTTGTCACGCCAGAATCCGTATTGAACTGAAGCATAACCAGATCGTCGTTGCGGAGAAGGTATTTCCAGCCGGGAGTGACATCGGTGACGCCCGACATATTTGGCGCGCCGGGATCGTTGGCCGACTTCTGCGCGCGAAGAGTAGGACAGAGCGCGCTTCCCACCAAAACAGTAACAGCGATCAGCTTCGCTTGCGGTGCGGCTCCCAGCCTGCCGTTGATGTTGCTGGCACGCATTGTGCAGGGCGCCAGCCTACGGAATCGGCAACCGAGGTTGTAAAGGATTGTGCTCTCACTATTTTGATCTCTCGCACATTTCATCGACAACGCGCTCATGACGATCCTTTCAGCCGTATCCCCTACTGGAAACTAGCCCGAAATCATGATCAAGAGCCCAGAATTTGACCGCTTACGCAGCGACAGCCATGGTGCTAACAGTCCGGCACCGGGACAATAAAACGAAGCACTTCGTGAAAGCTGCATCCAAAAAGCGGATGTAAGAGTACCATGCAGACGATCATGTTTTCAGCAACTTTTCTAACAATTGGGATCATGCTTGGAATGGTTCCCTGCTTGTCCCTGTCGAACTGCGGAAAATTGAATTGGTTCATTATCTCTTCGCGAGCGGCGGCGAGAACCACGGAAATTCACGCAGTAGTGTAAGCCAGTCGGCTTCGTGCCGTCGTCTAAGACGTGTCTAAGGTGGGTGTCGTTCAGACTGGCCGATACGGCCGTACGCGCATTCCGACTAGAGCCCTCTGAGCGTCGGTCGCAGAGCTTATCGAAACCATTGCATTTGTCCCCGGGTCATCCGCTGATCACTTAAGATGATCGACGTTTTTATTTCTTGTTCGCGCGATTAGAAGGAAGCAGGTTTGTTTATATGCGTCGCTGCGGTGGCGGCTTTCGCCGAAAGGCCAATTTTCTTAAGTAGGGCCCGCAACTGATCCTGCTCTTGCTGGGTCAGCACGGAGGTCACTGCTTCGATGTCCTGCGCGTGTTGTGAGTACAACTGGGATATGAAGGCCCGGCCCTCGCCAGTTAGCTTCACGATTTTGCTACGTCGGTCACTATCTGAGCTCTGGCGAATCACCCAACGCCTTTCTTCGAGGCGATCTACGGCGGCTGTCATGGAAGCGTTCGCGAGCAACACCTTTTCGCCTATAGCAGAAATTGGCAGTGGCCCTTTGTGCAGTAAAACCTCCAGAACCATAAAATCGCTTAGACCTAACCCTTCGGCCTCGATGCAGCGTTGGACGTAGGATGCCAGTGCGCCATGGGCTCTCGCCAAAATTACCCACAGCTTGGGACCGGTCGTGGGGGCATCGGATTGGGTGGACTTCCGCATAGGTGATGGGTTGAAGATGCTTCGACGTCGAAATAAGATTCAGAACGATGTTGGCCTAGTTTTGAATCTTTTACTTCTATATCGAATCTTACTATACCGAAGGAGTTGCCAGAATGCCGACCAAGCCAATCGTAGGACTTCATCACGTGACCGCCTTAGCCGGCGACCCGCAGCGAAATCTAGATTTCTATACCGATGTACTCGGTCTGCGTTTCGTCAAAAAGACGATAAACTTCGACGATCCTGGAACTTACCACTTTTATTTCGGCGATGATGCCGGAACCCCTGGAACCATTCTCACATTCTTCCCGTGGCCTCAAGCCACCGGCGGGAAGGCCGGAGCAGGCGAAGTCACACACACGGCGTTCAGCGTTCCTCCTACTTCAATCTCCTATTGGGAACGGCGGCTTGCTTCGAAGAATGTCTTAGTTGAGAGCAAAGAAGAGCGTATGGGCGAGACCGTCCTAACGTTTAGCGATCCGGACGGCATGAAGATCGAACTTGTCGGTCATGCAGAGTCGGGTGTTCTGAAAGCGCCGCGCTTTGCTGATGTTCTACGGGAGCATGCGATCCAAGGCTTCTTCGGCGTTACCATGCTCGAGCGCGACGCACGCCAGACTGAAGCCGCTCTCGCGCTGCTGGGCTTCCATAAGGTGGCAGAGGAGGTAAACCGGTTGCGCTTTTCGGCTGCCGGGGACGCGCTGGGCAACCATCTCGACGTAGTGGTCGACCCCAATGCCGATCGCGGCCGTCTCGGAGCAGGCAGTGTGCACCACATAGCCTTTCGGTCGGAGTCTTACGAAGACCAGAAGCAGTGGAGTGAGCTGATTGGTCAGCATCTTGGCGTATCCCCAGTAATGGAGCGTGACTACTTCCGGTCGATCTACTTTCGCGAGCCAGGTGGAGTACTTTTCGAACTCGCAACGGACATTCCGGGGTTTGCCGTCGACGAACCCCTTGAGTCTCTGGGAGAGGAGTTGCGAGTGCCGGAATGGCTTAGCGCGAACCTCATCCCCCTAACGCAGCATCTGCCTGCGGTGACGCTGCACAAGGCACACAAAGAGGTGGGGGTATGACGAACAACACTCGTGACGGAGGCACCCTGCTTCAGGCCGGAGCTCCGCTCGATAAGGCGAGGCTGGCTGTAGTGCTCTTGCATGGTCGTGGCGGCTCAGCCGAGGACATACTCGGACTGGGCTCCGCATTCGAACTCCCCAATGTGGCTTATCTCGCCCCACAGGCTGCAGAACAAACCTGGTATCCGCTATCGTTCCTCGCGCCGCGAGAGGCAAATGAGCCGTATCTCAGCTCTGCGCTGGCAAAGGTGGAAGCGATTGTTCGATCGCTTGAACAAGCAGGTTTTGGCAGCGAGCGCATTGTGATCGCAGGGTTTTCTCAAGGAGCATGCCTGTCGACAGAATTTGTAGCCAGCCACCCGGCGCGATATGGAGGGTTGATCGCCTTTACCGGAGGCCTGATCGGACCGCCAGATTCACTTCACACTCCTGCTGGAGAACTTGCTGGCACACCTGCGTTGCTATGCAGCGGAGACCCCGATTCCCATGTGCCATGGCAGCGTGTGGAGGAGTCGGCAACAATCCTGAACGCAATGGGCGCGAAAGTCACGACGAAGCGCTACCCCGGCCGGCCTCATACGATCACGCAGGAGGAGATTGAACTGGGCCGCAGTCTGCTTCTCACGATCGGTGGATAAGAACTCGTGCAGGAAATTAGTCCTGGGCTGGTAGAAAGAGAAACCGGTTCCTCAGATCCGAACGAACAAACAACGAAAGGAATATCCGTCATGTCCACAAGCACAGCCGCACCAGCTTCCACCATCACCTGGAAGATCGATCCCGCGCACTCGCACGCAGAGTTCAAGGTGAAGCACATGATGATTTCGAACGTCAAAGGTAGTTTCAGCGGCCTGAGCGGAATCTTGATCGAGGATACAACCGATCCCACACTCAGCCAGGTCGAAGCCACCATTGATATCAGCTCTATTAGCACGGGCGATGACCAGCGTGACGCGCACCTGAAGAGTGCGGACTTCTTCCATCATGAGGAGCACCCGGTGATGACCTTCAAATCTACGAAGGTCGAGAAGAAAGGCAACGAAGAATATGCCGTAACTGGCGATCTGACCGTTCACGGAGTTACCAAGCCTGTGACGTTCATTGTGGAAGGGCCGAGCGCACCTGGCAAAGACCCGTGGGGTAACACGCGAATTGGACTTTCGGCGACTACGAAAATCAATCGTAAGGACTTTGACTTGACCTGGAACGCTGCTCTGGAGACGGGTGGGATTCTGGTTGGCGAAGACGTGCAGATCTCGCTCGAAGCCCAATTCATCAAGACCTAGTCTGCGGCGCTCCGGAGTTGGCGGACAACGAACGGGCGTGGTGATCACCACTGCGCCCCCCGTCTCTATTTTCCTCGATTGTGATCTTCGCCACGGCGCATTGAATCTCTATGTCGAGGCGACTGATTGCCTAATCGTAGCCTCACTGTCCACTTGCTTGTTCCGCGCGGCAGTCATTGACGTAAAAAGTAAATGCGTTCACTAAACCGTTCGCTCGGACAGAGGATGCATGCCTCCAATGACAGGCCTCGCCAAAAACTCCAAAGCTTATCGGCTCCTTTTGTTCTTCTCGATAGCTCTCGATTCCCGCAAAACCTTATCCCAGATAGGTCTTTATTATCCAAAATGCGGCCCGTTGTTTACCAAGTCCCTTGGTTTGCGGAGATGACATTCGTCTTTCGAACAAATTAATCGCTCTCAACTATCCGTATAGACCAATCTGTTGCAAACGATGGTGTACTGCATCGTCAAACAGTGCCGTGTATCGCTGACCAGTTTTGCAACGATGGAGGTTTTGGCAAACGTCGCACGATTTGCTTTCAACATGATGCGCTATACCACAGGCTGTTCAAGCGGTGTTGCGCAATCAGGGGCGGCGTTCTATGAGGAGGGGGATGCCGTGTTTTGGGCGCAAGCTGATGGCGGGGTTGAGAGCCACGTCGAGGGGTGCTCCGAGGGGTGGCCTCAACCGCCAGTCGCGTGCGATGGTGGCGAGGGAGAGGACACCCTCCATCCAGGCAAGGCCTTCGCCGATGCATTGACGACTGCCCCCTGCGAATGGAAAGAAGGCGAAGCGAGGGCGCGACTTTGCGGCCTCTTTGGCGTCGGGGGAGAAACGGTCGGGATCGAAGCGGAGAGGTTCAGGGTAGAAGCGCGGGTCGCGGTGAACGACAAACTGAGGAGCCGCAATGACGTTTCCCGGCTGGATTTTATAACCGGCGATCTCGTAAGGCTCGGCACAGGTGCGGACGGTGACCCAGACGGGCGGGTAGAGACGAAGGACCTCGGAGAAGACTTGGGTGGCGTATGGGAGGCGGCTGTAGTCGTCGGCGGTGGCGGAGCGGCTGCCAAGGACGGCGACGGCTTCTTTGTGGAGGCGAGTCTGAATGTCCTGATGCTGGGCAAGGGCCCAGAGAGCGAAGCTGAGTGCGTTCGCGGTGGTCTCGTGGCCAGCGAGGATGATGGTCAGGCATTCGTCACGGACCTGCTGGTTGGACATGGTGTCGGTGGGGTCTTCTGGGTGGACGGCTTGGAGGAGCATGGAGAGAAGATCGCCGCGATCGCCGGGGTGTCTGCGGCGCTCATCGATCATGGGATAAATGATCGCGTCGAGGTCGGATTTGCCCTTCCAGATGCGCTTCATCGCTGGGATGGGGAGGCGCTGGACGATGTCGGAGAACGGCATGAGGGCGAGAGGAAGAAGTCCCATGAACGCGTCGACTGCAGAGGAGATGCGCTGAATCTCTTCGCGGGACTGAACGTCAAGATCGAAAAGGCATCTGCCGACGATGCGGAGGGCGAGTTCCAGCATGTCGTGGTGTAGATCGCGGACGACGCCGGACTGCCAGCACTCGGAGATCGCGGTGGCATTTTGGCCGATAACTTCGCCATAAGCTGCAATGCGCTGTCGCAGGAAAGCTGGCTGCGCGAGGCGGCGCTGGCGCATGTGGAAAGGTTCTTCGCTGGTGAGGAGGCCGTCGCCGAGGACGATTTTGGCGCGTTTCATGACGATGCCGCGATGATGTTTGTTGACATCCCGGATGAGGAAGTCATCGATGAGGTCTGGGTGGTTGAGCTGAAAGATGTGGCGATTGAAGACTTGGATGTGGACGAGGTCACCGTAGCGTCGAGCGTAGTCGGTCATAGAATCGGTGGCGTTTTGACGGAACATACGGCCGGTGAGGAGGCGCGGAAGAAACGGCGGCCCTGCCGGGTAGATTGTGGAGGTACCGGGGCGGATGTCGAGTGCGGCTGCAGTCATGCGGGCCTCTGCTTCGCAGTTTAGACGCAGAGTGGCGGGTTCGTGTGGTTTGCCGACATTAGCCGACGATATTTACTGAAGTTTGAGGCAAGACTTACCGCAACTTTATTTTCGTTGGCTCTCTTCACAAAAATCACCTTTTTTGCAACCGACTCTCTTCGCCTTACCGAGCGGGAGCCGCGTTGCCTGTAGGAGCATATCCACTAGCCGGGCACACAAAAAGCAAAACTCATTCCTGAATCTATTTGTTTGTGACGTGTACCATGAGGCATCTTGAAGCGGCTCATAGCAATGCAAGGTGTTGGCTCGTGATGAATCGCCAATGCATTTCTTGAGCCCGATCGAGAATCACGATCGACGGTCTGTCAAATTACATTCAGTTGTTTGATGGCGGATCCTCCGACAAATGTACCGCGGCCTTTCTCGCGAATGACGTAACCTTCTACGCGAAGCTCGTAAAGAGCCTGCCTCACCGTTAAGCGGCTGACCTCAAATGCGGCTCCAAGCTGCGCTTCCGATGGAATTACATCTCCGGCGGCAAACTCGCCATGTTCAATTCGCTCTACGAGCAGATCTTTAATCTGCTGGTAGAGCGGAACAAAGCTCTGACGATTGAGCCTGCAATCTGTAATTGCCATCCTCGGCGGCTGGTTCGCATGGTGCGCCAAGTTATCCTCCTCCTGCGTACGTTTTCGAGAGATGCTCTTACTCATCACGCAGGGCGACTATGAGATCTATCTTCGTTGCACGCGACGCAGGGAGGGCAGATGCTACCAACGCAAACGACAGCATGGCGACAGCAGAAAGTATCAGGACAAGTGGATCGAAGGGGCTGACTGCAAACAGAAAAGAACGCAAGAGGTTGGATACACCTGCCGCGGCAAGAAGTCCCAAGAGACATCCGATTGCACTGAGCTTCGCTGCGGAGGTAAGAACCAGGCGGAGTACGCCCTGGCGTTGACAGCCGAGCGCCATACGAATCGCAATCTCCTGCCCCCGCAAGGCAACCGAAAATGCGATCACGCTGTAAATTCCCAGCACGGCCAGCAGCAATGCAATCGTTGCAAAGGCTGAAATCAGCACAGTGTTGAATAAGCGTGGAGCTTCACTATCCGAGATCACGTCCTCCATCGTCCGCGCCCCGATAAGGGGAAGCTGAGGATCGATATTTTGTACTGCAGCGCGAAGCGAGTTCACCATTTGATCGGGAGAAGTGTCGGTGTGCAATACGATATATGCGGAAGTCGGCGCCAACTCGCCAGCCGAAGCAAAAGCTCCCTCTGAAACTACTTGCTGGGTTACAGGTTGATAGAACTGTTCTGCTGTTCCGCCATCGGGTGATCCGAGTTTTACGTCATCGACGACGCCCACTACCGTCAACCAGGGGGTGGGAGTTTCGGCCATCCCGCGGCGGAGCCGTCTTCC
>Ga0193716_1000340_pt1 | contig 29611 bp, 26 predicted proteins | sample U2c1metaG_FD_145901 | JGI IMG/M metagenome (GOLD analysis project Ga0193716, IMG submission 145901) | Soil microbial communities from a riparian zone of the East river system, Colorado, United States - U2c1 | ecosystem: Environmental > Terrestrial > Soil > Riparian zone | place: USA: East River...
CTCGGCCTCTCCTCGCACCTCGAAGCCGCCGAACCCACCATCCCCGCTCTCATCCAGTCCCTCGCCGACCACTTCGCCCAATAGCCCTGTCAAGTCCCGAACCGGCCTCTTCCTCCCAGCCAGACTAAAAGAAGAAAGCCCGTCAAGAAGAAAGCCCGTCAAGAAGAAAGCCTGTCACGAAGAAAGCCCGTCGAGAAGAAAAAGCCCGTCATTCTGAACGGAGCGTTTGACAGCTTCACCGTCAAACGCAGAGTGAAGAACCCCCGCATCCGAGGGGAGCGCAGCGACCCGAGCGCCTTTCCCCACCCCCAAAATACATGTCACCCCAAACCTCCTCAAACCCCGCCAACTCAAGAAGAAAGCCCGTCATTCTGAACGGAGCGTTTGACAGCTTTACCGTCAAACGCAGAGTGAAGAACCCCCGCATCTCCGAGGGGAGCGCAGCGACCCGAGTGCCTTTCCCAACAACACTCGAAAATACTTGTCAACCCCCAAACCTACTAAACCCAAGCAAAACCAACAACATGCAAACGCCGATTAGTTTCCCTCAACTCGCTATACTTAAAACAGAATCAAAGAAAGCCCGGCCAAAAGCAGGGTTTCCGCCGTTAAAACCCATAACCCCTTCAAAAAGACGAATTTACCCGTAAGCCCTTTATATGGACGACTTTAGCAAGACGATAAAACGTATCTCACTGCAAACAAATAACTTGAACAGGGGTACCCCAGGGGGGAGGGGGTACCTAATGCGAACTCCACGTCTTATCCGAGGAGTTGCAAAGCCTCTCCAGCGTACAGTCCACACACCGCGGCTTCCGAGCCACGCATACCTGCCGCCCATGATGAATAACCTCGTGCGAGAAGTCGATCCAACGGTCCTGCGGAAGGATCTTCATCAGGTCCCGCTCGACCTTCTCCGCAGCCGTCTCCCTGGTCAACTCCAGCCGCCGCGAGATGCGCATAACATGCGTATCGACAACCACTCCCACGCCAATCTTGAACCACGACCCGAGCACGACATTCCCCGTCTTCCGAGCCACGCCCGGCAGCCGGAGAATCTCCTCCATCGTCTGCGGAACCTTCCCCCCAAACTCCTCGACGACAACCCGTGCCGCCCCCTGGATCGACTTGGCCTTATTCCGAAAAAAACCGGTAGTCCGAATCAACTCCTCCAGCTCAGGCAGCGAAGCCGCAGCCATGGCCTTCGGTGTGGGAAACGCCTTGAACAGCGCCGGAGTCACCAGATTCACCCGCACATCCGTACACTGCGCCGACAGGATCGTCGCCACAGTCAACTCCCACGCACTCCGATGGTTCAGCGCGCAGACAACCCCCGGATACGTCTTCCGCAAAATCTCCAGAATCGCCGCGACGCGTTCTGGAGCCAGCGGATTCTTCGCCCCAGAACGCTTCACAGTCGTAGTCTTCGACGCCTTGACCAAGGTCTTCGTCGCCATAGCTATCCGAGGCGATCCAGCATCTCCGCTGCCGGAACACGAACGCAACTGAAGATCGGAAAGTCCTTCAGGGTGTACATGCTGATCTCCGTCTCGCGCAGCTGCTGCACCAGGTCCAGAAAGTCCTCAGGAAAGTTGGTCTCGAACGCCACCACGAACTCCTGATCGTCGATCCCGAACGAATAAGTCGTATTCAGCTTCACTCGCGGATAGTTCAGTCCAATGCGAATATGCTCATCCATCAGCCGCTTCCGCTCCGCAGCCGAGAGCAGATACCACGGACGAGTCTTCCAGAACGGATAGATGAAGATGTACTTCTGCCCACCCGGACGAATCGCTCCACGCCCTTCGCCCTCGCTCTCATCCGGCCGATCGATCTGATACTGCGAACGCTTGGTCATCGCCAGGAAGTTATGCGGCGTGTCCAGATATCCACCCAGAGGAGTCCGCAGCAGCTCGCTCCGCATCTCGTTCAACTCGTCGATGGCATATCCGATCGACCACACGCACATGTCCACATCGCCCCGCGTGCCAACGGTCGAATACGTCAGCGACACGAACTCGCCCGGCTTGTTCCACCGAGCCAGAACCTCCGCAAACGCGGCCTTGTGTGCCGCCTTCTCCTCCGCCGGAAGCCTGCGCCACTCCGGCATCACCTTGTAGAAGCTGAAGCACACGATCTGCCGCTTCACCGGCGGCTTCGATGGATCGTGCGTACCATACGCGCTCTGCGGCTTGCCTGCCGAAGAGGGAACTGCTGTAGCTGTATCTGACATGGGTAAACTCTCCTCTGTAATGCTAGCGCATTCGCGTCCCGTTATACTGCAACAGCATGTCTGAGAGAATCATCACCACCCTCGCAACCTTCATCATCGCCGTGATCTCCGCTGGTGGCTACGCAGGCATCGCCCTTCTCATGGGTATTGAGTCCGCCTGCATTCCCTTGCCATCCGAGATCATCATGCCCTTTGCCGGCTATCTGGTTCACACCGGACAGCTCCAGCTCTTCTGGGTAGCCACCGCTGGCGCCATCGGGTGCAACCTCGGCTCCATCCCCGCCTACTGGCTTGGGGCCTGGGGAGGAAGGCCGGCCGTAGAGCGCTTCGGACGCTTCGTCCTCCTCAGCCGCCACGACCTCGACCGCACAGAGCACTTCTTCCACAAGTACGGTGGCCTCACCGTCCTCGTGGCCCGTCTCCTGCCGGTCGTCCGTACCTTCATCGCTCTGCCAGCCGGCATCGCCCGAATGCCGCAACTACGCTTCCACCTCTACACCTTCATCGGCTCCTGGCCATGGTGCTACGTTCTCGCTTACGTAGGCATGAAGCTCGGCGACAAATGGGAGACTGACCCTCGCTTCAAAGCCATCTTTCACCGCTTCCACCTTGGTGTCGAGCTGATTCTCGTTGTCGCCATCGTTTGGTTCGTCTGGACGCACTGGAAGAACCGTATTCAGGAGCACGCTGCATAGTTAGCGGTCAAGTAAAACGCGGTCAACGCGCATTTGCGCTGCCCTCCACGGTGAGCAATACTGAGGTCTCCGAACCCTCGGAAAATTGACTCATAGAAGGGTATTGCCCAGCATGTCCACACCCGGAGCCGCGACGCAGGAAGCGGCCAGCATCAAGCCCGCAACAGGAAAACTTGGAATTATGATCCCCGGCATGGGAGCGGTCGCCACCACGCTCATCGCCGGTGTAGAAGCTATCCGCCGTGGTTTTGCCAAACCCATCGGTTCCACCTCTCAGATGAGCACGATCCGTCTCGGCAAGCGCACAGATAAACGCAGCCCGCTCATCAAAGATTTCGCACCCATCGCCCAACTCGACGATCTCGTCTTCACAGGTTGGGATATCTTCGGCGGCAACCTCTACGACGCAGCCAAGACCGCGCAGGTTCTCGATCGCGACCAACTCGAACAGATGCGTCCTTTCCTTGAGTCCATCGAGCCGATGCCCGCAGTCTTCGACCAGCACTACGTCAAGCGCCTCGAAGGCAAGAAGGTAAAGACGGGCAAGAACAAATGCGACCTCGCTAACCAGATCCGCAACGACATCGCCGAGTTCAAAACGAAGACCGACCGTCAGGTCATGATCTGGTGCGGCTCCACCGAGATTTACCTCGAGCAGACCGCCGTCCACCAGACCCTCGAAGCCTTCGAGAAGGGCCTCGTAGACAACGACCCCGGCATCTCCCCCTCGATGATGTATGCCTGGGCCGCCCTTAAGGAAGGCATCCCCTTCGCCAACGGCGCACCCAACCTGACCGTCGACATCCCCGCCCTGCAAGAGCTTTCGAAGAAGATGAACGCTCCCATCTGTGGCAAGGACTTCAAGACCGGCCAGACCTTCCTCAAGACCGTCCTCGCGCCTGCCTTCAAGGTACGTAACCTCGGCGTTAGCGGCTGGTACTCCACCAACATCCTCGGCAACCGCGACGGCGAAGTGCTCGACGATCCCGAGTCCTTCAAGACCAAAGAGGTCTCGAAGCTCGGCGTCCTCGAGCACATCTTCCAGCCCGAGCTGCACCCCGACCTCTACAAGGACATCTACCACAAGGTCCGCATCAACTACTACCCACCCCGCGGCGACAACAAAGAGGGCTGGGACAATATCGATATCTTCGGCTGGCTCGGCTATCCCATGCAGATCAAGGTAGACTTCCTCTGCCGCGACTCAATCCTGGCCGCTCCTCTCGCCCTCGACCTCGTCCTCTTCATGGATCTCGCAGCCCGCACGCCCAGCCTGCGCGGCCTCGGCATCCAGGAGTGGCTCAGCTTCTACTTCAAGGATCCGGACAGCGCCCCCGGCGTCTACCCGGAGCATGATCTCTTCATCCAGAACATGAAGCTCAAAAACACCCTCCGCCACATCATGGGCGAAGATCTCATCACCCACCTCGGCCTCGACTACTACGGCGAGTAACTCAAAGGCAAAAGGCGGTTTGCGAAATTGTCTTCGCGACCGCCGCGCTTTTTCTACGTACTTCCGACCACTCGCTAGTTGGCCCTTTCGGAGAACACAAGCGCATTTTTCGGCAATGATTCCTGTTGGAGAAACCCGCCACCGTGAGTTCGAGCATTTCGGTCGCAAGGAAATGACGATCTCGTGTTCCTATCAACACTCTTTTCACGGGCCCGGCACGGCGGCGGTTGCTTTATTGGAATATCCGCTCTCCGCTCCGATTGTATCTACCGCTGTGACTGCGTAGAAATACGTTGTCCCCGAAACTACGGTTTGATCGGAATAATTGGTTGGGCGTACCAGTGTGCCGTTGACCTTGGAGTAAGGGCCGCTGGAAACAGTGGAACGGTAAACGTTAAAACCAGCGGTCTGGGACCCAGTTCCATTCCATGACAGGGCCACGGAATGAGACACGCCAGTCCCGGCCACGGGAACGGTCAACGTTCCATTCTGAGCATTGCTCCTGATCGTCAAGGTTCCTGCAGCGGAGCCATTCGTTGTTGGAGCGAAGCCAACGGTCAACTGTATCGACTGCTTGGTCTGCAGCGTAAACGGGGTTGTCAGATTACCAAGTGAGAATGCTGCTCCCGCCACGGTGACAGCAGAAACGGTAACCGATGCTGCCCCCGTGGCGGTGATCGTCGCTGATTGGGATTGCGTGCTATTGACGGTTACATTACCGAAACTCAGCGCGGTTGGGCTGGAGGATAGGAGCCCCTGTTGGGCAGGGACGCCGTTTCCAGTGAGTGACACCCGCAAGTTCTGATCAGCCGTCACGTTGCTGACGAAGGTTATGCTCCCGGTTGCACTTCCAGTCGTAGCGGGCGTGAACACGGCTGCATAGTTGTGTGTCTGACCGGGAGCCACCGAAAATGGAGTCACGAACCCTGATGCGCTGAAAGGCGCACCAGAGATCTGGGCGGCAGTAACAGTGATGGTTGTCGGGCAATTGCTTACGATACTGGCTGGGGAGGAGTAGGTGTATCCAAGAGGCGTGTTTGGGAAAGCAATGGAGCTTGGGGTTGCCACCAGTTGGCAAGTGGACGTGGTCGTGAGCGCGGGGACCGTCACGGCCTGCCCGTTTACCGTGATGTTCTGTGCTACTGCTTGCTCCTTCACCTGCACGGTTTTGTAAACGCCGAACAGCGGGTCCACATTGCCGAACGCCGCTGCGCCCACTACTACGGAAACAGTCGTACCTGACCCGGTGAACGTCTGAGGCGTAGTCCATGCCTCAGGGCTGGGCGCTCCGCTGCCTGCGCTACATGGGCCCGTGCCCCCCGTCACCGCACAGGTAGACGCCACTTGACCGAAGCGAAGAGTAATGGACCCGGTGGCTGTAACGGTATCTCCCTCCCGCGCGTTGAGGGTGAACCAGACTGGCGCAGATGTGGTCGTGAGCGCCGGAACTGTCACGGGCTGCCCATTTACCGTGATGTTCTGTGCTACTGCTTGCTGCTCCACCTGCACCGTTTTGTAAACGCCGAACAGCGGGTCCACATTGCCGAACGCCGCCGCGCCCACTACTACGGAAACAGTCGTACCTGATCCGCCGGTGAACGTCTGAGGGCTAGTCCATGCCTCAGGGCTCGGCGCTCCGCTGCCTGCGCTACATGGGCCCGTGCTCCCCGTCACGGCACAGGTAGACGCCACTTGGCCAAAGCGAAGAGTAATGAACCCAGTGGCTGTAATGGTATCTCCCTCCCGCGCGTTGAGGGTGAACCAGACTGGTGCGGATGTAGCGGTTTGGCACCGTCCTATTATGGGGAAAGCAAGGGACAGGGCAAGCAGCGCCAACGACAGTTTACGCATGGGTCTTCCTTTCTGAGCGTAATCTGCTAACCAGTTGGGTTGTGAGCGTGATGAACCGATGGCAGGAGTACCGGAGCCTTCATTGAAGGTCCAATTATCAGTAAGTCATTTCCAATCCGCTTTACGGAAGAGGAATAGAATTCTGGCCCGTGGACCCGCTGAAAATTGTAGATTGAATCTGCTCGAAGACTTGCCCGGAGTGCGCTGTAGTTACGAAACTTAATTGTATCTCGCCTCACGACGGTCCATTCGGAATTGTTCGAGCTACGATACGATTTTCTTCGAATGTCTTCTTTTCCCAATTCCGATCAGACCCAACCCCGCATCCTCCGCACTTACACCTCCCTCCACCAACTCTGTCCAAACTGGGGAGGTTCCCTCATCTTTTCTCTCGGCCTCGACACCCACGGCGCAGCCCTCTCCATAGCCGCCAACAGCGTCGTGGCCGTCTCTCTCGCCATCGATACCGACCCCGCCTACCTACGGCGAGGTCATCCGCACCGGAGCCTGCGACTTCGTCATCAACACCCTCGACGAGGCCATCCGAGCCATGAAGAACGAGCTCCGCAAACACGCCCGGCTCCCCGTAGCTCTCCAGTCCGATCCTTCCACGCGCTCAACGAAATCCTCGAGCGCGGCCTCAGGCCGTAGCTCTTCTCAAACTTTCTCCCACTCACCCCCGAACAGACCGGCACATTCACCCACGCCGCCCATCGCCTCCAATCCGAAGGCGTATTCCTCATCGACTTCAACGATAACCAGTCCAACTCTCAGCTTCCACTCTTTACCCCCAGCATTACGCTCCTCACCCAGCAGCACTGGACGCTCCGCGCCTTCATCTTCGACACCGTCGCCGCCCTTCGCGCCTTCGACGCGCAAGCCCTCGCCCTCCTCCTGCCCGAAGACACCCTCCGCCGCCGCTGGCTCGAAGCCCCTTCCGCGCATCCTCCAACGTCAGCGCCCGTCTCAACGATCCCTCTGGCCCACCCCGAACGAAGCAGAGGCACTCTACTCCTTCCGTCATCGTCCTAAAGAACTTGCCGTGACTGACCCAAAATCGCATGTCAAGCCCCAATGCCGCGTAACCCAAATAAGAAAAGCTAGATACGCCCTGCGTATTAGTTTCCGCCCAACTGGTAAAATAGAACTAGAATCAAAAGAAAGCCCCGGAACTGTCCGGGGCTTTTCCCTTTAACCCAACACGTCCTACCAAGTACGAGGATAAAGTATGTATTTTGAACACTTTGCTCGATATTGGCCGGGAGGGGAGTACCTACTCCACTACAGCCATCAGTCTCTGCCACAGAGCCTTTGTACCCGCATCTGTCTTGGCCGACACGGGCAAAACCTCGTCCACCCCATGCTCCCGCTTCAGCGCAGCCAGCGATTTCATCAGCGTGTTATTGGAGAGCCTGTCAGCCTTCGTCCCAACCACAAGGTACGGACGCTGCGTCTGTTTGAAATACGTGATTAGCTGCGTGTCGTTAGGCTGCGGTGGAATGTTCGTATCCACCAGGCATACGCATAGAGCCAATGTCTCCCGCTCAGCCAGATAGGGCTCGATGAACTTCGGCCACTCTGCGGAGATAGACTTTGAAATCTTCGCGTATCCATACCCAGGAAGATCCGCAAAGATCAGTGTCGGCTTCAACTTCAGCTTGTCGCCAGCGCCCTCATGCAATGCAAAGAAGTTGATCGCACGTGTCCGTCCAGGCGTCGACGATGTATGAGCCTGCTTCGACCCCAGCAGCGAATTGATCAGAGACGATTTTCCAACGTTGGATCTTCCAAGAAAGGCCACTTCGGGGGCGTCATACGTCTTTTCTGGTGAAGGAAAGTGCGAGACATCGGTTGCGGATAGAAGGAATGTAGGCGCCAGACGCATTGTTTCAGTGTAGTCCCCTTGCGTCGAACGCAACTTAAAAGCAAAGGACATCTGTCCCCTGGGTGAACAGATGCCCTCTGGCAGGAACTTCCAATCAACCTGCTTTTTTTGCCGATACTGGCGCCGTTAGTGTGAAGGTCACCGTCGACTCCGACGGAATCACGACGTCCTTGTTTCCCGTATAGGCAGAGGCAGCTGTACCAGCGCCGGCGCCGGCCAAGCCGCCGATCAAAGCGCCCTTTCCGCCGCCAGCCAGGCCGCCGATGACAGCCCCAATCCCAGTACCGCCGCCGATCATTCCCGCAGTTCGCTTGCCTTTGCCCGCTTGCGTTTTCTCATATTCGCTTGTGCTTACCGTGGCTCCGCCGATTGAGGTCAGCTGGATTCCCAGGTCGCCAGCCCCCTTGAAGCGGCCTCTGCCCTTGGCAGCCACTACCTCGCCCGCTACACGCGTTCCCCGTGGAAACACGGTAGCGCCAGAGGAGGTCACGATCGGCTCAGCAAGAACGCCTGTAAATCTGTCGCCGACATTATTCTTGCTTGCCGCCAGCGTCTCCGTAATAGTTACCGTCACGCGGCTTCCTGTCGGAGCAGTTCTAGATACTGCCGCCGCAGGAGCTTTAGCGGGAGCCGAGGCGGGGGCGGCAGGTTGCGCCGCTTGTGCTGGTGGTGCCGGCTGTGGGGTTGCCTGTGGCGGCTTCACGCCCGCTGGGTAGGTTACTGATCCATCAGCGTTCGTGATCGAGCCATCAGGATTCTTCGTCACAGTTGTTGCGGTCGTCGGCTTCACGCCCGCCGGATACGTTACTGACCCATCCGGATTGGTGATCGATCCATCAGAGTTCTGTACTCCCGCAGCAGCCGGTGGGGGCGCGCTCTTGCAACCGGTCACCATCATTGCCGCGCCAAGAGTCAAAGCCGCAAGAAAACTAACTCGATTCGTATTCATATAGGAGAACCTCCTCAGGATGTCTTCACCGAGGATTATAGGTCCTTGGCTTTCCCCTGTCCTGCCTCGATTTAGCCTATCCCGCGAACTAGCTGTGATACCTGAGGTTCAGAGAAATTCTCATCTCCCAGACCCTTAACCTCATCTGTAATCTTATGGATCGGTAGTATTACACAATCGTTCACCCGGCCCTGATTTTCATCGGTATCGTCGCGTAGCCGCAAAAAATCTCGTCGCCCTTCCTTACTCTCTACTGATCCGCAAGACTGAACACGCGCTCCATTACCATCCACTTCTGTCCGGGCTTGGCTTGCGGAAGAGGTTGTTGGAACCTGCCCATAATGGCCTCCCACTCTTGGACTTTGGCATTAGCCGCATCCGCTGCCGCCTTCGCCGATAGCGAGAATTCCCCATTGACATCCATAATCATGAACATCCGCGTCCCCAGAAGATAAATCTCCATCTCCAGAACACCAGCATCAAACAGGCTCTTCTTCACTTCTGGCCAGATCTTGACGTGATACTGTTTGTACTCCGCGATAGCCGTTGCATCGTCCTTCAAATCCAGCGTTAAACAATGACGTGGCATGCATCTGCTCCCTTTTTATGAATGACTCGACGAGTTCTCCTGCAAAGTCAGTCGAAGACTACCATCTGAAGGGCCCATGCGTCCCCAGCCTCTGCTTCTCATACCAAATCACAGAGCATCCGCGATCGTCCATCATCTTTCTAAAATCCCATCACGTAGAAAGAGGTATGCTTTTCATGTAATCCAAATAACATTTCAGCCTATGACTAATACCTTTCACCTGGAAAATAAGATCGCTCTCATTACCGGAGGAGCCAGCGGCATCGGTGCCGCCACCGCTCGTGAACTCTCTCGCGCCGGTGCCCACATCCTCATTGCCGACCTCAATCTCCTCGCGGCCCAGTCCCTCGCCGCCGAGCTGCCTCACGCCACCGCCGTTGCAATGGACGTGACGAGCTCTGCCTCCATCGCCGCTGCCCTCGCGAACGTTCCTCGCCTCGACATCCTGGTCAACAACGCCGGCATAGGTCTCGTCGGCGACATCACCCGCACCTCCGAAGAGGACTTTGCTCGTGTCATGCTCGTCAACGTGCATAGCGTCTTTCTCGTCACCCAGGCTGCCTTCCCGCTGCTCCTCGCATCGCACGGCTCGATCGTCAACATTGGCTCGGTCGCCGGCTCCGTTGGCGTCAAGCAGCGCTTTGCCTACTGCGCCAGCAAAGGCGCGGTTCAGGCGTTGACCCGTCAGATTGCCGTCGACTATCCCAAGGAACTCCGTATCAACTGCATTGCCCCCGGGACCGTCCAGACACCATTCGTAGAAGGCTACCTGGACAAATATCACGCCCACGAGAAAGAAAAAGTCCGCGCTGAATTAGTCGCCCGTCAGCCTATCGGCCGTCTCGGCACTCCGGAGGACATAGCCTCTCTTGTCCGCTACCTCTGTTCCCGCGAAGCAGAGTTCATCAACGGAGCTGTTATTCCCATTGACGGTGGCTGGACCGCAGCCTGATCTAGTCAACCAATCTCATCTTTAGAAACCAACGAAAGGGAAGCCATACACTTGAACGAAATTCTTATCACCAGCGTCCGCGTCATCGATCTGCGCTTCCCCACATCCCGAGACCACATCGGCTCCGACGCAGTCAATAAGGATCCCGACTACTCCGCTGCCTATTGCATCCTCGAGACCAACTCTGTCCTCGAAGGTCATGGCCTCACCTTTACCCTCGGTCGCGGCACCGATCTCGTCGTCCAGGCCGTCCGTTACCTCTCCCGCTACGTCGTCAACCGCTCCCTCAGCTCTATCACCGACGACCTCTGTGCCTTCTCCCGCCAGCTTACCGATGACACGCAATTCCGCTGGCTAGGGCCCGAAAAGGGTGTAATTCATCTCGCCACCGGAGCCCTGCTGAATGCCGTTTGGGATCTTTACGCCCGCGCTGAAAAGAAGCCCCTCTGGCAGCTCCTCGCCGACATGGAGCCGACGCAGCTCCTCAAAGCCATAGACTTCCGCTACATCGACGATGCCCTTACTCCAGAAGAAGCCCTCGACATTCTCAACCAAGCCCGCGGCAACGGCAAGCCCGAACGTCTAGCGCTTCTCAAGGAACAAGGTTACGCAGCCTACACGACCTCCGTAGGCTGGTTCGGCTACAGCGAAGAAAAGATTCGTCATCTCTGCCACGAAGCTCTGGCCGAAGGCTGGACCCACTTTAAACTAAAAGTGGGTGGCGATCCTGCTGACGATCTTCGCCGCGGCCAAATCGTCCGCGAAGAGATCGGCTGGACGAACAAGCTCATGGTTGACGCCAACCAGAAGTGGGGAGTCCTCGAAGCTATCGAGCGCACTCGCCAACTTGCGGCTCTTAAACCTTGGTGGATGGAAGAGCCCACCAGCCCCGACGACATCCTTGGTCACGCCCGCATTCGCCGCGAAGTTCCTGAGGTGCGCATTGCCACCGGCGAACATTGTCACAATCGCGTCATGTTCAAACAGCTCCTCCAGGCCGGTTCCCTCGACGTCCTCCAACTCGACAGCTGCCGTGTAGGTGGCGTCAACGAGAACCTCGCCACCCTTCTGATGGCCGCGAAGTTCAACGTCCCCGTATGCCCACACGCCGGCGGCGTTGGCCTCTGCGAGTATGTCCAGCATCTATCCGCCTTCGACTTCCTCAGCGTCTCTGCTAGCATCGAGAATCGCGTTATCGAATTCGTAGACCATCTCCACGAGCACTTCCTAACCCCAGTTCAAATTCGTAACGGCCACTATCTGCTTCCCACCGAACCCGGCTACAGCATCCAGATTCGCGAACAATCACTAACCCGCTTTGCCTATCCCACCGGCGAAGTTTGGAATGAATCGAAGGAGTAAGTAAGCATGAAGTTAGTAACCTTCTCGGCCAAAGCCGCAATCGCGGATGGACAACCCGCGACACCCAGCGCGTCCGTCCCCGCTGCGGCGCTCAGCATCGACATTCCTACCCCCGGCGTTCTCATCGGCAACGACGTACTGGATCTGTCCTCGCTCGGCTACCCCACCGTCCTCAGCATCATCGAGGCCGGCAAACAAGCGCTCGACGAGATTCAGGCAAAGCTCACGAAGGCCCCACGCCTTCCGCTTGAGAGCGTCAAGCTCCACGCCCCCATTCAGCGCCCGCCGCGCATCTTCGGCATCGGCCTCAACTATCAGAAGCACGCCGATGAATCGAAGATGCCAGTGCAGAAGGTCCCCACCGTCTTCATGAAGCTCTCAAGCTCGGTCGTCGGTCCTGACCATTCCGTCATCCTTCCCAAGGTCAGCACACAGCCAGACTACGAGGCAGAGTTTGGTGTAGTCATCGGCAAACCTGGCTACCAGATCGCTGCCGAGGACTGGCAGCAGTATGTCTTTGGCTACACCATCGTCAACGATGTGAGTGCCCGTGATATTCAACTCTCCACGTCTCAGTGGACGCTCGGAAAATCCTTCCCCACCTTCACCCCTATAGGCCCCGCCATCACCACCGCCGACGAGGTTTCGGACCCTCATTCACTCTCGATCAAACTCACGATCGACGGAGAGACCCTCCAGGACTCCAACACGAACGATCTCATCTTCAAGATACCTGCACTGATCGCCTATATCTCCAGCACCACACCGCTCGAAGCCGGAGACATCATCAGCACCGGGACCCCTGAAGGCGTGGGACTCGGCCGCGACCCAAAACGCTGGCTCAAGCCCAACGAAGAGATAATCGTCACCATTGAAAAGCTCGGCTCGCTGCGCAATCGCACCGTCGCCGAATAGCGCCAATACAGGACATGGCTTGCATGTCCGTATTCTTTCACTTGTCAAAAAACGTCATTCTATCCACGCTGCTCGCACCTCTGTGAGCAGCGTGTTTTATCCCTCTCGATACTTAAAAAAGCTGTGCTGCTGTGCTGAGTCCCTATAATGTAGTCTCAACGAACATTCCACATGGCTCAGCAGAGCACCATCCAGCCTCAGCGCCGTAGGTCTGGCCCAATCTGGCTGACCATCCTTCTCCAGCTCGCGCTGCTGCCCCTGCAATCTCCCGCCCAAACGGCTCCTGTCGCCGCCACCACCATTCCCCTGATCCTCCCCTCCTCCATCGTCTTCGACCCCCAAGGTAACTTCTACCTTGCCGAGACCGCCACCCACATTATCCGCAAGGTAGATGTCGCGGGTACTATCACCACCATCGCCGGTACCGGCACGCAGGGCTTCTCCGGCGACGCAGGCCCCGCAACCGCAGCCCAACTCGACTCCCCGCAAGGCCTCGCCCTCGATGCCAGCCAAAACCTCTACATCGCCGACACCCACAACCACCGCATCCGCAAACTCAACTTCGCCACAGGCACCATAACGACTATCGCCGGTACCACCACCCCAGGCTCTAATGGAGATAGTGGACCCGCAACCGCAGCTCACCTTAACCTCCCGACGGCTCTGGCCCTCGATACCGCCGACAACCTCTACATCGCGGACACCCAAAACCACCGCATCCGCAAATTAACTACCAGAACTGGCACGATTACCACCATGGCAGGCAACGGCACACAAGGCTTCTCGGGTGACAACGGTCCAGCAATCTCCGCCAGCATCGACTCCCCAACGGGCATTGCCCTCGACCCCGCGGGCAATCTCTATCTCGCTGACACCCATAATCACCGCATACGCAAGGTCACCACCACTACTGGCATCATCACCACCATCGCTGGCACATCCATTACCGGATACAACGGCGATAACGGCTCTGCCACCACCGCCACTCTGGCCCTCCCTCACGGCCTAACTCTCGATTCCGCCGGCAATCTCTACCTCGCAGATACTGCCAATCACCGAATCCGACGCATCGATGCCATAACCGGCATCATTACCACCATAGCCGGGCAGGGAACCCAGACCTATAGAGGAGATGCGGGCCCAGCCACCACCGCCTCACTCGACACACCACGCACGAACACCACATCTTCCTCCGGTCTTCTCACAATCGCCGATACAGGCAATCAGCGTATCCGCCAGATCTCCACGGACAACACCATCCACACCATCGCGGGCCTCGGTTCCACCACACCAGGGACTCTGTCCCTCACAGCGCCCAGCATTATTGTCTATGGAACCGGAAACCTCACCGCCACCCTCGCCACCGCCACAAATGCATCCGGAGCAGTAACCTTCCTAGACACGTTCGATACCATCACGACAGCTCTTGGCACTGCCACCCTCACCGTCAGCTCTGCTAGCTCGGGCGCCGCCACAAGCTTTGCGGTTCTAAGCACCAGTACTCTTCCCGCGGGCAATCACAGCATCATCGCAACTTACGCCGGAGACCAAACCCATCCCTCCGCCCAAAGCTACGCCCTCTTCCTTACTGTCGCTCCACAGCAGCTCACGGCCTCCATCACTCCCGCGAAGCTTCTGTATGGCCAACCCATACCCGCCCTCAACGGCACCTTAGCCGGTCTCCTACCGCAGGACGCCTCTCTTGTATCCGCCACCTTTACCACTACTGCCGCCCATCTATCCCCAACCGGAACCTATCCCTTCACCACAACTCTCTCTGGCTCGGCAGCGGGGAACTACACTCTCACTACATCCCCATCGAGCCTTACCATAACCCCAGCCCCAACTGTGACCACCCTAACCGCCTCTGCGACCACTCTCGCTCCCGGCCTTCCCATCACACTCAGTGCTCACGTAGCCAGCACTACTGCTGGAACCCCCTCCGGTACCATCAGCCTTCTCGACGGCCCCACAACTCTGTTCACCGCAGACGTCCCCGCAACGGGCGATGCCGCCTTCACCACCAGTTCTCTTGGCACTGGTCTCCATAGCCTCATCACTGTCTACGCAGGAGAGGCTAACTTCACCCCCAGCGCCTCCACCCCACAACTCATCGGCATCGCCACCGATCCAACCTCCGACTTCACCCTCACCACCACAGGCCCAGCGACCCAGACCATCACCGCAGGCAGCTCCGCCAACTTCACATTCGCCGTCCAGCTTCAAGGTATCCCCCTCTCCAGCCCCATCACACTGGCCGCCACCGGACTCCCTTCCCTGGCAACCGCTTCCTTTAACCCCACCTATCTGCCGCCTGGCGTTACCTCCAACACCTTCAACTTAACGATCACCACCCCAAAGACCACAGCCCTCCACCACAACTCCATCGCTCCACTCTCTACGCTGGCGTTACTTCTATTTCCAATCGCCGGCCTAGCCCTTTGCAGAAGAGATATCCGCAAAAAAACAATTCTTTTCACATGGGTTTTTCTAACGATCTCCCTCACACTCTGCAGCGGTTGCGGAGATCGTATCTACCCTGGCAACCAGTCCGCCGCATCTCCAAAAACCTATAACATCACTGTCACTGGAACCGCCACCACCTCCACCGGAACTACCGTCACCCACGCCACCACCGTAATCCTGCTATTGCAACCAGCTAATTAGGTTATGTCGTTGCGGGTGCGCACACCAAGCTGTAAATCATGTACAAACATGACCTACATAGGTCCCAGCATCCTCAGCAGGAAGAATACGATCACACCGGCAAAAAATACCAGAGCCATCCTGATTCCTGGCTCTCGATTTACCTCCGGTACCAGGTCCGTAGCCGCAACATAGATCGTCACACCAGCAGACAAAGGCAACCCAGCCCGCACCCAGCTGGGCTGAAGATTAATCACCAGTACCCCGAGCACGGTCATCGCTCCCAGGAAGAGCGCCGAATTAAGGGCAGCTACGCGACCCCGCCCACCTGCAAGCATCACGCTGGCAATGGTGAATCCTTCGGGAATCTTGTGCAGGAATGCCGCGAAGAAGAGAATCCACCCCAGCCAGTGCGACAGTACAAACCCCGATCCGATCGCCACACCATCAAAGAAAGTATGCGTCGCCAGTCCAAGCAGCACTGAGTAGCTCGTCTTTGCCGAAAGAAACTCATTGTGATGCGTCTCTTCCCCAAAATGAAAGTGTGGCACCAGCGTGTGCTCCAGCAGATGCACCCCGCAATACCCCAACAGAATCAGCAGGGGAGCCCAACGTGGATTGAGGCGCAACCCCTCTGGCACCATCTCCAGGACCGCCGCAGCCAGCATGAAGCCCGCACCCAGCGCCACGAAGTAGCGCAGCGATCGTGCCGAAGGGGACCGTCGAACCAGCAGAAAGCCACCCAGATAGTCCGCCAGCCCGGCAATCAGCCCCAGCGTCAGACTCAACCAGAACGCCGACACAGCTAGCAGCTAAGGCGAGGAGTCAACCTATCGCCAGTAAGTCCAATGTTCATATCGTCTTAATTTTACCTATCTCCGGCCACTGCGACTCGCGCGATAGGAAAAACACCACCCCAAGCCCGCAAAAGAGGACCAGTCCCTCCAGCCGCTCTGACAGAACATGCAGCCGCTCGAAGTCCACACGTCCCGCATTCTCCAGCGGAGCCGTCTCCACCTCGCCACCCGCTAACACGCGGTCCTGCTCCATAGCGGGCAGAATTCTAAACTGAGAATAAGCGGTCACGGCCACCATCACGCCAGTTAGTACCAGCTGGATCGCAAAACTTACCCGGGCTGGTACCTCTGCTCGCAGCCAAAGTAGGGCAGTAGCAACATAGAAGGTCGCGCCCCCGATCAACCCTATCCAGTGCAAGACACGCAACGTACCGCCCACAACGAGCCCCGCCTCATGCGTGCTGGACAGGCTGTGAAATGCCACAGGTGCAACGACAAAGGCAAAGAAGATCAGCCCTCCCACCCACGCCACCATCGCAAACAGCCGCAAGGCCCTCAAAACAGTCTGCATGTCTTAGACGTGATCCCTTCCAATCAAACGTTCGATCCGGTTCTTGATCGGTGGATGCGTAGAAAACAGCTGTCCAAACCCGCCTCCGCCCAGTAACGGAGCCACGATGAACAGATGCGCCGTAGAAGGCGACGCCTGCATCGGAATCCGCCGCGAGTAATCATCCAGCTTCTGCAGCGCTCGCGCCAGTGCATAAGGATTCCCCGTCACCGCAGACCCTGTGGCATCCGCCTCATACTCCCGCGACCGAGAGATCGCTAGTTGAATCAACGATGCTGCAATCGGGGCCAGGATAAGCATGAACAGTCCACTCATACCGCCCCGGTCTCGGTCCCGGTCTCCTCCGCCACCACCAAACAGCGAAGCCCAATAACCCATTCGCGCAACCATCGTGATAGCTCCAGCCAGGGTTGCGGCAATCGAGCTCGTCAGGATATCGCGGTTACGCACGTGCCCCAGCTCATGCGCCAGCACGCCCTCCAGCTCCTCGTCATCCAGCAGCCGCAGAATCCCATGCGTAACGGCCACGGAGGCGTGCTTCGGATTCCGCCCAGTCGCAAAGGCATTTGGCGACTCCGTCGGCAGCACATAGATCTTCGGCATAGGCAGCCCCTGCTTTGCCGTCAGGCGTTCCACCGCCGCATAGGCCCGCGGCAGCTCCTCTCGCGTGACTGGCTGGGCGTTGTACATCCGCAATGCCAGCTTGTCGGAGAAGAAGTAGGCTCCGAAGTTAAACGCAACCGAGAGTGCAAACGCCAGAACCATCCCATTGTGCCCGCCCACACGGTCCCCGATAAAGATCAGGAACAGTGTCAGCGCCACCAGCAATAACGTCGATTTGAACGTATTCATCGGTCAGTCCCTCATGCAACCGGTCCCGTAACGTTAGACGTATCGGCACTACGTTCGCCACGCAGCAGCGCCCGTCGAAGGACAATCTCCAGCGCGCTCTTCTGTTCTGTATACTCCGTTTCGCTTAGCCGCCCCTGTAGCTTGTCCGTCTCCACGGCGAATAGTTCTTCCTTCAGCGCTGCCATCAGAGCATTCGACCCTGCCGCGAACGATACTCCAACCGCAGCATCGCTTGCAGGCTTTGGAGTATTTCCCTTCAACATAAGACCCGCGCCTCCAGCCAGCACCAGTCCAAGACCACCCAGAATCCACCACTTATACTTGGCCCACGGATCGTTGGTCCCCTCCGGATCAAGCGGGTTGCCCAACCCACCACCCGGACGCGTATCCGTAGCCGCTGTGTTCCCAGTCCCCGGCTGCGCGGCAGCATCGGGCGCTCCTGCTCCTCCAGCCCCTGGCGTAGCCTGCGAATCCCGAGGCAGCTGTCCGATCCCCGACACCGTGAAATCCAACGCCTGTGACGGAGCCACATTCCGCGCCACGTATGTCTGTGCGGCTGTCTCCTCAGTCACCGGCGTATACGGTGTGGACGCTCCACCCTTGAACGTCATGCTCTTCGGCATCATGATCGCAATCGTGTCCGTCGGTAACACCAGCCGCGGGGCGAATTTGAAGTTCCCGCCATACGGTAGCCGGTACGTGATCTGAAATCGCGTCTCCCCCGGCCTTATCGGAAAGACAAACGCGAAGTGGTTGGCATCCCCCAACGGCACAGGAGAGGCTTGCACCGGCATCCCGCCTGGTCCCAGCGCAGCCGATCCTTCGACCACCGCGCCCTCTGGCAGATAGAACTCAAACGGCCGGTCGCTGAACTGCGTGCGCGGAGGGTTCGACTCATTCTTCACAAAGAAGTTCTCGATGACCTTCAGCCCCTTGCCGCTCTCATCGGTCTGGATGCGCATCACATCCGCCTCGCCGCTGACCCCCTCTACTTTCGTTGCAGCGCTGAAGACCTCCACCTCAACCGACTGTGTCCCCTCAGGAGCCGGTCGAAAATAGTTCGCCTTATCATGGGTCACTCGGACCAGGTGGATGCCTTTGTCCGGAACATCCAGGGTGAAGCGCCCACGCGCATCCGTCTTCGTGCGCGCTGCCTCTTGCATGCCCTGTTGCAGACGGAGCAGCACAACATCGTCCCCAGCCGCAGGCTTGTTCGTCGTCTTATTGGTTACGGTGCCGGTGATCGAGTCAGCGAGCGCATAGCTCGAAAATGCCGCAAGCAGAGCAGCAGCCACAGCAAAACGTCGGAGGGAAAAAGGTAAAGAGGTCACACTTAAGTTTACGTCAAACTCGGCATGGCCAGTCTGCCTAAGTCTTCGCTCTGCGGCTGAACTCACCCCGAGCGTGCAGCAAATCCATCTCCGCAATTACTCGTGCCGCCTCATCCTCCAGCCCGGCGCGCTGCTCAGCATAGTCCTGCTCTGGATACTTTCCGGCCAGATACTCGAAGTTTAAATCGCGCAAATTCTCATAGATGACGTCCTTGCGCTCGCGCAGATAGTCCACCCGTGTCTTATCCGCCTGGAAAAACGGGTTACGCTCCGGCCAGAAGATAAACGCAAACAGCGCAAGCGTCAGCACTACACCCGCAATCATGCCCATCAGTACTCCGTCTCCCGTCGAATCCGTTCCCGCAACGCATCTCCACCAGCATCGGCGCCCGCAGCACTTACTGGGGCGCGCGCCGCAGATCGCAGCTTCCACACCCGGATCAGGAAGGCCGTCCCAATGGTAGCCATCAGAAACACCACCATCGGGGTAATCCACGCAACATTGTCGAAGCCCCCGCGCATCGGCGCCGCCAACACTGTAGGCCCATACTTCGCCGCAAACCAGTTCATGATGGCCGTATCCGACCCACCGCCTGCCATCTGCTGCCGCAGTTCGCCGATCATCCGGTCCGAGTCCGGGCAGCCCACATGATTGCACTCCAGCAATATCTGTCCGCAACTGCAGACGCAGATCATCTGGTGACCAATCCTGTTGAACCGCGAAGCCGGGTCGCCCGCGCCCAGCATCACCACACCTAGAAGACAGACCGTCGCTGCCTGTATCCATCGCCTAAGCATGGTTAACCTCAGCTACCACCGGTGCCTCAATCTCTACCCGTGTCCGAGCCGCTGTCCGAGTCAGATTAGGTACTAGAGCCACAAACGTACCCAGCACGACGATCAGCACGCCAATCCATATCCAGTTCATCAGAGGATTCAGGAACACCTTGATGATCGGCTTATCCGTATCCGGATTCTTCCCCTCGTAGATCACATACAGATCGGTCGCCAACGTCGAGTGCAGTGCCACCATCGTCGATGTCGTCTGGCTGGCGATATAAAACCGCCTCTCCGGAGCCAGCTGAGTAAGCTTCTTGCCACCCTTGAACACATCGAGTAACGCATACTCTGTATCGAAGTTTGGATTGCTGTCCTGCGTAAAACTCTGGCATACCAACCGGTAGGGGCCCAGCTGCAGCGTGTCACCAAAGCCCATCTCCTGCTCGCGGGATTGGTTGAACGCTCCACCGGCGATCCCGATGAACATCACCACAATCCCAAAGTGCACCAGATACCCGCCATATCGCCGCGTATTCCGGCGTACCAGGAGAATCATGGAAGCAAACAGATTCTTTCCCGTCTGCGTCGACACCACTCCAGCGCCCCGCAGAAACTCCGAGCCAATCGCCGTAATCACCCCAGCCGCCAGCGAGAACGTAATCAGCGAGAAGATCTCCGCCTGCATATCATCTCCGGCGCTCCACGGATGCACGCCCGAAAGTATCAGCGCTACCAGAGCCACACCCATCGCAATTCCTGGCAGAACAAAGTTCCGGCGAATTGACCGCAGCGAAGTAGACCGCCAAGCCAACAGGGGTCCAATTCCAGTGAGGAAAAGTAGAAACAATCCAATCGGCAGATTTACCCGGTTATAGAACGGAGCCCCCACCGTAACCTTCGACCCTTGCACATACTCCGACAGAACAGGGAAGAGCGTCCCCCATAAAACCGTAAAGCAAGCCGCCAGCAGCACCAGATTGTTGAACAGAAAACTCGACTCACGCGAAACCAGCGACTCCAGCTTGTTCTCCGACTTCAAATGGTCCTTCTGCTTGAAGAACGTGAACAGGCAGATCGAAAACACAATCACGATGAAGCAGTAGAACCAGCTGCCAATAGAAGATTGAGCAAACGCATGAACTGAGCTGACAATCCCGGACCGCGTCAATAGAGTCCCCAGGATCGTCAGCAAAAACGTGGAGAAGATGAGCCAAACATTCCAGCTCTTCATCATGCCGCGCTTCTCCTGCATCATCACGGAGTGCAGGAAGGCTGTTCCCGTCAGCCAAGGCATCAGCGAAGCATTCTCCACTGGATCCCAGCCCCAGTACCCACCCCAGCCCAGAACGCTATACGCCCAGTGCGCACCAAGGAATATCCCGCACGTGAGGAACAGCCACGTCACCATCGTCCAGCGTCGTGTGATGTGAATCCACTTCTCTCCCGGATACCGCATCATCAGTGCGCCCAGAGCGAACGCAAACGGTACCGAGAACCCCACATACCCCAGGTAGAGCATCGGCGGATGAATCACCATCTCTGGATATTGCAACAGCGGATTCAGCCCAAATCCATCCGCCGCCACAGGGCCTGGCTGTATGGCAAACGGCGGCGCCGCAAAGTTCAGCAACAGTAAAAAGAAGACTTGAACCCCAGCCAGAATCGTAGAGGCAAAGGCCGACAGCCGGACATCCACCTTATGTCGTATCCGCAGCACAAATCCATAAGCCGCGAGCAGCCACGCCCATAGCAGCAGCGACCCCTCCTGTCCGGACCAGAGCGCGGAAAACTTGTAGGCCGTATTCAGGTCTTTGTTCGTATGGTGCAGAATGTACGAGACCGAGTAGTCATTCGTAAACGAAGCCCAAACCAGCGCAAACGCCGCACAGGTCAACGCCACAAAGCTGCCGATCCCCGCTCGCCGGGCCGTCTCGCCGAGCCGCCCCGACCCATCGTCTGCAGCAGGACCTTTACTGCGCCAAAGCGCAATCCCCCCCACTACTAGCGTATAGACGCTCAAAGCCAGGGCCAGGAGCAGCGTAAAACTACCGAACTCCGGCATAGGATGCAGTTGCATGGATTCCTCTACCCTCATTCTCTCAAGGGCAGACCCTTAACCGCAATAAAACATCGTTTACCGCACGGGCTAAGATGGTTAATGCTGGATGAGGCTATGCACGCTGGCCAACAGATGGTCCGGCATCAACGGCTTCAGGCGGAACAGCACATTCATGCCCTCGTACTCCGCCTCTGCCTCTTCCATCCCGCTGATCACCAGTACAGGGAGATTCGGGAACGTCTTCCGCAACTCGCGCACAAAGGTCGAACCACTCATCCCGGGCATAATGTGATCGGTAATTACAAGTTGGACCTCGGCGGGGAAGTCCCCACTCTGGAACTGCTCAAGAGCACGTTGGGGGTTGAGTGCTGCAATCACAAAGTATCCAGCGCGTTTTAAAATTGTCTGCCGCGTGGCTGCTTGGATTACGTTGTCGTCGATGAGAAGAAGGGTGTCGGTCATCAGAGGTCTACTGCTCCAAGGAGAAATCCATCAGGTGTTCATTCAGATTCTTTTCGCAGCCCAACTTGAATGAATGGACACCGGGAAAGTAGTCTGATAACTGTCGATAAGTTCTACTGCACATCGATCTAACCTGCAATAAAACTTTTGGATGCCGTAATCGGCGTCCGGGTTTCCCACCTTGGTCAATCCGGCGTCTACGTGCTTCTGACGATGCTTGAAGTGCTGGACGGAAAGAGGAGAAACGGTTTAGAGTTGGCCAAAGAATGTACTAATCTAACGTTTTACTAAGGGTGCCCGTGACTCTGTCCATTGTTGACTGGCTTATCATGCTGGTCTATTTCGTCTTCGTTCTTGGGATCGGGTTCGCGCTCAAGCGTTACATGCGTACCAGCAACGACTTCTTCCTTGCTGGGCGCTCCATCCCTGCCTGGGTCTGCGGCCTTGCCTTCATCTCTGCCAACCTGGGGGCCCAGGAGGTCATTGGCATGGGTGCCTCGGGTGCCAAGTATGGCATCGTCACCAGCCATTTCTATTGGATCGGCGCCATCCCCGCGATGGTCTTCGTCGGCATCTTCATGATGCCCTTTTACTATGGGTCGAAGGCCCGCTCCGTCCCCGAGTACCTCCGCATGCGCTTCGACGAGAAGACCCGTGCTGTCAACGCCTTCTCCTTCGCCATCATGACGGTCTTCAGCTCCGGCATCTCCATGTATGCCATGGCGCTGCTCATTCAGACCCTGGGCCTCTTCCACGGCATCATCCCCGACCCCTACATCTTTCATGTCTCTATCATCCTGTCGGCGGTCATCGTCCTCGGATACATCTTCCTCGGAGGCCTCACCAGTGCCATCTATAACGAGGTCCTCCAGTTCTTCCTCATCGTCGCCGGCTTCGCTCCTCTCGTCTGGATCGGCCTTCGCAACGTAGGTGGCTGGCAGGGCATCAAGGAAAAACTCCCCGACACCATGACCCACTCATGGAAGGGCATGGCGCACGCCTCCACCAACTCCCTCGGTGTCGAGTGGGTAGGCCTGGCCATGGGGCTCGGCTTCGTTCTCAGCTTCGGCTACTGGTGTACAGACTTCCTCGTCATCCAGCGCGCCATGGCTGCGGACTCCGAGGTCTCGGCTCGCCGCGTTCCCCTCATCGCTGCCATACCCAAGATGTTCTTCCCCTTCCTGGTCATCCTGCCCGGTCTTATCGCCGTTACGGTGACCTCCCACATGGCGACGAACACTCCCTCCGCCGCAGTGGCATCCACGACACCTTCCGTTGCGGTACAGACCACTACGGCCAACGGCCACGTCATTCCCCTTGTTGAGCGGCACCCCCACGGCATCATCCCACAGAAGACGAACCCGCTCAATGGTCAGCCCGTCCTTGATACCAACGGCAACCCCGTCTACAACTACGATCTCGCCATCCCGGTCATGCTCCTTCACTTCTTCCCAACCGGCATCCTCGGCCTTGGCCTCACCGCCCTGCTGGCCAGCTTCATGTCGGGAATGGCCGGCAACGTCACCGCCTTCAACACCGTCTGGACCTACGACATCTATCAGGCCTACATCAACAAGAAGGGGACAGACGCGCACTACCTATGGATGGGCCGCATGGCTACGGTAGGCGGCATACTCTTATCTATCGGGGCAGCCTACGCTGCTACCAGCTTCAACAACATCATGGACGCGTTGCAACTCATCTTTTCGATAGTCAATGCGCCTCTCTTTGCCACATTCCTGCTGGGCATGTTCTGGAAGCGCACCACCGGCCACGGGGCCTTCACCGGCCTGCTTGCCGGAACCGGAGCCGCCCTCCTTCACCACGGCCTCACCATTCCGGTAGACGCTGCAACCGGCCTGCACGGCGGCTGGATCACCATCGTTCACCGTTATCCCAGCGACATGGCGCAGAACTTCTGGACCGCCATCTTCGCCTTCTCGGTCAATCTGATCGTGACCGCTGCGGTCAGCCTCGTTACCCGGCCGCGCGAAGAGTCCGACCTGGTCGGTCTGGTCTACTCCCTGACGCCGAAGCCCATCGAAACTCATCTGAGCTGGTACCAGAAGCCGGCAACCCTGGCTATCGCCGTACTCGCGATGCTTCTCGTTCTCAATCTCGTCTTCGCCTAGCACGTTAGTAAAGGAACCCTCATGGGACTCGACATCCGCATTCCCCTCGGCCTCATCTTCCTCATCACGGGCGGAATGATTAGCCTGTATGGCTTCGTCACCCGTAATAGCGCCATCTATGACAAATCGATGGGGATCAACCTCAATCTGACCTGGGGCGCGATTATGTTCGTCTTTGGGCTCATCATGTTCCTCGTAGGCCGTCGCCAACGCTGGCAGGATGATCCCGTTACGCCACGCCCCTGGGAGCGTGGGAACGGTGCACCTCGCCATTGAACCGCACGTATCAATTAGCGAAGACCGATTTGTCCTGGCCGCACGTCTCAATTTCGCTGGCCTACGAGATCCGTCATAACTCACATCGACGAACTTCGCTCCCTTTTTGAAACGCATCTCCCACTGAAGTGATGGCTTGTTGCCTTCCACATCGCAATCGCTTGCGATAATAGAGGTATGAAGCGCCGCCTCATCAAGCAGTATGAATTTGTCCGCAAGATCGGCTCGGGCGGGAGCGGCGTTGTGTTTCTCGCCAACGACACGCTCCTTCAACGCCCCGTTGTCCTCAAGCTGTTGAAGCGCGGGAATCTCTCCATCGAGCAGATGCGGGCCACACAGCTCCGCGAGGCTCGGCTGGCCTCCGCGATAGACCATCCTAACGTCTGCGCTATCTATGACGTAGGCGAAGCTCCCGCTGAGTCCGGCGACTCTGAAGAAGCTTACATCGTCATGCAGTACATTCCCGGCAAAAGCCTAGACAAGCTCATCGCCGAGGGTCCTGCCAGCCTCCAACTTGTCCTATCAGCAGGCATCCAGACATCGGATGGTCTCTCGGCAGCGCACAATCTGGGCATCTTCCATCGCGACCTCAAGCCCGCCAACGTCATGTTGACTGATGGCGGCCTCATCAAGATCCTGGACTTTGGCCTCGCACGCCGCCTCGCTCCCGACCAGGCAGACTTCGACCCGGCAGGTCCGGCCAGCAAGCGTACACCACCCGCTCCTGGCGCCACCTACACCGCCCGTGGTGGAACCATCGCCTACATGGCACCCGAGCAGTTCGTCACCGGCCAGTCCAGCGTCCAGTCCGACATCTTCGCCCTTGGCTTGATCCTCTACGAACTCGCTACCGGCCGTCATCCCTTCCACCGACCCGACGCGCAAGAGTTCCAGAGTATTCGCGCGATCCAGTTCGCCGACCCTCCCTCGATCCGCGAGATTGCGCCCCATCTTCCTGTCGAGCTGGAGAGCGTCATTCTCCGGTGCCTGGAGAAGCAGCCCTCCGCCCGCTTTGCCTCCGCTGCCGACCTGCGCGAAGGCCTCAAGACGATCATGCGCTCCATGCAGCTCGACTCCGTCCTGATGCCCGGCGGAGATTCCCTTACTTTGCTGCCCTCGCAGGGCCGTATGGCACTGGATAGCCCCGAGGAGGAGAAGCGCACCACCGGCATCCTCTCCATGCTCGCCGAGCGCTTTCGTGAATCCGGCACGACTACGGCCAACAAGCAGAACAATAGCATCGTCGTTCTCCCCTTCATCAACTATGGCCCCGCCGACGTGGCTCCGTTGTACGGCTATGCCCTGGCCGACGCCATCGCCGCCCGGCTGGCCCGGATGCCATCACTGGTCGTGCGGCCCTCAAGCTCCCTGATGACGGTCGCCACACAGCAGCTCGATCCGTTGAGCATTGGGAAGAAGCTGCTCGTCAACTTCGTGCTCGCGGGGAACTTTCTCCGTTCCGATAAAGGATTTGACCTCAACTGGCAGTTGCTCGACGTAGCCAGCCAGAGCGTTCGCGCCGGAGGATCGATCAACGTAGCCTCCTTCGACCTGGTCTCGGTCCAGTCGGAGATCTGCAACGAGGTCTTCAGCACGTTGCAGGGCTTCGGCGATTTGCAGGGTACAAACGAGAATCACCGTGCAGCTTCTCTCTCAGAGGACCTCTCTGAGGAGTATCTGCAGGCTCGCGCCGTCCTCTCCTCCTTTATGACCCGCACCGGCAGCCGCGACGATCTGGATCGCTCCCGGGAACTCTTCGAGAGCGTCGTCAAGCAAGACGAGAACTACGCTCCAGGCTGGTCTGGCCTCGGTATCACGCACCTGCAGTACGCCCGTCACGGACTCGGCGGCCAGATGCATGTCCTCGAAGCCCGCCGCGCCTTCGACAAGGCCCTGCAGCTTGACCCCGGCTCGGTCGAAGCCAATCTCTACCGCGTCTACATGCTTCTCTCCCGTGGGGAGAAGGAGAGTGCGCGTCACGGCATCGAGCATCTGCTGCAGACTGCCGGCAATGACTGGAACGTCCGTCTTGTTGCCGGCCAGACACTGCGGATCGACGGCATGTATGAGGAGGCACTGGAGCAGTTCAACGCCTCGCTGCGCATGAACCCCTCTAACGCAGCCATGATCTACAACCACCGCGCCCGCGTGTACCAGTACCAGAACCAGATGGAACTGGCCGCCGACGAAATAGAAAAAGGCCTTACTCTAGAGCCGAAACAGCCGATGCTCCGCATCTCCCTCGGTTACCAGCAGATGCGCACGGGGGATCTGCCCAAGGCCATCGAAACCCTTGAAAACGTCATCCGCGACGAATCCTCTCTGCGTATTGTCTTCCCGACGATTGCGCTCTGCTACGTGCAGCTCGGCGACCGCGAAAAGGCGGCTACCTTCATCGTCGATGAGACGCTCTCGGCAGCCGAGGCCGACAGCGAGATGGCCTACCGGCTGGCCACCTACTTCGCGCTGGATGGGGATGAGTCCGAGGCGCTGCACTGGTTGCGCCGTGCCATCTATCTGGGAAACGAAAACTACCCGTGGTTCAGCAAGAACCCTGCCTGGCGCAAGATGAGCGGCCACGGAGACTTCGAGCGCATCCTGGAAGACCTGAAAAAAAGCTATAGGCGCACCCAGAAGAACTGGAAGCGCCTACTGGCTCAGGTCAGAGATTGATAACACCGGTTTATTGTGCAGCGCCTGCACTCTGCGACATCTCCGCGTGCGTCATAACACTGCTGACAGTGCCATTATTCAGAGGCGTCAGGATCATGGGCATGGTCAGGCTGAAGACCAGCCGAACGTCCTTCTGGAGTGACGCCTGTCGATCCTGCTTCAGCCAGATGAAGGTGCTTACCCCCGCGCCCACGCCTGCTCCGACCACCGCACCAACTCCTCCGCCGATCATCGCTCCGGCAACCGCAGAGCTTCCGGTGGCCAACGACATGACAGCCAGCGTCTCCTTCGGGTGCTCGCGCCGCTTCAGCGTGCCCTCGCGATCTACTTTGAAGTCGCTCCGGCTCGTATCGATCAGCTGCGCATGAAGCACATAGTGAGTTCCATCGGGAAGCGTGATGCTCCGGGGCTCAAGATGCATCGCAGCACCACCGGTGATACGCCGCCCACCGTGAATATCCGTCACCTGACCGTCCAGTATGGAGCCGATGGGGATGATGACCCGGCCGTCTTTCTCGACTGCCTCAACCACCTGAGCGGTGAACTTCGTTCCCGGCATCGTGCTGGCCGTTGAGAGGCTCTCCTTCATCTCCACACGTAGCAAAGTGCCTTCGCCCAGCTCGCCTTCGCGCTCTGGGACGCTGGTCACGATCTGCGCATCGACATCGCCAATGGGCGCATCCGGTTTCGCGATATTTGCCGTCGTTGCCCCTTTATAAGGCACATAAGATCCGTAGACCTCGCCTGTAGGAGCCGACGTGGCAGCCGGAGTCCCGGCTTGAGGTTTCGCAGTCAGCGGACGCCTTCCTGCCGTGTCATTTGCCGGGGCAGAGGTGGTAACGTTATCGCCGCCGGTCGTCGTAATCTGTACAGGATCGGGATTGGAGACTCCGGTGCTCTGGGCGATAGCGGGAACAGCGGCAAGAACAAGAGCGGCGGTGGCGATTTGTACCTTCATGGCAAGATTCCTCGAAGTCGATTCCGAGAGCGCCGATTGCCGGTACTCCCCTATGAAAAGGGTAGAAGCTCTGCAAGCTCTATAGAACAAAATCACCGGAAGGGAACCGAATCTACTAATACTTACGTACCTTCCTCTGGTTGACACGAGGTGGCCCATGCCCTCCGGAACACTCGCTCCTGCAACGGCAAAGAGCAGCACCTTGCCCTGGGTGGCGCTGATCGCGCTCTGCGTCATCGCAATAGCAGCGGTCCTGCGGCGTGTCTATGTGCTGCTCTCGCCTCCTGCGCCGCCCCGGTTTCCAGGGGCAGACGCACTCGATGCGATCTTCGCCGCTCATCGCACCATGACGTTCACGCACATTCTTCCGGCGATGTGTCTTGTGGTGCTTCTACCCTTCTGGTTTTCTCCTCGCGTTCGACAGAAGCATGCGGGCACGCATCGCCGCATCACTCAAGCGCTGTTTGCTCTCGGAGCCGTAACAGGGATTACGGCTTTGCTGATGAACACGCATCCGATCGGCGGCTTCAATGAGGTCGCGGCCATCCTCCTCTTTGACACTCTGTTCTTGTTCTCTCTCAGCCGTTCGTACGTCCTTTGGCTGCACGGCGACCTCCCCCTGCACAGAGCATGGATGACCCGCGCCTTCGCCGTATTGCTGGGGATTGCCACCACCCGCCCCGTAGTGGGTATCTTCGTGGCCACCTCGCGTCTGACGCATCTGCAGCCCCAGCAGTTCTTCGGAACAGCCTTCTGGATCGGCTTTACCCTGACATACATTGCCGGTGAGGCATACATCCGCAGCCGTGCGGCAAGCGAGCTCTGAGCCTCTCCGCATCCCGGCGTGCGATTCATCCGGCATTCAGCCAGGCACTGAAACGCTTTGCTAGAATGCATCTGGTGAGTTCTTCCGACGCAAATCTAGTGCAGTCAATCGCTTCAGCAGGCGGGCGCACCGTCGCTGTCGATCGCCGTCCCAAACTGAATGAGCGCCTGACGCACCGTGTCGTCGCACAACATCTTTCAATCCAGAACAATAGGAGCAACATGACCGAGATCGTCTCTATCCACGCACGTGAAATCCTCGACTCCCGCGGAAACCCAACAGTAGAGGCGGACGTCATCCTCGACGGCGGAGCCAAAGGCCGCGCCGCGGTTCCCAGCGGAGCCTCCACAGGCGAGCACGAGGT
>Ga0193716_1000341_pt1 | contig 29549 bp, 22 predicted proteins | sample U2c1metaG_FD_145901 | JGI IMG/M metagenome (GOLD analysis project Ga0193716, IMG submission 145901) | Soil microbial communities from a riparian zone of the East river system, Colorado, United States - U2c1 | ecosystem: Environmental > Terrestrial > Soil > Riparian zone | place: USA: East River...
GCTTCCCGTGTTCGTGGTCGGAGACATCTCTTCACAGCGCGTCCGCAAAGACCTTCTACTGCCGACCTTATCGACTCGCCTCGGACTTCCCCACAAGCTTCAATTCGAGACCTACGTTCCTTATGGTTATCAGTTGAACCGTACCGTCGATGTCGACGGCACTCAGACCAATCAGAGCACCTTCGGTCTTGGCGACATCGCCTTTGGCGTATCGCGGCAGCTCACACTCGAGCACGGCCGTGTGCCTGATCTTCTGGCCGATGTCCGCTTCAAAACCACCACCGGTGTCGACAGCTTCAATCTCAACAGCAGCCAGACTGCCCTCGGCACCGGGTTCTACGCTATGCAGGGAAACCTTACCGCCGCCAAGGCCAACGACCCTGTCGTCTTCTTCGGTAATCTCTCCTATACGGCCAATCTGAACGGAACCCACACCGTTCAGTCGACTGACTCGAACGGTCAGCCGACTATGGTTGCCGGTCACTTCAGGCCGGGCGATGCAGTCGGCTTCCAGCTCGGCTCCATCCTCTCGCTCAACCCCGAAACTTCGATGACGATCGGATGGGATCAGCGCTTCACCCGCGCTACGACGTTGAACAACACGGTCATCCCGGCGTCCTTCCTGGTGGAGGGCACGCTGCGGCTTGGAATGTCTTATCTTTACGCCCCGGGAAGGACGGTCGATCTCAGCTTCGGCGTCGGTCTCACCCCCGATACCCCCAACCTTCAATTCTCCATTGGCTTCCCCATTCGGAGATCTCTCTGGGGCTCGAAGCAAAACGTGCATTGATCGTAACGAGGACGGTGCTTCCGTCTCGGAATTCACACTGCGTATGATCCGGCGATCCATCACAACCTAATGTGACTGATCCTCTGAACGTCCCGACCGGAGTTAGGGGTTACTGTCAACATTGTCCAATCTCCGGAAGTCAGGGAAACTGAACCGGCGGAACCTTGCGATGGCAAAGTCGTAGGTCTGCACAACCTCAGTGACAACGGCCGGGATAGAGAGATTAGCACCGTGGTATAAGGTTGTTTGCTGGCGAATCGGAAGCCTCCGTTGGCATGGTCAGCCGCTGATTTGGTCACGAGGGAGGAGGTTGGGCCGTACATGTTTCGTCTGACCAATGTGTGGCATGGGAGGAATTTTCCGTTTATCAAAAGGACAATCTTCTGCAGACTAGAGGACTATGTGTTCCAAAATCATGAGATTGGCGGCGCGGGCCGGACTCGAACCGGCGCATCAAGATCGCAATGATCTCTCCCTTACCCCTTGGGTACCGCGCCTTTTGAGTTGTCGCCTACCGAGGATGATGCCATTGACAATCGCGGGTACCGTCAGAACCTCCTCCTTGCTCATGGAGCACATCTCCTTCAATCAGAGGATGCGCCCACCTCAGCAAACACGGTAAATTGGGCCTGGATGAGTATGATTTGGGCGTTCAAGAAAATTCGGTTCACTTTTCCAGTGAAGACTGTTTGCGTGACATCTCGTCGCAATTGGCTATTTAGGTATTATCGGCATTCCACGATGCACCATATGTTATTGACACGGATGTGTTGATGGGTCGTGCTAGTAGTCCCGCTGGAGTCATGGATGCAAGTGCTTTTGTCGTGTATGCATGATTAATCTCTAAGTTTTCGGTACTTCCTATATCAGCCAGCCGATCACAAAAGGAGAAGTAATCGGACATAGACTTAACAAGTCTGGGATGGGCTTTATTCCTCATGCTGAAATACTCAGTCTTACAGATACGCCGGATTGGTAGTGAAGCAGTGTTATTTCCAGGTAGCCTATCTAAAAAAGCGTGGTCGCAACCCTTCTTGTAGTCATTGCCATACCCCCATTAAGGAATACGCGAAGGTTACTGGAGAACTTCCTACACGTTGACGCGGCGTCCATTCAGGGCGCTGGTGACCATTCGCAATTTCCTATCTGTCCATCTCCTGAGATGGAAGGAAGAATGACTGCGTATCGCCGCCGCTGCATTATGGAGCTATTCGGGACGAAGTGCCAGCTATCAGGGTTCCGTTGCTCGGTGTTTCTACTTGTATGTTTCGAATCGAGGCGCAACGATAAAGTGGCGCTTCGGGGGTGAGGCCGTACCCACTTGAGGCCGGAGCGATCTTGAGCCTGTCGCAGAGAACGGCCGCCGTCCCTCTCTTATTACGCCGTGGGGAATCGGATGCATAAAGCCTGTATGTTCAAGGTCGGCGACAAGAAGTGAATCGCTACCGCGGACAGGGACGAGAGCCGAAGCCGAATCTTAACGCCGGAGGCCGTTCATGAGCAAGAGATCCATCCAGACCCAGGAAACGCTGTATTGCGGCATTGACGTCAGCGCCAAAAGCCTCGCTGTGGCGATTCAGCGCAGGGGCAGCGAGTCGAACAAAAGTGGTTCCCTAACAATCCGAAGAGACACGGAACTCTTATCGTCTGGGTATGGAAAGCTAAGTTCCCAGTTAGGGTGTCGTTGGAAGCAACGGAAACTCGCCGCTGTCGAAGGTATCGGGGAAGGATTCGTAGTGTATACCAAACCTCCGAATGGCTCTTGCTCCACCTCGAACATGGAGAGTTGCTGAACACTTCACATTGGGCGACATGGCGCAGGACCTAAGCTGAACTTAGAAAGAAGCGTGCTTTAAGCGAAGCCTGATAGGTTGCTACCTTGGTCTACGACCGCGGCGCCCTCAGGCGATATAGATTCAACTCGGCATCAACAAAGCTGGTATCGTCTATCGTCCGAAGTCCACTGATCAATTGTGCAATCCATGCGGCACTGCCAGTTTGCATGCCATGACAACCACTACCTGCCTACCCACCACCGTCGTGGCGGCGAGTCTGTTCTCGGTTCATTTGAACCGATATTTGTTAATTTTGAGGGCTCTGACCTTGTAATCCAAGGTCGACGCTGGCATATTTAATTTCGCTGCGGCACCCGATGGGCCCGATACTCTGCCTCCGGTCTCAGCTAAGGCTGCCTCAATGATTTCTTTCTCGTTAATCCTTGTAGAGAGCATTTGACTTTGAGGACGATGCATTTTCGATGTCGGATCAGAACGGCCGGCGAGCCAGCTCTCATCTACCGTGAAGTCTTCCGTTTCGCAGACGATCAGCGATCGTTCGATCACATTCTGCAGCTCGCGAACGTTTCCCGGCCAGGGGTAGGACAGCAACCGATCCATGGTTGTTTTCTTTATTCTACGGATCTTCTTTCCCGCTTTCCTCGCGAAACGGTCGAGGAAGGATTCGACCAGCATAGGGATGTCTTCCCTGCGTTCACGCAGTGGAGGAATCTCAATCGGAAACACGTTAAGTCGATAGAAAAGGTCGCTGCGAAAAGTGCCATCAGCAATAGCATCCTGCAAGTTGCGGTTGGTGGCAGTGATCACCCTCACATCAGTTCTAATCAGGCGATTTCCCCCGACTCGTTCAAATTCACGCTCCTGAAGGACCCGCAGAAGAGCGATCTGCGTCTCGGCCGGAAGCTCACCGACTTCATCGAGGAAGATGGTACCTCCATCCGCCAACTCGAAGCGCCCCAGCCGCCGCTGCTGTGCCCCGGTGAATGCTCCTTTTTCGTGACCGAAGAGCTCCGAGGCGATCAGCGACTGTGGGATAGCCGCGCAATTGACACTCACGAAAGCTCGTTCGGACCGAAGCGAAGCTTTGTGGATGGCGCGGGCGATGAGCTCCTTCCCTGTACCAGTCTCTCCTGTGATCAGAACCGTGGAATCAGTCGGCGCAACCTTGGAGGCACGGTTGAGAACGGTTTCCAGCGCCTGCGAACTCCCCACAATCTCTTCAAACATGGACGACTGCTTGATCTCTTCCTTCAGAGCTACGTTCTCTCTATAAAGTTCGTCCTTCAACTCTCTGATCTCTTCAAAGGCTGTCTGAAGCGCCTCTTCCGCTCGTCTGCGATCTTCGATATCGGCATTGGTTCCGTACCATTTCACGATCTTTCCCGTTTCATCTCGTAGCGGAAACACGCGGACGAGAAAGTATCGATACTCACCATCAACCCGGCGGATGCGAGCCTCAAACTCATACGGCTCTCTGGTGGCAAGACCCTCACGTCTGATCTCAACCACTCCCGGGACGTCATCAGGATGAATTGCAGCAAGCCATCCGTCACCAAGTGCCAAGTCGCTAATCAAACCCGTATAGTCCAGAAAGCGTTGATTGATGAACTCAACAGAGCCGTCAGCCGAATTACTCCAAACCATCGCAGGGATCGTGTCGATTACAAGGCGCAGGCGGTCTTCTGACTCCTGGCGCTCCTTATAAAAGCGAGCGTTCTCCATAGAAATAGCGGCTTGCGATGCCAACAATTTCAATACCTCCACCCGATCCGAGGTGAATGCGTAAGATGTCGTGGCGTTTTCGAAATACAGCACGCCCACGACTATGGTTTGTTTTACGAGCGGTAGACACAGGATAGAGCGGGCCCGCTTCTGCACAATATAGTTGTCGGCCGAGAATAGATTCGGAACCAAAGCATCATCCAGGATCACGGTCTCTTGGGTGCGAACGACATACTTGAGCACGGATTCAGGAAGGTCCGAATCAGCCAGGGTTCTCCCTATGAAGCGGACTGTGATCCCTTCGCGGCCGGTAGTGGCATCTGCCTCGACTCGTTGAGCATCGTCTTGGGGAAGAATCAAAAGAGCTCGCTCTGCTCCGGCATGTTCGACCACCACGCTCATAAGCGTTTGGATCAATCTCTCGAGAACAATCTCGCCAGAGATTGCCTGGGATACTCTGACGACAGTTGCAAGATCCAGGTGCTCGATCATGAACGTGGAACCGAACACGGTCAATTCCTCCCGGAGGTGTGGGTGATGCCGGTCGAGTTGCTGCACTTTGCCATTTGCCCCCCAGCGGAGATAGCACTGTCGCGCGTTCCGGAGATAAGCATGAGCGAGTGTTTCGAGGCCACGCGCACTGTAAAACCGGGCTGCGAGTTCGTTGGCCAGGCCCTCGTTTTGGATGAAGCCATGTTCGCGTGCAAGTCGGATAGCGTCCTCATAGAGGCGCTCCGCATCCAAGTCGCGGCCTTCCAGGCGTGCGAGTTCGGCAGCTATGAGAGCCGCGCGATTTGTGAAATTCTCGGGGCAATTCTCAGCCCACAAAGCAATCTGCCCGTAATGATGAAGGACTGCGTCGATCTGCTCTTGACGTCGATCGCCCGGAGCTGTGTGAGACGCCAATCCTGCTCGTGCCAGAGCTGCATAGAAGTGGTATTCCGCAGTTTCTAAAATTCCCCTCATCACCCAGAGAAGATCCTGCACTTTGATTGCCGCTTGGACCGCAGCTGCGTAATCTCCAGCAAAGACGAGAGCTTGCAACTTGTGAATCCAATACCCGCAGGCGGGAAACGATAGATGATTTTCGGCCAGATACTGCTCGAAACTAACCTCATCTCCCTCTTCGCCGTCGTTGAAGACGAAATCTGGCGTCAGTCCGCGAAGGGACCGGATCAGCGCGAGCTGCCCGATGAAGCTGTTAACCACAAGACCGAACTGTGCCTTACGTGCGAATACGAGACCGTGCTCAGCTTCGCCCTGAATTTGACCTAGGGGCCCTCCGGAAAGAAAGAGATTCGGAATCAGATTCCTGACGCTATAGGCCGCGTGGGTGAGGTCACCCATTATGTTCGCTGTCTCAAAGCCGCGTCGTATCCATGGCTCGCCGGATGACGCGTGTTTCGCCCATGGCGTGACGAAGGTTCCGAAGCACATGTAAACGCGGGCTCTAAAGCGATCTAGCCCATGCTTCTCAACCAGGTCGACACCGAGCTTGCCAAAGCGGAGTCCTGTTTGATAGTCGTTGAAGCGATCCCCTAGAACGATACTGAGACAGGCATAGGCATAACATGATCCGTCGCAGTTGCCATGTTCCAAGCTGAGATTCGTCATGCGAAGGAAAAGAAGATAATACAGATTTCCTCCAATGAATCGGGCAGGAGGAGCAATTTCTACCAAGACGTCCATCATCGTTCGCCAACCCTGATCACTCATTAATGGCAAGTTAATCAGCTCTTCAATCGTCCGGTTTCCGAGCAGTTGCCACATCCGTTCGCATTCCAGTCGAACTTCCTCGTCAGTCGGACGCGGGGACCACTCGACGCCAACACATCGTAGATATTCGAGACCAGCCTCGACAGCACGATCCGACCGATCCAGTGTCGTATAGAGCGCCATACGCAGGCGCGTGACGGCAGCTTTGTCGACCAGGGAAACTGCGTGGCCCGCTAGTGTTGACAGCCTTGCTTCCGCGGTAGCCGGTTCGCCGGTCAGGAATTCGCATTCGGCCAGGCTGAGCTCTATCGCGAAACCCACTGCATAGCAACAGCACTCCTCTCGATAATTCTTCTCCAACAGCGCCTTTCCCGTGGCGAGGTAGATCAGCGAAGAGGCATAGTCTGTCGCTGCCTTGGCGCGATTTGCCGCGGCAAGGTTGAGTTCAGCGACCTGCTCGCACTCCTCTGTTGATGTGATCAATATGACACCGCGATTGAGCTGATTCACGATCTCAAAGGTCATTTCATCGCGCTTGTCCGAGGGTGTATTCCCTGCGAGCAGCCTGCCGATCCGGAGGTGCATTGCGGCCCGCTCCTCTTCAGGGACAAGGGCATACGCTGCCTCCTGAATCCGGTCGTGCAGGAATGCATAAGAAGAGCTATCTCGACGGAAGACAAGCCCCACGTTCACAGCTTCTCGTAGCGCCGGATGAATATCCTCTTCCGATACTTCGTAGACCAATCCTAGCTTGGCTGTCTCTGCACTGTTTCCCAAACATGCAAGCTGCTTCAGGACTTCTCGTGTTGACTCGGCCAGGCGGTTTAGCTTGCCGATCATCAGATCGGCAACGTTGTCCGTATACCCTTTAGCCTGTATGCGTTCGAGATCCCAGGTCCAAGCCGTCAGCTTCGGGTCAAACACTATAAGTTTTTCCTCGGCCAGGGCACTGAGAAACTGCATGGCAAAGAATGGATTGCCGCCCGTCTTCTCGTATACAAGCGCCGCCAATGGTTTAGCTTGTTCACATTTGCAGTGCAATGTCTCCACAATCATCGCACCTATCTCGTCGGCATGAAGAGGTGTCAATACGATCTCGTCTACCGCGACCTCTGCCTTGCGGATCGCCTCCAGAGTCCTCCTGAGCGGGTGCCTGGAGCTTACCTCATTGCTTCGATAAGCTCCAATCAGTAGGAGAGAGCGGACATCTGGATCCTTCAATAGAGACTCCAGCAACTCAAGGGTCGCCGGATCCAACCATTGCAGATCATCAAGGAAAAGCACGAGTGGGTGATCGTGCCGGGAAAACGCGCAAAGGAAGCGCCGAAATACCATCTTGAAGCGGTTCTGGGAATCTCTAAGTTGGAGGTCGCCAATGGGTGGTTGTTTCCCAATGACGAGTTCGATTTCAGGAATGAGATTCACCATGAGTTGACCATTCGTTCCCACCGCATCCTGAAGCCAGCGGCGCCAGCTAGCGAGCTCCGTATCGCTCTGACTCAGGATACGGAGAACAAGGCCACGGAATGCCTGACCCAGAGTGGCATAGGGTATGTCCCGCTTGAATGGGTCCGCTTTTCCAGAAGCAAAGAGGCCTTGCGGCAATATCAATGCTTTGTGTAGTTCGTTCACGAGCGAGGATTTGCCGATACCTGAATATCCAGTGACAAGTACGAGTCCCGGTGTCCCGGAAGCCGTTACACGGCCGAACACCGCTAGCAAATTATTGACCTCAGGCTCGCGCCCGTAGAGCTTCTCCGGAATCAACAGACGGTCCGAGACATCACTTGTGCCAGGCAGGAACGGGTTGATCTGTCCGCGCGACTCCCATTCTTCAAGGCACCTCCGCAGATCTCTCTCGACACCAGCAGCAGTCTGGTATCGGTCCTCGGCATTCTTGGACATGAGCTTCGCAACGATCGCCGAGATGGCGGCGGGGATTCCGTCTACCCTCTCGCTCACTGGCACCGGCGTCCTTGCGACATGGCAGTGGATCCACTCCATTGGAGTAGAGGCCGTAAATGGAAGTACGCCGCCCGTAAGCATCTCATACAGTGTTATGCCGAAAGCATACAGATCGCTCCGCGAATCGATTGACCGGTTCATGCGGCCGGTTTGCTCCGGAGCCATGTACGGAAGTGTTCCGGCGATTATCGAAGGAGGCCCAAAGGCCTGCCTTTCACGCACGAGGCGCGACGCAATTCCAAAGCCCGTCAACCAGGCTTCGCCTGTCTGCTTGTTCACCAGGATGTTCGCCGGTTTGATGTCTTTGTGAACGAAACCATGCTCCTGGAGGCGTCCCAGTGAAACCGCCATGCCTATAGCGACGCGCAGGAACTGAGTTAACTCCCATGACTCACCCAGCAACGTGGCAAGAATTTCCCCTCCCGGATGTTCCATCAGCAGTGTTGGCTTTCCCTGATGATGAATCAATTCCAAGGGGCGTGAGGCCCAAGCGCTGTCTAAATCACTTCGCAATGAGTACGCGTGCTCAAGCTGCGCAACGATGCTCGGATTCGGTTGCGCACGCGCCGCACTAACAACCAGGATCGAAGCCGTTCCGTCCGGAGGCCTCGCTTGTGATAGGACAAGTTCCCCATCATCCCAAATAGTTTCTAATGTGGAGTGCCACAATTCGGTCATCTTCTAAACTTCGCAACAATCCCCTAAAGGATTGGCAATGTCCTCAGGTCCAGCGGTCAAGGAGAAGACTCGAGCCTCTTCTTGTACAGATCCATATCCTCTACTAGTTATCTACTAGCCGCACTGGGCCGGCCGGTATTCTGAAAGTGACCGCTTGGTGGTTCGGTATGTGTATGATTCGTAGAGTGACTAATCCATATGAGGCTAAATGATCACAACACTGAGGTCACCATTGGCTGACAAGAGAATCCGCAGACGCCAATGCTATGGAATGCACATTGTCCATGATCTTCAGTAAGCTGATCGCGATTGACTGTTCATAGCTAGTCTCGGCGACCATAGGCTGTGCGAGCGAATCTTGTAGCCAGTTTCTTTGCGCTGTCACGCATCGCCATATTCCGATCTGATGCAAAGCTTGCTCCGCATGCTCAATCCTGTTCTTCATGAGTGCCACAACGCATAATCGCATAGCAGAATTCACGCGCATTCCCATTGTTACGAGATCTATCGATGGTTTATATACACCGTATGCCGAAAACGCAGCCGCACGCAAAGCCACGCCATAAGCATGTTGACAGATGAAGAACAACGCCATGGCTATTTTGCACGCGGACTCGTTCAAGACCAACTTCGCGCCATCGGGTTTCTGTGCCTCGCGGAACTTCGACGTTGCAATTAGTATCTTGTGGCCGAGATAGTGCAACCTGTCTCCTCCGGAGCGGACGTGCTGTGCATACTCATAATGTCCCGACTCGCAAGCCTTCGTCGCATAGTCCACCGCTCGCTGCGAGATACGCAACATCTCGATTAGTTCAACGCGCAAATGTAAGGTGTAGCGTTCATTTGCTACTTCCCCAACCTTCTCGCTGAACGGGGGGGGGACAATCGATATCTGGCCCGGGGGGCTCTGAGAGACTACTGGATAGCATGATGTCTTCAATGTCGAAATTTGAGTTGTAGTCTGCGGTGCTGTTCTTTGAACACTGATAGATCGGGACCTATTTCGCGAAGGTCCTAAGAGGAGCATCTCGACTTTCGGATCGTGATGAAGGGGCAAAGCGAACCTCACCTAGAATGTCCTTCGCGATAGGGGGGCGAGCCGGATCAACCGGTACTGTGCACCTGTATATATAAAAACACTCTGCATGCTTGCTTATTCCTGATTTAGCCAAGATGCAAAATAGCACCCGCATCGGTTGACTTCATTCTTGTGCTGGAAAGTGCCAGTCCGACAACCTCCGCCGCGCCAAGCGTGTGACGGCCTTAAAGAAAAACAACTGATAGCAGGTTGCTTGTTTACTTACCTCACGAACGCGGCTGATTATCACATCGGCAACGATGCGCTCCGCTGCGTGTATCGCCTTCGATCGACCGTTCGCTAATCCATTGGATCTTACGATCCGCGGTGCACATCTTGTGCGCTTAGACGTTACCATTAACGTACCTTTCGAGTTGATACTTTGCTCAGCCCATCGCCGGCTTCGAAGGCGAGGTAGGATCACTTGAGATTCCTTAGCTCCTTCAAGAGCGTGGTCGACGCAGAGTTCTCCATTAGCTAACTACGGCAACAATTCACTGAATGCCTCATAGAATCGTGGATTGCATCAGAGTCTCAGAAAGAACTGTACGGAGTCTTGTACGTGCCCTTGCCAATCGCGACATTACTGTCCCTGCGGGACAGGCCAGAACTCTCGCTATCTGCCGGTAAGTTAGTTCTTCATATTCCCGAAGCAGAATGATTTCGCGAAACTCAGCTGGTAGTTCCTGAATCGCTGCCCGTACCTGCTTAGTCTCAATCTTGCTCATGTAGATACCAAGAGCGTCTTTGGATGGCTCGGTGAGGCAATCCGTAACTCCGTCACGATGTCCGATTTCAAGATATTGCGGACCGAGCCTCCGCTTTCTCAACTGGTTCAACCAGATGTTGCGCAGGATTGTAAAGAGCCAGGCCTTTAGGTTGCTGTCGGGCCGCAACGAGTCCATTGTCCCGATGGCGCGAACATATGTCTCCTGTACCAGGTCCTCAGCTTCCGCATGATTGTGGGTAAGAGCCAGCGCGTAGGTGTATAACCCATCGATATTTGCAATGCTATCTAAATCGTAATCACAAGGCATTTTAGTTCGTACCTGACTCTGTGAAGAACTCCCAGAGCGAGCTGAAGAGCAACTCGGCCTCGCTATCGATAGTTCCGTCAATGGAAAATCTTCTATCGTGCGCAGTTGTAACTAGTTGTCTAACGTCCGAACCGCGGGTGGAATTCAAGAGGGGCGATCTGATCGCTGCAAGTTGTGAGAGCTGCAAGCTGAACAATATTGACAAGAAGAGGAAAGAGATCGGCCACAGTGTTTTCAGAAGGAGACGGGTTTTCAAGGCAAGGACCTCATCCGAATGAATGATTTCGCGAATGTCTATTTACTTCAGAAGCAAATAGACGGCCACAGTCGTAAGTCGCTGAAAAATGGATGATTCCATGGCGAAACTAGTTGATTCATCCGCGAATAACCCAAAAAAAAACGAAATACTATTGCTCTTTGTTGAGTGCTCTGTGAAGCGCGAGCTCTATTCGTTAGTGAGGGGCCTAGGCTGCTCTGCTTATGCTGATCAGTAGACAAGCGGCAGTTGGTGGATTCCGGCGGAAGGCAGATTTTATCAGTCACTGGTTGAGACAGAGACGTGGATCGATATTGACAGCCGACGGGTACTGGCAAGGCTTGCATGGACCGCTGCCGTTCGTCCGACACGGGGATAGCCGACGAAGAGCGAGTTCTTGCGATTACTCCAACGTACATCATCTCGCGCTCACTGACATTGTTGTCCATGGCACTGTGCGAGCATTACCTGTATCTATACAGCGGATGTCCGACACGGGGTTTTGCAAAACGGTGCTATTGTCAAACGTTTGCAGACGGTCATCCCGACGTGTTCAAGTTCATCCAGCCGGAAGATGTTCCTACATTTGTGCAACCGCGCCTTGCTGGAAATCAGGAATGGAGGCGTTCACCGGCCATCGCCGCTCGTGTGTCTTCGCTTGCAATGAATTGCGATTGCGGAAGATAACTTGATGAGCGATCGCTATCAAAGAAGGTCGGATAATAGAGGATTGCCAAAAGCGTTTTCATGCCCCAAGCCATCGGACGCAAACCCCTTGCGAGTATGAGTTCAGTGGAATGCTAGATTGCTGACAAATTGAAATGATGACTCTTTGCAGAACAGTTTGCTGCACGGCTTCGCAGTAAGTGCATCTATGCGGGCTTCAATGGTAGGGTAACTGCCACCATGTCTGCCCCTCCCTGGCACAAGGCAGCGGCCTGCCCGTAGAGGCTTTGAGTCAGATCGAGGAGACAGACGAGATGTTAGCCTTGCTCGCTGCCTCGGGGATCAGCCTAGTGCTATTCCAGGCATAGGAGATCCCGGCCTGCACCAAAGTCGTGTAAAATTACCTTTGGCGATTGTCAGGCGCGACGCGTTGCTGGCCATCGGGCCCGCATCAAGGAGAGCGTGCAAGTGTATGCGGTTGAGCCCTTGACGGCCCGCAAAGTGGGTGCCTCTGCAAAGCCCGCCGCCAACACCATCAGGAAGAGGGTGACCGACAGCTTTTGCGTTGTTGACCGGTGGTGGTCGCGATGTTTCGTGAACGCGCGACAATACCGTAGCCCTTATCTAGGAATTGCCGGACGATTGCGGCGCCGATTCCTTGAGATGCACTCGTTACCGCAGCAACTGTCCCTACTGAGTTCATCATAAGTCTTCGCTGACATCAGCTAAATCCAAATTAGCGATCTCTGCGAGACCGGACTTGACGTTCTCGGACATCGGCTTCAACGCTCCGGGACGGAAGCTCCTTTGACGCCTCGTGAGCGCATAAATTCGGTAACGTTCGGCTGGGGTACGCCTGCGTTGAAGAATACAAAGTTGCTCTAGTTACAAATTATGCAGCACGACAGTCAAATATCACGTTCGGTCGCTACGACGCTGCTGCTTCCGGTGGACGCTCTCTCTATGCCTCTTAGAGTGACCTTAAACTTCGCGAAGTTCCCGCAGTACTTCTTTGAGGAGCATCGTTATCCGCAGTCACCATCGCAGCAGATCTTACTGCGATGGTGTATATGTTGTTCATCATCTTCAACATACATCTCGCAATCGCTCGTTCATGGCTTGTGCCGATGAGATTCGATCCTTCCATATCGCACCTCGACGACCTTGTAGGGGCAACGTCGTTCCTCCAATAGTCAATTCCACGGCGTGCCACTTCTGCGTGTGTTACTTCATTATTGATGAGTGCCACGGTACAAAGGCGCATGGCAGAGTTGATATTGGCCCCCATTGTGACGAGATAGCATGGTGGCTCGTATACTTTGCAAGCGGTGAGTCCGACTGAAAGGAAAGAGATTTCGTATGCGTGTTGACATACATCGAACAAATCAACAGAAATCGTGTGAATAGATTCACCAAAATCCAGCTCCGTGCAAACAGATCGGAATGACTTACGCATCGCTAATGTTGCACAGCAAATCTTTTTGTTAAGGCTCACTAGCCTGTCTCTCCCAAAACATGCATGTTGCGCATACTCCGCCCGTCCCGATTCATGAGCTTTTGTGGCGTAGTCCACAGTTCTTTGCGTAAGTCGTACCATTTCGATCAATTCGGTACGCAGGGGTTCCGTGTGGGTCTTCATTGGGTTGCTTCTTCCTTTTGCGGTAACAATCAAGCCTCATTCCAGTGAAGTCGTACCGCTCATGAGGAGCCAATCAGCTGGTCGGCATTCCAGAAGACGGAATGCCTTGCACAACTGTCGACGAATCATGTCTGACTCTAGCTCCCATTCGACTTAAAGCAGGCTTGAAGAGGGCTGACGGGATGATCCTTGCACATACAGACATTGAGTAGAGATCGACATCGGTCAAAGGAGAAATGATGGTTAAAAGAAGAGCTGACAATCGCAACCAAGTGTTTCAATCAAGTGCTCCGTACTAAGACCTTCCAAGAGGGCACGTTCGAGAATTGCAAATGGAGTGCCACTCGCAAATTACGGATAATGCTAGTAATCACACGTTGACGGTATTCCATTTCACCAAAATTACCCCAAAAAAACGCGCGACATGTCCCTTCGAGCACTCACCTCGATAAGCGTGACTCAACAAAGGCTCGACATGATGAGTGATGGCCGTGCGCAGCGAGTAAAGAGTTCAGGGCCGAAGGGTAGCATAGTCAAAGATTGTGGCACTCGTAAGTGGGTGCGCTCTTCGCAAACTCCAACGCACAATTTTGCGCAGGGTGAGCTACGCCGTATAGCTTCGTCCTAAACCGATTTCAGTAAGTCCCCTTCGATAAGCGATGGAACTTCTGTCGGCAGGAAAGTGAGCTTCCGCCTGAAGGTCAATCGGTAAGTCCTCTGGGAATTGCCGCTCAACGATGGCAATATCTTCGGCAAACACCTGATAGTTGAAGTCCAGCGTGGCCTGAAGTGGCGCATCTTTATCGAAGTTTCGACAGATTGGGACGAAAAGGCGTGTCTTTCTTGCAGACACCGGTGAGGCAGCGTTCATGATGTGCAGCTGTCCCTCTCCAGGAAAAAATACAGTTAGCTTTGCGATAAAAGGAAAGAACACTTCGAATCGTCTGCGCCAGAGAAAGCCCGGTGGGTTCAGATGTTTGAACTCGTGCGAATAGTTGCTAACCGTACTGACGTAATCGGCCACGAACCCTGTCGTGGTCTTTGTAATCGGATAATCGGGCACAACGGGATTATCCGGTTCTCCAAAGCTCGCAGCGTGAACGAAGGCGAAGTGACTCACATCGAGAAAGCCCTCTACCTGACGTCCTGCAGCGGCGGCTATGATGACACTATCGGGAAGCACTTTGAGGTAGTCGGGGTCTTCCCATTCCCTCATTTCGGGTAGAGGACACGGGCCGTTGTCCACCAAACGAACCCAAACCAGGCCGTAACGCTCCTGAACGCTGAACATATCCAACCGCAGCCGCGCAGAGATGGCTCGGTTCGGATGAGCGGGAATGCAAGTGCATTTCCCATCCCTGTCGTAACGTAAGCCGTGGTATTTGCAGATGATCTCGTTCCCTTCGACCTTACCGAGGCTAAGGGGCACTCCCCGGTGGTGGCAGATGTCTCTTGCAGCAGACAGGGAACCGTCGGAGAGACGATAGACTACTACCCGCTCATCGAGTAGTGTCACGGCATAAGGCCACCGGCTGATTTCGTGCGAGAAAGCAACCGGGTACCAGAAAGGTGCAAGAGCTCTCCAATCAGATTCGGAGAACGTGCACCCGCGCGGAAGCGGACGCGACGATTCAGATGTTGTCAGCTCAGATGTCCGGATAAAGGAGCCAGTTCTCATCTTCTTAATAAACACGCCAGCATTTTGCTTATTCCCCAAATCCATCCTGTCGGGACGTGATCAATAACGTGGAAAGGGTGCGATTCCGGGCTTGTATTTTGCGAAGTCTTCTATAGGGTATCGGCGGTGACTACTATACGCATCGCTTTTCTACCCAGAATATGATGCTCCGACACGCATATTGCGATACGCCACGCGGGTCACAACGCACCGATTTGTTTGGCGCCTACATAGAGGGGTTATTCGGTGGAAATACGGTCAGTGTGAGGTGTTCCACGAGGAATCGAGCGCAATACCCTTGGGAATTTTGGAAAACTCTCAATTCATCTCGGCAGCTTTTCAACTCTGAATCGGCCATGTGTGTTTCTGCGTCCACGGCAATCTGGTCATCTTAGCAATGCTAAATGCTCAATAGATACGAGCAAATGCAATTCCGCGAGCTGAGGGTGTGCAAACACGCTTAGCTTGAATACTCCCATGCTCGTCCCGATGAAACATATTCGAAGAACTAGCTTCGTTTGCATTCGTTGTTCGCGGTGGGAGCCAGCGTTACAGAAGATTGCTACGGTTCCTGAGAATTAGATGCCGTGTTCGACTGATAGGTGGATTGCGCTATCCAACTGCTCTGGACCCTTGTAGGCGCCGGTAAAGGCTTCCAATGCCATATCCACGATGCGTGTTAATGAACAACCCGCTATCTAACCTAGAGGATTCCCGGAATGACCCGGCTGGTTCTCTAAGCCGGAAGGTGCATTTTCTTGAGAAGCTCAGTGTATCTAGGGTCATGGCGCAGATTGTTGAACAGCGGATCAATTTTAATCCCGGCCAGTCCCGCATCTCGCTGTTTGTAGGCACGCTCTAGCCATTCAAACGATTTGTCGGACTCCTCGCGAAACGCATATACCTGAGCGATCTGATAGGCTGCGATAGTACCATGCTTCGCAATCAACCCAGCTAGAGCAGCATTCGAGTCGTGCTCACGGCCTAACGCGTGATACACCATTCCTTCACCCGTCAGTCTCTCCCAATCGCATGGCTCCTTCTCTATCTCTGTAAGCCCCTGCTGCGGCTTTCCCTGTGCGATGAGAATCTGGCCCCGAGTGAAATGAGCAAAGGTAACCTGCGGGTTCAGGTCTAGAGCTTTTTGCAACGCAGCCTGGGCCTCATCGTATCGCCCCTCCGCTTGCAGTAGTTGCCCCATGGTCAAATAAGAATTGGTACGAAGAGGGTCGAGCGTGACCACCTGTCGATAAAGCTGGATGGCCTGGTCGAGATTGCCCAATGCGAGGGATAGCTCCGCACGAATACGGACGATGTCGACGTTACCTGGTCCTAAGGCGACTGCTTTAGTAAGGGACGTGTCGGCGGCATTCCAATCCCAGTCGTAAAACATTTGCGTCGCCGCTAGCGCCACATAGGCTGAGTCCAGGGTAGGATCGAGCGCGATGGCACGCTCCTCGTCGTCACGAGCTTTCCGAAAGCCTTCTGTCATGTCGGTCAGGCCTCCCTCCGCCATCATGTTCCGCACAGCCGCGCGCAAGGCCCAGGCTGGTGCATATTTCTTATCTAACTCGATGGCCTTGTCGGTATAGGCGACCGCTTTGCCAAAGTCCTCCTCGCTCTGTCCCCGCCCACTGAAGTATTTTGCCTGCAGGTAAGCCTGATATGCCTCCGGATTCGTGTTGCGCAAATTTGAAGCAACCGGCTGGCGATTGTCCAGCAGCTTCAGGCTCAACGCCTCGGTCGCAGCCTGTGCAATGTCATCCTCTACGCCGAAGATGTCCTTGATCTCCCGGTCGTACGTCTGTGACCAAAGTTGAAAACCATCGTCTGCCTTGATCAGTTCCGCGGTGATGCGTACATGGTTGCCGTTGCGTCGCACACTCCCTTCCAGGACATTGGCCACGCCGAGTTTCCGTCCCACCTCACGCAGGTCTTCGTCCCGGCCCTTAAACTGAAACGCCGAGGACCGTCCCACGACCTTCAGACCTGGTAATTTGGCGAGGTCGTTAATCAGTTGTTCGGAGAGTCCGTCGGAGAAATATTCCTGGTCTTTGGCCGCGCTCAGGTTTGCAAACGGCAGCACTGCGATCGAAGTATTCTTCGGTAATGCGGCATCCACCCGAATATGAGTGACTTGGAAGTGCCACCCAGCTATTGCTACCATCGACGCCAGAATTAGTAGGACCGCAAACTGCCACAGCCCGTATCTACCCAAAGAACTCTTCTGTTCTGAAGAAACCGCTGCCGGTCCCGTTTTCTCTTCTGATGCGGGCCTTTGCATCGCAGGTAACGTCGCCGCAACTAGTGGCTCAGTCGCATTCTCCTCCACGACGGGGGCAACAAACCGGTATCCCCGCTTGGGCACTGTTTCAATGAACTCCGGGTTGTCGGGTCGGTCACCCAAAGCTTTCCGGATTTCGAGAATATACTTCCTCAGGACCTCCGGATTGACGTAACTCTCTAACCACAACGCCTCTAGAATTTCATCTTGTGTCACGACCCTACCCGCATGCTTGACGAGATAAGACAAGACATCAAAGGCCTTGGGAGTTACGGGTATGCGATCCCCATTGCGCCACAGCAAGTGGTTCGCAGTATCTAGACGGAACGTCTTAAATAACTTCATGGACTAATCTAGCCCTTACACAGCACCTGGATCGCAGCAAGTAAACCAATGTTATCTGTTGTTTGCGCTCCGTTCAGGAGCGTCGCTACACGCGTGACTGCGCTAGTCACAAAAAATCAACGGAAACCGCACGGAGACTTCACACCATAAACTGCCTCACTTTCATAGTCTGGCCGAGGTATGCGCAAAAAAGAATGTGCAGAGACGCTGAAAGGTTTGGCGTGTGCCGCAGGGTCTCCAGCACATGATTCTACCAAAGAGAAAGTCATCGCCAGAGGGCGAATAACTATGTCTTGGAACCACCCCGCGGCGGCCCAGGCCGACACGATGGGCATCGAATATCTCGACGGGTTGTACCGTTACGCGATGTCCTTGAGCCGCAACCATACCGAAGCAGAGGACTTGGTGCAGGAAACCTACATTCGCGCCCTACAGGCCATGCGGAGACTGCGAGCGGACAGCAACATTAGGAATTGGCTCTTCACCATCCTGAGGAATATCTGGATCAACCAGTTAAGAAAGCGGCGCAATGGTCCTCAAATGATTGAGATCGATGCCGAGACTGGCGTTGCCAACAAGATCATAGAGCCCTCCAAAGATTTACATAATGTTTACGTGAGCAAGCTGGAGACCGAGCAAGTGCGAGCGGCGATTCAGGAGCTACAAGCTGAGTTTCGCGAAATCATTTTGCTGCGGGAATATGAAGGTCTCTCCTATCGAGAGATAGCGTGTGTCCTGCACTGTCCAGTCGGAACCGTGATGTCACGGTTGGGCAGAGCACGTGCAAAGCTTCGCACACTGCTTACAGCCGCCACAACATCGAAGGATCCGTTTCTCTCTGAAATCAGAGGCACAAAATAAAAACGGCTGTCCCGGTGGCATGCGGCAATCTGTTCTGATCAGCTCCAGAGATTTGTCGTTGCGTGCATCGAAAACCATACTCGGAGTGGCCTGGTATTGACGCGGCCTGCATCTGCTCGCCCAAAACCTTTCGTGACGACAAATGTACCGAGATCACGACGGATCTGTACCGCTAAATTGGAATGGCCTGCGAATCGCGATGTTCTCGTCATCTGTCGGAAGCTGCACGCGCCTTCTCCGTCATTGTGGAGAGAGACCAGGTTCTGGACGCTATTGAAGACATGAGCGTCGGTGAGGGGTGATCACAGAGAAAGTGTCGATGATGTGCTTCCATTCATTCGGTTACCCTGGTCATCAATTTTTATCAAGCAATCTCCCCAAAACATCACTGAGTTTCGGCGCATGCATCGTGAGGTGGTTACCCAGGTAGCGCTGATGCAACTCGTGCGTCCCTGTGAGTGACTCGGCGGGAATAAACATACCGTCGAGTTGTTTATATAAATAGCGTTGCGTAGTCCTGGAAGTTAAATACAAATGGAAAAGGAAGCTCGAAGTGAAGGAAAAAACAACAAGCATTCCCCTGACACCTCAACAACAGTTTCTAAATGATCTATGGGAAGAACACATCCGAAACGAGTTCACGACCAAGAATACTCACGCTACGCTTGATACGATGGTTCCTGACGCATACGTGAACCACATTCCTGTGCTGACGGGTGGAGTTGGTCGCGAGCCGTTGTCCGAGTTTTATTCACGGCACTTCATTCCTAAAATGCCGCTTGATACTGAGATCGTGCCGATCTCAAGAACGATTGGCTTCGAGCGGTTGGTGGATGAGTTTCTTTTTTGCTTCACACACACGGTGGAAATGGATTGGATGCTACCCGGCATTGTCCCTACTGGGAAACATGTCAAAAGCCCTTTCGTGGTCATTGTCGAGTTTCGGGATCGCAAGTTGGCTCACGAGCACATTTATTGGGATCAGGCCTCTGTCCTAGTTCAACTAGGACTTCTCGATCCATCTAATCTGCCTGTAGCCGGCGTAGAAACGGCCAAGAAATTGCTAGATATTACTCTTCCCTCGAATATGTTGATACGTACCTAAAGAACCAGAAGCGGGACAATTAGCCTCCATGAGATGGCAAGTTGAAATGATGATGAAAAAGTCTGGCGATTTCCGATTTGAAATGCGCGGGGAGCGGGAAGTAATCATCAACCGAAGCCAATAAATATTCTCTTTAGATACCCCTCTTAATTGTTAGAGGAGGGAATTACCCCCTTGAGGTACTAGACTTGTCGCGCGTCGGCTTTATCACTCTCTACGCCACCGGCCACCTGAACCCATCCATCGTCCTCGGACGCGCCCTTGAGCCGCAGGGCCACGAGGTGGTTTTCTTCAACATTCTCGATACTAGCGACGCCGTTATCTCTGCGGGTCTGCGTCTGGTGCCGTTCGCTGAAACCGAATATCCTACCGGCGCGCTCAAGCCTCTGATGCAGAAGACAGGAGAGCTCTCTGGTCAGGCTGCCTTTACCTACTATGTAGAGCGCATGGTTCTGTTCTTCAGCACCTCGTTCCGCTACCTCCCCGAACTCATTCGAAGAGAGAAGATCGACCTTCTCGTCATTGACCAAGTGCACTACGGAGGCGCAACCATCGCCGAACATATGGGCATCCCGTTCGTCTCGCTCGCCAACGCTCTACTCGTGAATCGCGAAGACGTCATTCCACCGCCGGTCATGCTCTGGCCTTTTGATCCGTCGCCTGCTGGTATCGAGCGCAACCGCAAAGGTTGGGCCAGCGTCGATCAGGCCTATGCGCTGCTCCTTCCTGTTATCAATGAGCAGCGCCGCGCCTGGAACCTTGCCGAATACAACAATCTTGTTGAGGAATCTTTCTCGCCGCTTGCCCAGATCTGTCAGCAGCCTGCCATCTTCGAGTTTCCTCGTCCGCAGGCGCCTGCCACGCTCCACCTCGTCGGCCATCTCCAGAATGAGCCCCTTTCCCTCGAAGTGCCATTTCCATGGGAGTGGCTTGATGGGCGGCCGCTCATCTACGCTTCCTGCGGCACCCTCCAAAACCGCCTGGAACATGTCTTCCGTGCCATCATCGAGGCCTGCGCCCCAGTTGATGCTCAGATCGTCATCGCCCTTGGGAAAGATGCGCTCTCGCCCGAACTCTTCGGTGCGGTGCCTGCGAACATCAAGCTTGTCGCCTACACGCCGCAGGCTGAGCTCCTACGCCGGGCCAGCCTCTGCATACTCCATGCTGGCCTGAATACCACTCTCGACTGTCTCGAAAATGGCGTCCCCATGGTCGTAATTCCCATCGCCAGCGAGCAGCCCGGCATCGCCATGCGCGTCGCCCGCCTTGGTGCCGGAACGGTCGTACCGCTCGCCGAGGCCAGCGCCGCGAGCATCGGCACAGCAGTGCAGGCAGTCCTTACCCAACCCGCTTACCGTGAAGCTGCCCAATCCGCAGCGCGCGAAATCGCGCACCTTCACCCCACTACCGAGGCCGTCCGTATCATCGAGCAAGTTCTCGCATCGAACTTTGCGAGCGCCTAGCACACGAAAACAGAAGAGGAGGCCTGAACTACTCCGTCTATTCAGTTGTTACAAATCGCAGAATAACTCATTGACAATTAAGCATGTTCCACATGTCCGTAAAGTAAGCGGCTTATCGGCCAAACAGTAAACTCATCACCACTTGATTCAAGGAGAATTAATGAATACAGCCTCTAAGATTTTAGAAGGTTTTAAACGTGTGCCTTCCCTTGAAATGTCTACCTGGTACAAAGGCATCCTCACATCGCAGCTAGCAACAGAACAGGACACTGGAGGAGCATTTGATATTGTCATGTCATACATGAGGAGTGGTACAGAGCCTCCCCCTCACGTTCACGAACGAGAGCGCGAATTCTTCTACGTGCTAGAGGGGGGAACTTGAAGGTTTCATCGCCGATAAGTGTTTTCGAGTTAGCAAGGGCGAATGCGTTTTTTTCCCAGCTCGCGAGCCACACGCATTCAAGATCCTGTCTCCAGAGATACGTATGTTAGTGCTGATCACACCGGGCGGCTTTCTGAGCGCTATCAACGGCATGGCAACGCCAGCCCAGACGTTAGATATACCTCGGGACGAGGTCTTCACCTACGCAAATATGAATCTGAAAGAGACGATGCAGGTGTTTGAGAGATATGGAGTCAGAATTCTTTCAATGGATGAAGTGGCCCTCAAGATGCCTCAGTATGGTTCAGCCATGCAAAGGACTCAAGAATGAACACATCGATACAAGCAAAAACATATCTTACTCACAAAACTTGGTAACATTCGTCGGGCACAAGGCAGACTGTGGGTTGCCCAATATTTTGTACTAGTGAGGAGTTAGTGTAGCGCGTTTATCTCTGAGTTCAGACAGCAGTTTGGAGTGTGGAGGAGTAGAAAGCGCGAATCGGTATCCACTTCTGGGACTTACTCCGCAACGAGATTCGGGTAGCATAACTCGATTCGAAAGCATCGGGCTCAAAACATCATAAAGTCGTTATCTGCGCAACGGATGCGTTCGACACCGCACCCATCGTAGCCGCAGAGATAAACTCGTTTTGCGCGGCTTAAGTTAGCCGCCAGTCGGCCAATGAGAATATCGTCTTTTGCTGTTACAGTGCACTCGACGCCGCCTCCGGCAGGCGAGGCGTATTGTCGGACGATCAAGTCTTCCTCCGCTCAGGTGTTCACTTCTCTGGCTGCACGGTACGCAAACCAACGTCGTTCATCGACAGATCGAGAGCAGTCACAGTGCGAATCCTTCATTTTCTCTGTCGCACTGTTCCTGAGAGGAGCACATGAAAATGCAACGGATAGCCATTTGCAGAGGAGTTTAGTATGTAACAAGTTAAAACGTATGGAAGCACCTCCGTGATCCATTTTGCAAAGTTGCGTATATGATCCGCCCATCCTAATACCGTTGATCCATAACTATTCGGAGAGAACTACCTGATCGCGACCCTGTTCTTTGGCACGGTAGAGCGCAGAATCTGCAGAGCGCAATATCGCTTCTACCGTGGTCCCACTCTGTGGATAACATGCCACGCCTATAGATAGGCGGATACCCTCCAGCGTTTCTTCGTGGTGTTGCACTTGAATTTCCCGACAGGCCATCTGCAATCGCGTCGCACATTCATGAGCCGCTTCAAGACTCGTGTCAGGCAGAATCAGTGTGAATTCCTCGCCTCCATACCGACTGACGATATCTTCGGTGCGAATCAGGGCGTGAAAAACCTTCGCTAGCTTTCGAAGCACAGCATCACCCGCTTCATGTCCATGTGAATCGTTGAAGCGTTTAAAGTGATCGAGATCGACCATGAGAACCGCCAGTGGCAAGCCTTTGCATAGCGCCCGACGAAACTCTCGTTCAAGTGATTCTTCCATATAGCGTCTGTTATATAACCCCGTCAAAGGATCCCGAATCGATTGGCTGCGCAAAGTCTCCCGCAGGTTGAGGTTCGCTACCGCTAGCGCAAGATGTTCGGTGAGCGTCTTCACCATCCGCTGTTGAGAGTCCGTAAGTTGCGTGACTTCGGATGCAGCATGGCCTGTTCCACTATCCAGATAAAGGATGCCGAGCGTCTCTCCCTGCGCCATCATCGGAATACACATGGCATATAACGGGATAGAGGAGCCAATGTGTGCGCATGCGAGGCTAGGATCAGCAGCGAGAGAGATGTTTACTCTGCTTCGTCGAAGCGCCCAACAGTCCTTAATCGACAGAAGCTTTTGAGCGACCGCAGGATTGCCCCAGCTTATAGCTAGCTCAACCGATTCCTGCATTGGAGAAAAGGTAAAGAGCGCTCCGCTAGTGGAGGGAAGCTGACTTTTTAAGTGACGAATAACTATCTTGTACGCCTCATTAGTGGACAAACAGGATTGGAGTAGATCATCAGTCTCTCCCATTAAGGCAGCATCCCGATTAATGGCACTCAATTCGGCCTGCAATCGTTTGTACTCGGCTACTTGGCGGCTCAAATCAGACCATCTTCGCAATGAGAAGATGGCAAACCCCGCCCCAATGACTACGAACGCCGTTAGGAACTCGTCAATTCGCACTTCCTCGTAACTGGCGACCCATTCGAACGCCCGATCGGGGTCGGCCAAAATCACGGTACAGGCAACTAAGATCACAATTCCAATAACAAAGAGATCCCGGCGCGCTCGCGTTCGAGGTGCAAGAGAACGCCAAGCCGATTCAGCGAACGTGCACCCGCGTGGAAGCGGGCGTGCACGCGACGATTCAGATGTTGCCACCTCAGATGTCGGAATAAAGGAGGCAGTTATCATTCTTTAAATTAACACGCCACCATTTTGTTTATTCTCCCAAACCCATCCTGGGAGGGTAATTAAAAAACGTAGTGATGATTCAGAGGATAGGGAAGAAAGAGAACGGCCAAAAGAGTAAGCTCAGCCGCTAGCTCGTAGGTGCTCCAGGAGGCTGGGCAGAAGCTGAATCTGTGCGAACAGTATGGTCCGTGGAGTGCTGGGGCAGATGGCTTTCTACAGATACTGTAGGGTCTACTTAGCTTTGTTAAATCGATTTATAGAAAGATCGGCAATGAGAACTTGCCTGCGGTTGAGCACATGGGATCAATGTTGGCGGGGTCGCTTGGTGCTCCTCTAACCGCCATCCTATCCAGCCGCGAAGTTACATATTGCCGACCTGCTCTACCAATGGTTTCCATCGAAGTCCGCGGAGTGATCGTTTGGTGGACCGGTATGTTCGATCATTCGCAAGACAATTGCGATCATGATGACTTTGAAGGTCCGACACGGGAGTCACAATTTTCTGACAAGCACATCCGTAAACGCCAATGCTATGGAATGCATATTGTCCATGATGTACAGAGAGCTATCGCGATTGACTGCTCGCAACTAGCCTCGGTCTGACATTTCTTAGGGCGACACAACGTAGATGACTACTCGTCTTCAGCGGATCGCCTTGTGACAATATGGCATAGGTTAGTGGTGGTCTGGCAGGGATTGAGTTGCGGAAGACCTACGTGGGACTCGCCACGAGCGAACGTCGTCTCGATCTTCATGGCCTCCTTGTAGCTGCTCATCGAAGCTAATCGGTGTGACAGATCCTATGGATATACACTCGCGTGAATGCATCCAAACTCAGCTTCGCGGTTGCTGTCTATTCGACCCGCACCGGAGTCAACGAAGTGAGTACCAAACGAATCGCAGACATACACAGCGAACTGATCATCTGACTGTCTGCCGGAGCGATGACACCGCACAGGTTAGCCAGCAATATCAGTACGTCGGCGCAATCGTCGCATGTGGTCAATGATCGCTCGACGGAATCGACCTGTCCACGATTTTTTTTGATCCGGGAGTCGATTTTCTGTTTTGTCATTGTCAATTTCGAACATGTTTTTTTCGTGCATGCCCGAGGGGGGATGATATATCCAAATGAAAGTGAGAATACCTCGCGCAGGCGAACCGTAGTAACCTCCCGTCCGGTCGCTTTCATGTTCGTCCATATCCGTTCCTTTGGCTGTACTCCCCGCTGCCACCCAATCGCAGACAAGCGGTTTTCCATCTACGCCCGTGGAACGCCATACGCAGACGAGCAGGCTCGGCTTGCAGACAACAAGAATGTTGTTGTTTTCGCTTTTGTTCATGGTTCCTCCTTGCGCGGTACAGACGAGAGCCCACGACGGCCACGCTGAGATCCGTAGCTGCCAAAAACTTGCTTACGGCTGGGTGGTGCGTGGCCGGCCGTTGGATCGAAGAGAGTCCGGAGGTGATCCACGAAATGGAGAAGGGTGTGAATGGCGCGAGCGATGAGCTGCTTCCCTGTACTAGTCTCTCCTGTGGTTAGAACCGTGGAATCAGTCGGAGCAACCGCATGCTAAGAGCTCGGGAGGAAGAAATCAAGCATCCTCCATGTGGTTTTGATCAGCGGTACTATGCCAGTCGCTCGACAGCCCAATAGCTTTATTGTCTGCAGGACTTCCCATCCAGTAGCCATGTTCCTGAACCAATTTGAAGAAATGCTCTTGTCGTCTAGAGGCCGCCTGGGGGTCCAGCTTGATCCCGACCGAGCTAGGCACTCGTTGCAGAAATATACCTATTCTTACAGTAGTCACAACAAGGAGAGAAGCACTAGATTCGGACGCATTACGCCATGCGTGTTTTGTGTTGCCAGGCACGTCAACAAAATTACCCTGTCTCAATATGCGCCAGGAGTCACCATCATAAAAGGTCATCTCTCCTGAAAGGAGATAGAAGCTCTCCCGATCGGAGTGACTGTGAAGTGGTACAACAACACCAGCTGGCATCTCAGCTGCGAGCACACAATAGTCGTCTAATTGAAAAGATAGACTAGTGAGATAGTTATTCTTTGCACGAAGATCCTGTGATTGCGAACTGTACACTACACGCTCGCTAACGACGTCGGTCGTATTGCCGTCATATTCCATATTTCGCTCCTCTTTCGCACATTCTTTGGACATATAGCTTCTTTCTTGCAGTAAAGAACAGTCTCGATGGGTGTGGCCTCCGTCGAGTACAAATTTCCCACCCGGGGATAACGACGATGCCACGGGGAGATTAGTGTGCTCATAGCTCTCTTCAAGGCGAGATTCCAGGCGAATGGCCGACGCCTCGTCGATAAGAACTCTCAGGAGCCAACGACGGAACGCTCCTTCCTGATCGAAGTTTGGTGAATTGCGAGACGTATTTGAGCCAACAGCCCTGTACCGCAAGGTCAGCTCTGTCGGGCCTGCCGAGAACGCGAGCGTCGTGAATTGAAGCAACTCGGGACAGCGCGAGAACCACTCATCAAATATTTCTGAAGTTTTCTGGGGTGCGGATGGTCGCGGCATGGGTTGGGTAGGAACGTGATTAGTCGTTGTGTCGACCATGACCTGTCCAACACTCGCGATTGCTACATTATCCATAGATCACGATTTCCTTTTCCAGGGGAACTACGCGGATGCCCATGTAGTGGTCACAAGATATCGCCCGCGTTCATATTAAAAACACTCATAACGTTGATCTATTCCTTGAATAGGGAAATAGGGCGAAGGCTAGTCAAAGACGCGACGTCTGACTTGATAATCTAAGGGGTCCGATCAGGAAGGCAATGGTCAATAGGATGTGCGGTTATGTTTTGAAGCCGCTGGCTCTTATCGATGTAATCTCGCTTCGACCGTATTCCTCGCCCGACTCATCAACATAGGCGAGAATTTGCCTATCTTTGCTTCTGAAGCTTCGACGCAGACGACAATTTTGTGGCTGGACGACAGACTTTCCAAAAGCGTAAACCTTGACTTGATCCGAGATGTTAGGCGGGCAGTTGCACCATATTCGATTGTGGAGAGCCGTATTGTCACTGAATACGAGATGTACTGTGTTTGCCGCTATCATGAAAAGCCGCTTCCGGCTCTTTACCTTCGCTTGAACGATTCCGGCAAACTGCTTCTTCTATCTCGATCAACGCAGGGGACTTCTGGTAGGCAGCTAAGACACAGCCGCGCGCTGGGATCGCTAGCTCTACAACGGACTTCACTCACTTGATCTACCTTTACTCTACAAAAGCACGGCTCATTTGGGATCTGCTCGTCATCGGTTTTATGCTCGGGGGGGACGGCATTGTCGGCGACAGGATGTGTTCTTGGGTAAAACGCCTTGACCGTTTTCGATCGAAGACAAAAGCGTCTTTCTCTACCATAGGCCCTATGATAGCTTCCGAGAGGTCCCTGCATTGATTTATGCGCTGTGGTGGCACTGAGTGTCCTTGGTAAATGACGATATGCTGCCGAGAGCAAAATCGGGGTCCGCAGACAGCAGATCGTTGCCTGTCTCTAGGGGGATCCCCAATCCTGTCTGGGGATTGCGACGATAGAGGAATGCGGGTTCACAACGCTGTAGCCGGATGAGCTTGTAGCCTACGATATGCTTGCCATCTGCTTAGACAGTAGAATGATCGAATGAGACCTACCGAATTTGGCGAACAATGGCTTACATCTACTCGTGGAATTTTTGTGATGGACTTCATTAACGGTCGATTCCAGTCACTCTAATCGCGGCGCAGTCAAATTGGTAACAATGAATTAACAGCAGTGCCAGTAGCGTATCCGGAGTGACGGAGCAGGTCAGTGTAATGAAGTCGTTCAACATGTTCCGGCTAGACACAGTAAACCACTTTCTTTGGCGGGGGGAAGAGCGCGTCCCGATCGCTCCGAAAGCCTTCGACATGCTCGCATATTTGGTTGAGCACGCCGGGGAGGTGGTCACGCAGAATGACCTCCTTGAAGCATTGTGGCCGGAGTCTTACGTCAACCCAGAGATCCTCAGAAAGTACATTCTCGAGCTTCGAAAAGCTCTTGGCGACCGACATCGCGATCCGCAATTTATCGAGACACTGCCCAAGCGAGGCTATCGGTTTGTGGCGCCCGTCGTGGACGCGGACAACGGGCAGCCAGAGCCGCCTGCCTCGGATGCGACAGCGGAGGCCGAGCCCGCAGCGGCCCCTTCGGAACAGAGAAGGTCGCCTGGTAGAAACATACTGTGGATTCTCGCTTTCTCAGTTGTGCTGGTAGCGGGGCTGTTCGGATACCTCAAGCTCACGAACGGCCGAACGAGTGTTTCACCCTTGAAGTCCGCCTCCATTGCCGTGCTACCCTTTGCGAACATGAACCTGACCAAAGATCAGGAGTATTTCTCAGAGGGGCTTTCTGAGCAGTTGATTGTTGACCTTGCCAAGGTATCGGGCCTGAAGGTCATTGGACGTTCCTCGTCCTTTCACTTCAAGGGGAGTGACGAAGATGCACGGGATGTGGGACGAAAGCTTGGTGTCGCCAACATCCTTGAGGGAAGTGTGCGACGCGAGGGCAACCATGTCCGCATCACCGCCGAGTTGATCAAGGCTGACGACGACACTCAGCTTTGGTCACAGAAGTATGATCGGAATATCAAGGATATCTTCACGTTGGAAGACGAAATCGCCCAGTCCGCGACTAAGGCACTGCAAGTGAAGCTGCTGGGTGGCAACAGCCAGCCGATCGCTCCGGACCTGCGGAGCGTGGACCCGGAGGCATATCAAGCTTACCTTCAGGCAATGCATTTCAGTCGAATAGGACAGGTTGAAGACCTTGACAAAGCGCTCGCTTTTGCCGACAAAGCGATCAAACTCGATGGCAAATATGCGGCGGCATGGGCTTTGCGGGCGCACGTGCAGAACTCGATCGCCGCGATATCCATAACGGACCCCTCGGAGAACTTTCGAGAGGCTCGCGACGATGCGGAACGGGCGGTAGCGCTCGATCCCAACCTGGCCTCAGCCTACCTGGCGCTCGCCACAACGCAATTGCTCTACGGATGGGATTGGGATGCCGCTAACACCCTCATCGCTAAAGCGGAGATTCTGGAGCCGGGTAGCGACGAAGTCCTACGCAGCCGTGCGCGCCTCCTCCGCACATTGGGCAATCTTGACGAGGCAATCAAACTCTATGAACAGGCGATCACGCTCGATCCTCTTCGTCCCCACTCCTACGTGGGTTTAGGATACCTGCAGTACACGGCGGGGCGATACGAGGAAGCCCGTTCCACCCTGCGAAAATACCTGGATTTGAATCCGCACGCCGCCTATGCCCATCTTACCCTGTGCAAAATTCTCATCGCAGAGGGAAAGGCTCAGGAGGCGTTTGCTGAGATTGAAAAGGAACCGAGCACTTCTGCGGGAAAGCCTTCAGGCGAAGCACTGGCTTACCATTCATTAGGTCGTAAAAAGGATTCGAATGCCGTTCTGAACGAGATCATCTCCAAGCATGCAGTGGTAGACGCTTATGAGATTGCCCAGATCTACGCGTATCGCGGTGAGTCAGATAAGTCATTCGAATGGCTGGAGCGCGCGTACAGACAGCGAGATGCAGGGCTGCCTTTATTGGACACCGATCCGCTCTTCAAGAGCCTGCATCGCGATTCGAGATATATCGAGCTTCTCAGAAGAATGCACCTGCCTGTATTACAGTGATG
>Ga0193716_1000343_pt1 | contig 29499 bp, 32 predicted proteins | sample U2c1metaG_FD_145901 | JGI IMG/M metagenome (GOLD analysis project Ga0193716, IMG submission 145901) | Soil microbial communities from a riparian zone of the East river system, Colorado, United States - U2c1 | ecosystem: Environmental > Terrestrial > Soil > Riparian zone | place: USA: East River...
TGCGAGGTGATGCCGCGGCGCGGCGTGCGCAAGTATCGATCCAGTCCCATCGCCGCCAGCAGCGCCGCGCTTCCCCACACGATCAACTTCAGCTTCAGCGGCAGCGTGGTCAAGTCTCGCAGCTGATAGGCAACGCAACCCAGCGCCGCCAAGCAGGCCAGCAGCGGCGCGTGGCTTCGCCGCCGAATCCCCACGATGAGCGCAACCAGCGCGAAGCTGCCGCTCGCCAATCCGGTGCCGACTCGGATGGCCGGCGCGTGTTGCGTGGCAAGCCAGAGGAATCCGCACAGCGGCATGATCACCATCAGCCAGCTCAGCATATGGTCATGGGACGGCCTTGAGAATTGGACCCGTGCGAGCAGCAAGGCGATCGCGCCGGCCGCGTAGCAAAAGACGCTGGGCGCAATGGCAACGTCGGGCTCACCCAAAACGCGGTGGCCGCCCGCGAGGTCGATGGCGACCGAGGCGGCCGCGAATGCCAGCGTCAATAAAAACGGATTGAGCAATCGCATGGCTGCGAGCGCCAGCACCAGCGCGACGGCGGCCGCCAAGCCCCAGTCTCCGCCGGACGGCACGAAATGTGCGGTAAGCGCCAGGATCCCGCCGGCCCACAGCGCCTCTTCCACACCGGCGTGAAATAGTCGCTTGCGCAAGATCAACCATTCCGCGGCGACGAGCAACGTCACGCCCGCTGCGACCAAGACCGCGGGTCTCAAGAGTATTGCAAAAACCGCGCCCGTGAGTCCGCCGGCGACCATGCCCAGCACGAAGAACGCGCAGCGCGCAATGAATGAGGGCGCGCTCCAACCGCCGGTGCGCTGCGCAATCCAGGGGTGATTGCGCATCACCTTGAACCGTGCAGCCGCCGCCATCCAACGCTCCTGCTGCGGCGTGGGGCGCAGTTCAATCATGCGCGTGCCGCCGCGTTGCGATGGAAACTCCACAGCAAAAGCGCTCCCGCAATCACGGTCGCCAACTCCAGCAGCAGCACGGCAAGCCCGTACTTGATGACCTGCGCCTCCAGGCAACACAGCGTCAGCGCGGCATAGGCCGTGCCGTACACCGCGAAGATCTCCTCCCCGCTGCGCAACGCCTTGAAGATCGACGCCGCCGCGAGCGCCGCCAATAGCCCCAGACCTAAAAGTCTGGCGCCCGGCGTGAGGCACAGCGCCAAGGCACCCCAGAAGCCGATATTGGCTGCAAAATTTTCGAACACCGACTCAAAGGATCCAGGTCCGCCGAGTCTGCGATTGGCCGCGCGCCAAACGAGCAGCGTGCCCGCGCAGACGATGGCATGAGTTCCCAAGCTGACCGCCGAGCCACCGACGTTGAACAAGGTTGCGGCCCGGCCTTCGATTCCGAACCACGCCGCAAGCGCCGCAATCGAGGTGCAGAGCACCAGGCGCGAACGCAGGCCATGAGCGGTCGCGCCGTGGAATGCCGCCAGGATCAACAGGTACCATTGCCACTCGGTGCCCAACCAATGAAATTGGGATTCGGCGTATCCCAGATCGGCGCTGACGATGAGCGCGCCGAGCAGCAGCAGGTAGTCGCCGCCGATCGATCGTTCCTTACCCTGCCACTGCGTGCGCAGCGCCGTTGCGTAACAGCCCGCCGCCGCCAGCGCCAACACCGTAATTAACGCGATGGGTCCGATGCGATCCAAGTTGTCTTTGATGAGCAAACCAATGCCCGCGGTGATTGCCGCAACCGCGGCATAGAGCGCGAATCGCAGCTCCTCGAAGACCGAGAAAATCGCGCCGCGCTCCAACGCCGCGGCCTGCGCAGCGACAGGTTCGGCGAGCACACCGGCCTTCTGTAGCTCCTGGCACTCCATTTCGAATGAATGCATCGTGCCGATCATACCCGCCTGAACCACCCCGGGAGTGAGTGGCGGCGCACGTTAACGGCGGGCGATGGCGATTGCCTGCTGCAAGACCTCGTCGCCGGGAGACTGGACGATGGGCACGCGGATGGCGATGTCCGGTATCACGCCGCGCGCGCGCAGGTCGCCATTCGGCCTAACGATTCGCGCCTTGGGGTAACCGACCAGCAAACGCGTATGGTCCAACGCGAATTGCTCCATTGCTCCATAAGTGCTCGCCATGTCCGACGTGGCCTCCCCGACAATGACACCGAAATGGCAGTCCTGCACCAGCGCGGCAACGGCAACGGTATTCGAGTACGACTGCCGATCGATCAGCACGAACACCTTTCCGTCGAACCGCTTGCCGGCTCGCGGCAGCGCCTGCGGGATGGGGAAATCGACCACATCGCCGATACGGCTGCGCGCATAAAGATCCGCGTACTGGCGTGAGACAGGCCCGGCCGCCGCCGCATCGTGCTCGATCCGCGCCGCATTGGCGGCGATGGATTCCGCACTCACTTTGATCTTGAACTGCGAAGCGAAGCGGAACGGCCGGGTTGCAAACCATGAAACCATGACGTCGCTGAAGAGATTGTCTCCACCGGGATTGCCGCGCAAGTCGATGATGAGTCGACTGGCCCCGGCTTGAAGAAATCCTTCGAAGGCTTGATCGATGAATTCCCTGAAACCCGCAACATCCCACTCATCGGCGCCGGTCTTCGCTTCGGAGTTGTAGAACGGGCCTGGTCGAAGATAGGCGACGCCATGATCGAGGAGCTTGGCGTCGCGCACCGGGTTCTCGAGATCAAGGACCGCGGGTTGCTTCAGGCGGGCGGCCTCCATCTCTTCCGATGTGCGCGCCTGCAGGTGCAGGTGCCGCGCTGCCGAGCTTGCGCTGCGGGTCTCGATGTCGAAACCGTCGGCCGCACCGAGCTCGACCCACAGGTAAATCGCGAAGTCGTACTCCATGAGGGAATGCGCCATATCGGGCGTTTCCGCCGATACATGTCTCTCGGTCCGCTTCAGCCAGTGCGCCATGGTCTGCCCATTCAGGCCCGTGATTTCATCTCCCGGTTTCACCGCGTCTAGACCGCTCAAGTTTTCGGCAACATACACCCGCTCATCCGCGATGCGAATCTGCAAGGGGAAACCCTTGCCGCCGTTCTTTCGATACGCGTTCCAATCCACGGTCGGCGAGTCGACCCGCGTGTGACCCATGCGAACGTCGGCTGCAAACAGTTCGAATAAAATCTTCGCTTCAAACCGAGTCAGGGGTCGATTGATTTGCCCAAGCAGCTGCGCGTAGCGCTTGTCGAGCTCGCGCTTGGGGGTAAATGCATACAAATTGAAGTGCGCCGCCTGGAGACCGCGGTACATCTGAGCGAAATCGGCGCGCAGTTCCGCGGGCGAAAACACGGTCTGGTCGGGCGGCGCGCTCGGTGCGCTCGCCCCGCTCGCGCCCATCGTGATGCTCAAAAGAACTCCGCACAGTCCGCTAAGAACGCCGAATCGCATCATGAATAGACCTTGTTGTGATTACGCGGCGTGATATTATGTAGGCCCCTACATAAATGCAAGGACCGGCTGCGCCGATTCCCATGGTCGACTACACACGCAAGTACGGCCCCGCGGCGATCGGCGCGCGGCTGCGAAGACTGTCGGAGAGCATTGACGAAGACGCCGGCCGCATCTACGTCGATCTCGGCATCGACTTTCAACAGCGTTGGGTGGGAATCTTGGAACAGCTGCACGAGCGGGGCGCCCAACCGGTCGGCGAGTTGGCCGCATCTTTGGGCATTCGTCATTCGTCCGTCAGCCAGACGCGCCGTTCGCTTGAAGAGGCAGGCCTCGTGGAATCGCAAGTCGATCCACAGGACGGGCGCAGCCGCTTGCTGCGGCTCTCCGCCAGCGGCAAGGAATTGGTGCGGCGCCTTCAGCCATTGTGGAAAATCCTCAATGCGACCTCACTGGAACTCGACGCGGAGGCCGATCATGTGATCGCCGCGTTGGATCGGCTCGATCGGGCGCTGGAGCGGCTGTCGCTTTATGATCGCGTGCGGCAAAAACTGGCCTCGCGCAGGCCTCGCTGACCCGTTTCGGCGCTCCAGGTATAATGCCGCCATGAAATCTCGTCGACATTCCCTGACTGTAAAAGTGGGTTCAGTCTCCATAGGGGGCGCCTCGCCCATCGTCGTGCAATCCATGACCAACACCGACACGGCCGACATCGACGGCACGGTGGCGCAGGTCAAAGCGCTGGCGCGCGCAGGATCCGAATTGGTGCGGGTCACGGTCAACAACGATGAATCCGCGGCGGCCGTTCCCCACATCAGAGAGCGCCTCGACGCGCAAGGCATCGCCACTCCCCTGGTCGGCGACTTTCACTTCAATGGCCACAAACTGCTCAAAGCTCATCCGGCCTGCGCCGAGGCGCTCGGCAAGCTTCGAATCAATCCGGGCAATGTCGGCCGCGGCAGCAAACGCGATCCGCAGTTCGCCGAAATGATCGAGACCGCCGTCAAGTACCGCAAGCCGGTACGCATCGGCGTGAACTGGGGCAGCCTCGATCAGGACTTGCTCACTCGCATGATGGATGAGAACTCGAAATTGGCGGAGCCCTTGGCGGCCATCGACGTCATGCGCGAAGCCATCGTCGTCTCGGCTCTGGACAGCGCGAAGCGCGCCGAATCCGTAGGGCTAGGGTCCGACATGATCGTCATCAGCGCCAAAGTCAGCGGCGTGCAGGATCTAATCGCCGTATACCGCAACCTGGCGGGCCGCTGCACCTACCCCTTGCACCTGGGGCTCACCGAGGCCGGCATGGGCAGCAAGGGCATCGTGGCGTCCACTGCGGCCATGGGCGTGCTGTTGCAGGAAGGCATCGGCGACACCATTCGCGTCTCGCTGACGCCGGAACCGAACGGCGATCGAACTCAAGAAGTCATTGTCGCGCAGGAAATACTCCAGACCATGGGTCTGCGCGCCTTTACACCCATGGTGATCGCCTGCCCCGGCTGCGGACGCACCACCAGCACTTACTTCCAGGAATTGGCGCAAAAAATCCAAAGCCACATTCGACACCGCATGCCGGAGTGGCGCAAGCAGCGCGAGGGCGTTGCCGACATGACGGTGGCCGTCATGGGGTGTGTGGTCAACGGCCCCGGCGAGAGCAAGCACGCGAACATCGGCATCAGCCTTCCCGGCACCGGCGAGCACCCCGTGGCGCCCGTGTATGAAGACGGCGCGAAGACGGTGACGCTCAAGGGCGATCGAATCGCCGAGGAATTTCAGGACCTGGTCGAGCGCTACATCGAGCGTACGTATACCCGGATTTCAACGTGAAGGAACTGTCCGAGAAGAAATGCGCGCCGTGCGAGGGCGGGGTCAAGCCCTTGAAGGCGGCCAAGGCCAAACTGTTGGCTAAGCAGCTGCACAAGGACTGGAAGATCGCCAAGGACTCCAAGAGCCTGACGCGCTCGTTGAAGTTCAAGGATTTCTACCGCACCATGAGTTTCGTCAACGCGCTTAGCTATGTTGCGAATACCGAAGACCACCATCCCGACATGGAGGTGGGCTATGGCTACTGCCGTGTCACCTTTTCCACCCATGCCATCGGCGGCCTGTCGGTGAATGATTTCATTTGCGCGGCGAAGCTAGATCGCCTTTAGAAAATCCGGCACGTCCCCCGCCAGCCCTAAGGCGCGCCGCGCCAAGCCGCGCTTCATGAAGGACATCCTGCCCACGGCGCTGAGGCCCGCAGTGCGCAGCCCGGCGCTCAAAGGGTCCGTTGTGGAAAACAATCGCTCCAATCCGTCCAGCGCGGCCGCAGCCAACAGATTCTCGCTGCGCCGCCAACGCTCATAGCGCCGCAGATGCCGGTAGTCGCCGAAATTCTGAGGAGCGCCGGCTTCACCGAGCACCTGAGCCAGCGCCGCACAATCCAACAACCCTAGGTTCAGGCCCTGCCCTGCGAGTGGATGCACCACATGCAGGGCAGGGCCCAGCAATACTGCGCGTGGCCGTGCGTAGTCCACCGCGTACTGAAGCTTCAGCGGAAACGTCGCCAACGGGGTGGTGAGCGTGCACTGCCCCAGCGCTTCGCCGCTGGCCGTCGTCAGTGCCGCACCAAAGGCTTCAGGATCCATGGCGCTCAAGAGGGCGGCCTTGGCGCGATCGACGCTCCACACGATCGAGGAGCGGCCGTCGTTGAGCGGCAGGAAAGCAACGGGCCCGGTGCTCAAGAATCGTTGCCACGCCGTGTTGGCGTGCGGTCGTGTCGTTTGCACGTGCGCCACCAAGGCATCTTGATGATAGGCATGACCTGCCGTGCCGATGCCGAGCAGCTCCCGAGTTTTAGATTCCGTACCGTCAGCCGCCACCAGGAGCCGGCTGCGCAGTTCGCGGCCGTCCTTCAAGCGCAGCACGACATCGGCGTCACCGCTCACGGTGGATTGCACGGCTCCCTCGATCAGGACCACGCCGGCGGCGCGTGCGGATTGCAGACACTGCCATTGCAGGACGCGTCCCTCGACGATGTAGCCGAGATTCGGTTCAGCTATTTGCGCGCAGTCAAAGGTCAATGAGCCGCGACCTTGCGGTGTGCCGCCGGCATCCCAGACGCACATGCGTTCGTACGCAAATACGCGGGCCGGCGGCAGCGACTGCCAAACCCCGCAGGCCTGGAGCAGACGCTCCGAGGCGCGGCTCATCGCAAACACGCGCAAGTCCCAGTCCGCGTCCGCAGGCGGCGCCGTTGCTAAGCGATCGGCGACAATGGCCACCCTGCCCGCTGTGCTCAACTTGCGGGCCAGCAGAAGGGACGCCATCACCGCGCCGATCACGCCGGCGCCGACGATGATCACATCGAAGTCGCCGGCGCGCGGCTGATTCATGTGAGCGCTACACCGCGCGCCAATTTGGGCACCCGGCCGCTGCCCCCCGTGCTGAGGCGCGACAATGCAGCCTTGGCAGGAGGCAACAGGTCGAATGCCAGCAATCCCAAATTGCGCAGCCGCCGCACCGAAGCCAAGGGGTTTGAAAACATCCTGACCAGACCGTCGGTGAATGCAATGACGCCGCCGCGATCCGACGCCCGCCAAGCATCGTATTCCGCCAGCAGCGCTGGGCTCCCCGGATCCGCGTCCGCAAGTCCCGCGCGCTCGGCTATGAGTTCCGCCAGGCTCGCGACATCGCGCAAGCCTAAATTGAATCCCATGCCCGCCACCGGATGCAGCCCTTGTGCGGCATTGCCGATGATGACGCACCGCCCGGAACTCGTGCGCATCGCGCGCGTCAGGGATAAGGGATAGGGCACGCGGCGCCCGACCTTGAGAAATCGCCCGAGGCGAAATCCAAAGCGGCGCTGCACTTCGGCAAGGAACTCTTGATCCGACCACGCCAGCACCGACTGCGCGGCCTCCTGGGTCAAGGTCAGCACCAGCGTGCAGCGCCCGCCGTCCAGCGGCAGGAGCGCCAGCGGACCGCTCGGCGTAAATCGTTCGTAGGCCACGTTGTCGTGGAAGCGCTGCGGCAGTACGGTGGTGATGATGGCGGTTTGCGCGTAATCACGCACCTGCGCGTCGACTCCGAAGGCGCCGCGCACGGCGGATTGCGCACCGTCGGCGGCCACGATGAGCTTGGCATCGATCGTGCTCTTGGCCCCTTTCTGCGCAATCTCGACCGTGACCGACTCATCATGCGCGGTAACCTGCGAGACCTCGGCCGGACAGTACACTTCAATGCCGGCGCTCTTCGCGAGCCGCGACCACAATGCGCTGCCCAAGTCCCGATTGGCCACCACGTAACCCATGGCACTCAAGCCCTGTTCGGCCGCATCGATTCGCGCAAAACCGAATCGTCCCTGCTCGGATACATGAATCTTGGCGATAGGCGTTGCGAGTGCGCTCAAAGCCGGCCAAACACCCATGGTCTCCAGTATCCGGCGGCTGCCGTTCGAGAGCGCCGTGGTGCGCTCGTCGAAGCTCGGCTGAGCGGCTGCATTATGTGGAATGGCTTCGATGATGGCGACGCGCAAATTAAGCGGCGCCAACGCCACGCCCAAGGTTGCGCCGACCATGCCGCCGCCGACGATGGCAACATCGAAGCTCACCGCAGCGCCTCGATGGCGTCCGGCGTTTTCTCGAGCGCACCCGTCAGCACTTCAGGCTCGCCGTTCGTCACCAGCACCTCGTCCTCGATCCGAATACCGATATTCCAGAATTCTTTTGGAACCCGCGGCGAGGGCCGCAGGTAGATGCCCGGTTCGACCGTGAGCACCATTCCCGGTTCCAAGACGCGCCACTCTCCGCCCACTTTGTAATCGCCGACGTCGTGCACGTCCAGTCCAAGCCAGTGGCCGGTGCGATGATTGAAAAAAGGCAGGTAGGCTTGGTCCTTGATCAGCTTAGGGGTTGGTCCCTTCAGCAGCCCCAGTTTGGCAAGACCCTGCGTCACCGCGCGTACAGCGGCCTCGTGCGGCTGATTCCAATGGTTGCCGGGCCGAACCTTGTCGATGGCGGCCAACTGGGCTTCCAGCACCACCTCGTACACAGCGCGCTGCACTGCAGTGAATCTACCGCTGACCGGAAACGTGCGCGTGATATCCGAAGCGTAATAGTCATGCTCGCAGCCCGCGTCGAGCAGCAACAGATCACCATCGCACAAAGGCTGGTCGTTGTCGCGATAGTGCATGACACAGGCATTGGCGCCGCTGCCGACAATCGGTTGGTAGGCGGTGTCTGCATTGTGCGAGCGGAATTCGTGCAGCACTTCCGCCATCACTTCGTATTCCATCCGCCCCGGGCGAGCGAAGCGCATCGCCCGCCGATGAGCGCCTACCGCGATCTGCGCCGAGCGCCGCAGGCTGCCTTGTTCGGGGCGGCTCTTGTACAGACGCATATCATCGAGCACGTGGTTCAACGCAACGAATTCCTGCAGTCCACCGGCTCCCTGACGCGATTGCACCCTAAGTCCATTGACCCAACTCAAAATGCGCGGATCGAAATCAAGATGCGTCCCCATGGAGTAGAAGATTTGCGAGCGCTGCTCCAAGAGCCCGGGGAGGATCTCGTCGATGTCTTCGATCGGGAAGGCGTCATCGGCCCCGTAGCGCGCTACCGCGCCTTCGGTGCCGGCCCGCGCGCCGTCCCAGGACTCCCGCAGCGCATCGTGCTCGCGCACGAACAGCAGGTATTCCGCCTGCGGGCGGCCGGGCACCAACACCACGACGGCATCCGGCTCCGGAAAGCCGCTCAAATAATAAAAATGGCTGTCTTGACGATACGCATATTCGATATCGCCGTTGCGATGGCGCACCGGAGCCGCCGGCAGAATCGCAATGGCCTCCTTGCCGATCATGCGCATGAATTGGCGCCGCCGGCGTGCGAACTCCTTGCGATCCATGCGTTAGGAGCCTGTCCGGTTCAATGCAGCCGCTGCTGCGCGGGATAAACCTGCCTGCGAAGCGGGAGTAATTCTTCGAAGACCACCTGGGCTGCGACCCGGATGAACTCCACCAGTTCCGCGTAAGCCTGCTCGTTGGACTCGTCCCCTTCCGCGTCGTCGCCCGTGGCTCGCGAGATTTCGGTGAAGTCCCGGACGATTTCCCCGACATCCCCATTCAGCGCTTCGAGGTCCGAGATGGATCCGGTACCCAATCCATAGAGAAATCCGGTGCACCATAATGCAAGCGCATTGGCGCGGCCATTGAGCGGCTGCTCATCGTCGGGCAGCAGGGGCTCGAATTCCATGCCTTGTTCGCCGAAGGATGTGGCCGTCGCGGTAAAGACGCGTTCGATCATGGCCGCCGACTCGTCGGAAAGCGCGGCGCCGTCGGGCAGGATCTCATTGATTCAGTCCTGCATTTTATAAGGCGACACCGAGCACAGGGCGCCGCACAGCGAACCATGCGCCTCAGCGGCGTCCGCCAGGCCGCCGGCGGTGGCCAGCACATCTTCAAAATCTTTGAACCGGATATCCGACATCATATTGAGGCGAATAATACCGCAGTAGAGGCATGATCCGCCCTTTGCATTGCGCTATGCCCCGCTCTATATTGGTGGCCTATGAACGAAGCCAATTCGAAGTCAGCGGTCGAACTCGAGCTGAAGCGCTTGGAAAAGCGTCTGGAAGACCTCATTGTGACCGTGAATCACATCAAAGAGGAAAATCGGGCGTTGCGGCAGCGTCAAGATACATTGACGTCCGAGCGTGCGACCCTGCTTCAAAAAAATGAGCAAGTCCGCGGCCGGGTCGAGGCCATGATCGGCCGCCTGAAATCGATGGAGCAAGCATGAGCGACAATCAAGCACGGGTGAGCGTGCGAATACTCGAGAAGGAGTATCACATCACTTGTCCCATCGAGGAGCGCTCTGACCTGCTCGATTCCGCCGAATTCTTGAATCTCAAAATGCGCGAAATCCGCGATAGCGGAAAAGTCGTGGGCTTGGATCGCATCGCAGTGATCGCCGCGCTCAATATGGCGAATGAATTAATTCGATTCCGCAATCGTGACACCAATCTCGATTCCGACGTCGGCGGACGCTTGCGTATCCTGCGCGAGCGCGTAGAGTCGGCCTTGGAGAAGGGTCAACAGCTGGAGCTCTGAGAGACCCTCCTCAACGATTAAATTTGGCGCTGCCTGCGGTGTTCGATGCGGATCGGGTTACCTCCTGACCCTAATTTTGTAAACCCCAGGGGCCAATGCTTGCTGGCAACATTGTGCAAGTCCGCCCCGAGCGGAAAGCCTTAAGTGCCGCAGTCGGTCCCACCTGTTGCTCAGGTCGGGAGCAACGGTCCAAAACGGCATATGCGGGTAGCGCCATCCCCCTTCGATGAAAGAATCGCTCCGTAAAAAACTGCGTGCACAGCGCCGCTCATTGAGCGATTCCGAACATCGGCAGCGCTCCTTGGCCGCCGCCAAAGCCATCATGCGGTTGCGCATGTTCAGCGCAGGCAAACGCGTCGCACTCTATCTGCCCTTTGATCGCGAGACGGATACCGCAGCCCTGATCCACGCGGCGCAGCAGCGCGGTGTGCAGATTTTCGTTCCGGTCATCAGCAATCGGCGCCATTGCCGCCTGCGCTTCTATCCGCTAAAAGGCGAGACCAGCCTCGGCACGTTTGGAATTTCGGTGCCGCGCCTGCGTGTAAGGCCGGTTTCACCGCAATGGCTGGACCTCATTGTCCTGCCCCTGGTCGGCGTCGACCACGGCGGTAGGCGCTTGGGGATGGGGGGTGGATACTATGATCGCGCTCTCGCATTCCGCCGCCGTCGACGCTGCTGGAAGGGGCCGCATCTTGCCGGGCTCGCCTTCGAGTGCCAGCGCACCGACTCGAATTTCGCGGAGGCGTGGGATGTACGATTGAATTCCCTGGCAACCGAATCAGGAGTGGAACATTTCTTATGAATCATTGGCTGTTCAAATCGGAACCCGCCAGCTTCAGCATCGATGATCTGGGCAAGGCGCCAAAACAAACCACGGCATGGGACGGAGTACGCAATTACCAGGCGCGCAACATGCTGCGCGACTCTATAAAAAAGGATGATTTGGTGTTTTTCTACTATTCGAGCTGCGACGTGCCCGGGATCGCCGGCATTGCCGCCATCGCCCGAGAAGGCTATCCGGATGTCACCGCCTTCGACCCCAAGCATCATCACTACGATCCCGACTCCAAGAAGGACGCGCCCAGTTGGTTCGTCGTCGATGTGAAGTTGGTGCGCAAGTTCAAGCGCATCATCACGCTCGATGAGCTGCGCACGCACGCCGCAAACAAGCTCAAGGATTTTGTTTTGCTGCGCCGTGGGAATCGTTTATCGGTGATGCCGGTGACGAAAAAGGATTGGGATTTCATCCTCACCCTTGAGTGACGTGACTCACATCGCTAGCACATTGTCGTGTCGGAGCGCGAGCTATTGCTTGTAAATTAATTATTCGCGTATATACTCGGTCCCCGGACTAACCCGATAACGGAGTTTCTATCATGGCAGCGAAAGCAAAGAAGGCGAAGAAGAAGGTAGCAAAGAAAAAGGCCGCTAAGAAAAAGTAAGCCTTCGAAAGTAATCAACTGTGCCCGCGTAAGCGGGCACAGTTGTTTCTGGAGGTCGGAAATCTCGCGCACCAATGGACAACTCAACGGAAAAAAAACGCCGCGCCGCTGAAGCCGCGCTCCCCTATATCGAACCGGGCATGGTGTTGGGAATCGGCACCGGCTCGACGGTGAATCAGCTCATCGAAGTGCTGAAAGACCGTAAAATCCAGCTCTCCGGCGCAGTCTCGAGCTCGCGCCAAACTTCCGAAAAACTCAAGGCCGCGGGCATCGAGGAACTCGATCTCAACACCGCCGGCGATCTTCTGCTGTATGTCGACGGCGCCGATGAGGCCACCGCCGACGGCGTGCTGGTCAAGGGCGGCGGAGCGGCGCTCACGCGCGAAAAGGTGGTGGCCGCCGCCTCGAAGCGATTCATCTGCATCATCGATGACTCCAAACTGGTGCCGCTGCTGGGCGGCTTCCCGCTGCCCGTCGAGGTCATACCCATGGCCCGCTCGTATGTCGCGAGACAGCTGGTGAAGCTCGGCGGACAGCCGGTATGGCGTGAAGGGGTCACCACCGACAACGGCAATCCGATCTTGGATGTCCACAATCTCGAGATTACCGACCCCAAGTCCTTTGAATCCGCCGTGAATCAAATTGCAGGCGTGGTGACGGTGGGTCTGTTCGCCTGGCGCCGCGCCGACATGCTGATCGTGGCGGGGCACGGCGGCGTGAAAATCTTGGATCTCGCCGAGAGGCCGCCCGTTTAGATTTCCAGCCGGGTGCCGATCTCGATGACCCGGTTGGGCGGCAGTCCATAGTAGTCCGCAATCACCTGCGCGCCGCGCGCCATCTGCATGAACGCTCTGCGCCGCAGCGGCGTCAGGTCGGAGCGGCGGCCCGGAAGCAATTCCTCGCGGCTCAAGAAAAAGGTCGTGTTTTCGGGATCGTAAGGCACGTTGTGGCTCTCCGCCTCTCGCAAGATCGCGGTGATGTCGGGCTTCTCCATGAACCCAACCTGGGCGATGACTCGAACGATGCCCTCGCAAACCGGCGTGACCGTCAATCGCTTGGCCGCCGCGACGCGCGGCACCTCGCGGGTGACGACGGTCAGCAGCACCACCCGTTCATGCATGACGCGATTGAACTTGATGTTGTTGAGCAAGGCACGCGGTATGCCGGACGCCTTCTGATCCAAGAAGATCGATGTGCCCGGCACGCGAACCGGCGGGTCGAGCTTCAGGTCCTCGATAAAATCACGCACCGGTTTCTGCTCGCGCAGCAGGCGCGCCAGGAGCGATGCGCGCCCGCTCTGCCAGGTTTGCATGAGCCAGAAAATAATCAGTCCGGACACCAGCGGCAGCCAACCGCCATCCTCGAGCTTGGTCAAATTCGCAAGCAGGAACGCAATGTCGATGATGAACAGCAGAGACAATCCGGTACGCAGAACGCGGCTGTCCTTGCCCGTTCGCGATTTGATGAGGCTCAAGGTCAACGGCGTCACGATGGTCATGGCGCCGGAAACGGCCAAGCCATACGCTCCGCCCAGCGCCGTCGAACTGCCGAATCCGACGACCAATGACAGCGCCGCCACCATGAGTATCCAATTCATGGTCGGCACGTAGATCTGCCCTGCGACAGACGCGGAGGAGTGCTCCACGCGCAGGCGAGGCAACAGACCGAGACTGACCGCTTGCGTGGTCACGGAGAAGACGCCGGAGATGACGGCCTGCGACGCGATGACGGTGGCGGCGGTGGCCAGGACGACCAGGGGCAATAACGACCATGCCGGCGCCATCAAATAGAAGGGATTGCTTATGGCCGCCGGGTTCTCGATGAGCATCGCGCCTTGACCGAAATAGTTGATGACCAAGGCCGGCATGACGATGCACATCCAGCCCCAGCGGATTGGCGCCTTGCCGAAATGACCCATGTCCGCATACAGGGCCTCACCGCCGGTCACGCACAAAAACACGCCGGCCAGAACCGCAAGCGAACCGACTTGATGCTGGGCCAGCAGGGCGATCGCATGGGATGGATCGATCGCCGACAACACGACCGGCTCGCGCAGGATCCAGTGAAGGCCCATGACCGCCAAGATCGCGAACCAAAACAGCATCACCGGGCCGAAGACTTTTCCGACTGACCCCGTGCCCTTCTTCTGAATGATGAATAGTCCGACCAAGACGATCATCGTAATCGGCAACACCGGAATTTCCGCATCCGGCGCCGCGACGTGCAGGCCCTCGACGGCGCTCAACACCGAGATCGCCGGGGTGATGGCGCCGTCCGCGAAGAACAACGACGCGCCGAGAATGCCGATCGTTCCGTAGACTTTGCGCCGCGGGCTCGCACGCGCGGTGTTGATCACCAGCGCGGTCAACGCCAATACGCCGCCCTCGCCCTTGTTGTCTGCGTTGAGTACCACTGTGACGTACTTCAACAGGATGACCAGAACCAGGGACCAGAAGATCAGGGACAGCACGCCGAGCACATGCTCCGGTGTTACCGCCATCCGCGGACCCACGAAACAGGCCGACATGGCATAGAGAGGGCTGGTGCCGATGTCGCCGAACACCACACCGAGCGCCGCGAGCGCCAGGGGTGCGACGCGTTGAGCCGGCTTGCGGTCGCCCGACATCAGGCAAGCTCCCAGCCGTCCGCCATTGCCAATAAGAAAAGGGCCCGCAAAAGCGGGCCCTGTTTGGCTGGGGGACTAGGATTCGAACCTAGGTAAACGGTGTCAGAGACCGTTGTCCTACCACTAGACGATCCCCCAAAACCGATCGATCGTATAGCCGGGAGGCGAAAAGGCGCTCTCGTGACTAGCGTTTCGAGAACTGGGTGCCGCGGCGAGCTTTGCGACGGCCGACTTTCTTTCGCTCGACTTCGCGTGCATCGCGGGTGACAAAACCCGCTTTGCGCAGCGGCGACCTCAGGGTTTCATCATAGGCCATCAACGCACGGGTAATCCCGTGGCGAATCGCGCCGGCTTGGCCGGTGATGCCGCCGCCTTCGACATGCGCTTCGACATCGAATTTGCCGTCCATCTGTACGGCGCCGAAAGGCTGCTGCACGATCATTCGGCCGGTCTCGCGGCCGAAGAACTCATCGAGCGTGCGCCCGTTGATCGACACTTTTCCCGACCCTTGACGCAGGTAGACCCGCGCACTGGATGTTTTGCGACGGCCGGTGCCGTAAAAGGAATTCGCGGCTGTATTTGCCATTGATTGTCCTAGAACTTTTAGATTTCCAGCGCTTTGGGCTGCTGTGCTTGATGGGGATGATCTTTGCCGCCGAATACATGCAGCTTCTTATACATGCGGCGGCCCAACGGGCCTTTCGGCAACATGCCCTTCACGGCGAACTGAATCGCACGCTCCGGATGCTCCGCCAACAGCTTGCCCAAGGAAATGCTCTTGAGATTGCCGACGTAGCCGGTGTGCTGGTGATAGAACTTGTCCGTGAGCTTTGCGCCCGTGACGCGCACTTCGCCGGCGTTGACCACCACAATGTGATCGCCAAGGTCCTGATGAGGCGCATAATTCGGCTTGTGCTTACCCTTCAGGCGATGCGCAATTTCAGAGGCCAAACGGCCGAGGGTTTTGCCTGCGGCGTCGACCAGGAACCAGTCGCCGCGAGTTTCTTCGGGCTTGGAAAATACGGTATACATGGAAATACTCAAGTGATTCGGGTCGTTAACGAAAGGCGCGAAAGTGTACAGAACCGCGGGCGCAGATGCCAGCCCGGCCTTAAGCGGCAGGCCCTATAATATAATGTATCGATGAACGCTCGTAGTTTCGATCATCTGGACCGCGTGATAGGCGAAATAGATAAGATAATCAAGACCTTAAGTGTTCCGCCACGGGCCTCCCGGGATATCCCCTACGCCCCTGGGGCGGCCGAGCTTGAGGAGGCCGACCGTCTGGAGTCGGCGCGTAGGGGATATCCCAACCATTCCGGGGAAGTCGCAGCCCAGGCCCTGTACCAGGGTCAGGCCCTCACCGCGCGCGACCCTAAGGTCAAGTCCGCCATGCATCAGGCCGCCGCCGAGGAAATCGATCACCTGGCCTGGTGCGAGCAGAGATTGAGAGAATTGAAAGGCAGAACCAGCCTCTTGAACCCCCTTTGGTATTTCGGCTCGCTGAGCATAGGCGCCTTTGCCGGCGCGCTGGGCGATCACGCGAGTCTGGGGTTCATCGCAGAAACCGAAAAGCAGGTCGAATCGCATTTGCGCGATCACCTGGGTCGCCTGAGTGCGAAAGATTCTCGCAGTCGCGCCATACTCGAACAGATGACGCACGATGAAGTGCAGCACGGCGCGAAAGCCGCCTCGATGGGAGGTAAAGCGCTGCCGTTTCCAATAATATGGGCGATGCGCGCGACATCCAAGTTGATGACCCGCGGCTCGTATTGGATCTAACTTTGGGTGATAGAGAAACCGTGCCGGAACCCGTTAGTGCTTGCGATTCCGGGACTTATGTAATAAAACGTGCGCCAGCATCGGCGTTTAACCGACCAAGAAATCAGCGGGAGTGAACATGGAAGAAGGGGCAAAAGCCTTAAGCGATATCCCAGCGATCAATCGTTTCTTGAGCTACTGCCGTATCCGGACAGTCCCTTCCAAGACCGTGATCATTCACGCCGGCGATCTGCCGGACATTCTGTACTACATCATCTCCGGCTCGGTTGAAGTCATGATCGAGGACGAAGACGGCAACGAAATGGTGCTGGCGTATTTGAACAAGGGCCAATTCTTCGGCGAGATGGGCTTGTTCTATGAACAGCCGACGCGCAGCGCGTGGGTACGCACCCGCCAGCAATCGGAACTGGCCGAAATGACCTATCCGCGCTTTCGCCAAATCGCCGCCGAAAGCCCCGGTTTGATTTTCGAATTGGCGACGCAGTTGGCGACGCGTCTGGATCGCACCAACCGCAAATTGGGCGATCTCGCCTTCGTCGACGTGACGGGCCGCGTGGCCCACGCCATCATGGATTTGTGCGGCGAGCCCGATGCGATGACGCATCCGGAAGGCATGCAGATCAAAGTGAGCCGGCAGGAACTGTCGCGCCTGGTCGGATGTTCGCGCGAAATGGCCGGACGCGTTCTCAAAGTGCTGGAAGAGCAGGGACTGCTGCGCGCCACCGGCAAAACCATCGTGGTGTTCAACGCGAGGCCCAAGGTGAAGACGCGTCCGCTGATTGTTCCGGTGAAGGCCGGCGCAAACACCGGCGGCACCAAGAATGCCCGCACGGAATCTCATGATGATGACGACGAGGATGACGAGGATGAGGAATAGGCCCGTTAGGGCCTGTTAGGCTGATTTACCGCCTATGTCGATCTGCGCCCGCATGGCCTTGATGGTGCGGGCGTAATCCGCGCTGCCGAAGATCGCCGAGCCCGAGACGAACGTGTCGGCGCCCGCTTTGGCAATGCCCGCGCAATTCTCAACCTTGACCCCGCCGTCGATTTCCAGCCGGATATCGCGCCCGGCAGCCTTGATTCGAGCCCGCGCCTCGCTGAGCTTCGGCAGCACCTCGGGAATGAATTCCTGGCCGCCGAATCCCGGATTCACCGACATCAATAAGATGACATCGATCTTGTCGATCACGTAATCCAGCCAATTCAAGGATGTCGCCGGGTTGAATACCAAGCCTGGTTTGCAACCCGAATGGCGGATCAGTTGAATGGTGCGATCCACATGTTGCGTCGCCTCCGGATGAAAGCTGATGTTGGTCGCGCCCGCTTTCGCAAAATCGACCACCAGAGGATCCACCGGCGACACCATCAAGTGCACATCGATCGGCGCCTTGACTCCCGCCTTGCGCAACGCCTGACAAACCACCGGACCGACGGTGAGATTCGGAACGTAGTGATTATCCATGACGTCGAAGTGGATCCAATCGGCGCCCGCGGCGAGCACCGCATTGACCTCTTCGCCCAAGCGTGCGAAATCAGCGGACAGAATCGAAGGCGATATGATGATGCCCATGAGCTTTAGCGCATTCCCCGCGCCGCGCGTATGCCTTCGTAAGCTTCTTGGATGCGCTGAGTTTTCTCTTTCGCCATTTGTGCCATCGACTCCGGCAGACCGTTGGCGACGAGTTTATCAGGGTGATGCCGGCTCATTTGGCGCCGATACGCCTTGACGAGTTCCTGATCGCTGATATTCGCGTCGACCTCGAGTTCCGCATAACATTCTGCCAGGGTGTCGGATCTCCCGCGCGTCTGTCGGCCGCGCAGCGATGCCTCCATGTGCGCGAATTCGAGCGCGGATAATCCCAAGCGCCCGGCTATCCCGGCTAAAATCCTGCGCACCGGCGGCGAGATGCCGTTGCCGGCGAGCGCCGCTCGCAACTGCAAATCCACGAAAGCCCGCAGCAGGTCGTAGCGCTGACCGCAGGACTCGCGCAGCCGCTCAATGCTGAGTTCAGCATCGTAGCCCGCCGTCTTGCCGGTCCTGAAGCACGCGATCGCGGCGCTGATGTCCGCGGCGCCTAAATTCAATTCCTGCATGAGCCGGCGCGCCGCGTCGATTTCCGCCTCCGACACGCGGCCGTCTGATTTGGCGACATACCCCATGATCTCGAATGTGGTGCGAAAGAACTCGCTGGAGATGGATATGGATCCATTGGGCGTCGCCACCCGCCCCGCCTTCATGGGGTCGAGCATGTAGCCGATGATGGCGCCGACCACGGCCCCCCAGGCGCTCCTGGTCAGCATCAGGCCGATCAATGCCCCAAAAAAAACGCCTGTCCAACTCATTCGCGTTGACCTATACGCCCTGTCCCGCCACAATCGCCGACCTTCAATGGTAGCAGTCGCGAGCACTTACACATGGAACAGTATTCGCATTCAGCACCGCTTTTTGAGACCCGCATAGGAAGTCTCAAGAAAATTCACCAGGGCAAGGTGCGCGATATCTACGATGTGGATGATCAGCATCTGCTGATCGTCGCCACCGATCGGCTGTCCGCATTCGACGTGGTGCTGCCGGACCCCATTCCTTTCAAAGGCCAGGTGCTCACGCAGATCTCGCTGTTCTGGTTCGCGAAAACAACCCATATCACGCCCAATCATGTCTCGAAGCTGCGGGTTGAGGACGTGATCAGCGACGCCGCGGAACGGGCGCAATTGGCCGGGCGCGCCATGGTGGTGAAAAAACTCACCGCGTTGCCGATTGAAGCGGTGGTGCGCGGCTATCTCATCGGCTCAGGATTCAAGGACTACAAGCTGCACGGCTCGGTTTGCGGCATCTCCCTTCCGCCGGGCTTGACGATGGCAGAACGCTTGCCGGAACCCATATTCACCCCGGCATCAAAAGCGCCCGTCGGTTCGCACGACGAGAATATCGACTTCGACGCCATTGTTAAACTGGTCGGTAAAGAGTGCGCCGCCGATGTTCGCCGCATCGCGCTCGAGGTCTATCGATTTGCCGCGGAACACGCGCGTGCGCGCAACATCATCATCGCCGATACGAAGTTCGAGTTCGGCGTCGATAAACAGGGGCGTTTGTTTCTCATCGACGAGGCACTGACGCCGGACTCCTCGCGTTTCTGGCCGATGGCATCGTACAAACCGGGGATCAGTCCGCCGAGTTTCGACAAACAATTCGTGCGCGATTATTTGGAATCCATGCACTGGAACAAGAAGCCGCCCGCGCCGCATCTGCCGTCGGAAATTTTGGCCCGCACCAGCGATAATTATCGCGAGGCTCTGAAGCTGTTGACGGCCTGAGGAGGACCATGTTCAAGTGGTTCGAAGACCTCGAAGACGGACTGTTCACAGGTTCGCGCACCATGGCGCCTCCGTGGGGTCCTATCCTGCGCGTCTTGCGCTATCCTGCGGCGCTGATTCGCGATTGGCTGCGCGGCGAGATCAGCGTGCGTGCGATGAGTCTCGCCTATACGACCCTGCTGTCGGTCGTGCCGTTGCTGGTGTTCAGCTTTTCCATTTTGAAAGGCTTGGGCGCGCGCGGCGATCTGAAATTCATCCTGGATCAATTCTTTGCGCCGCTGGGAGCTGCATCGGGGCAATTGACGGAAAGCGTCATGCAATTCGTCAAGAATATGCGCGGCGATCTGTTGGGAACGATCGGCCTGGCTTTTCTCGTCTATACCGTCGTCACCACCATTCAAAAAGTCGAAACCAGCTTCAATTTTCTGTGGCGTGTCGATCAGCCGAGAAGCTTTGTGCGCCGCTTCACCGAATATTTGAGCGTCATGATCCTGGGCCCGATCCTGCTCGCGGTTGCATTGGGTTTGTTGGCAAGCGCCGAACGCAGTCCGTTCGCCCAATGGGTGGATAGCATCGAACCGCTGGCCTGGATCTTGGGCGGAACCGGAAAAGTACTGCCCTACCTGATCGTGACGATCATCTTCACATTCATGTACGTGTTCATCCCGAATACCAAAGTGGAGCTGCGGGCCGCGCTCATCGGCGGCATCACCTCCGGCATCGTATGGGCGCTCGTCGGCAAAGTATTTACGGCATTCATCGTGTATTCCTCGTCCTTGGTGGCGATCTATACGGGATTTGCAATCGTTCTCACGACGCTCATCTGGGTCTACTTGAGCTGGCTCATCTTGCTGATCGGCGCGCAGCTGGCGTTCTACCTGCAATTCCCGCAGTACCTGCGCCATGGTCAGGAATCATTTGAATTGACGGGGCGGGATCGCGAGCAAGTCGCGCTCTCCGTCATGTACCTCATCGGCCGCGACTACGCCGCGGGCAAGAGCGTTTGGACGGCCCGTGCGCTTGCTGCGGAACTCGACATGCCCAGCATCGCGCTGGCGCCGGTGCTTTACTGTCTAGAGCAGAAGGGCCTGATTTTGGCAACCGAAGACGGGCATTTGGTTCCCGGCAAGGACATTGGCTCGATTCAGCTCGCCGAGATCTTTGAGGTCATTCGCGTCCTGCACCGCGGCCGGCTGGCCATCGAAACACACGGTGTCGACGCCGCGGTCGCGCTGCTCCGCGAGGTCGAAAGTGCGATGGCAAAGCCCTTGAAAGACCGGTCTCTCAAGGATTTCATCGCTGCGAAAGCCTGAATTCATTCGCCCGCGATGGTCATTTCCTCAACCAATATGGAGCCCACCCGCACGCCGCCGCGCGCATCGATGTCATCGCCCACTGCGGCCAATCCCAGGAACATCGAGCGCAGATTGCCGGCAATGGTGACTTCCGCGACCGGGAATTGGATCTCGCCGTTCTCGACCCAGAATCCCGCGGCGCCGCGCGAGTAATCGCCGGTCACCGTGTTCACCCCCTGACCCATCAGCTCGGTCAGCAACAAGCCGGTGCCGAGGCGCGCGAGCATGGCGGGCATGCCGCCCGTCAGAGTCGGCGCCACGATGAGATTGTGAGAGCCGCCGGCATTGCCCGTGGTCTTGAGCCCGAGCTTGCGCGCCGAGTAGCTGGACAGGATATAACCGGTCAGTACGCCCGCCGCTACCAGCTCACGATCGCGTGTCGCCACTCCCTCGTCGTCGAACGGCGCGCTCGCCATCGCCTTGGGTAGGTGCGGCCGCTCGGCAATGGAGAAATTTGCGGGAAACACTTGCTCTCCTGCGGAATTCAGCAGAAACGACGCCTGCCGATATTGGCTGCTGCCGCGGATGGCAGCGACGAAATGACCGATGAGACCACGAGCCAGCTCCGGCACGAACAGCACCGCTGCGCGCCGCGTGCTGATTTTGCGCGGTCCCAGCCGGGCAATCGTCCGCCGCGCGCTTTCCCGGCCGACGGTTTCCGGGTCCTGCAATTCGTGCCAGTCGCGCGAACTGGTGTACCAATAGTCGCGCTGCATATCCTCGCCCGTTCCGGCGAGGACCACACAGCTCACCGTATGCGACGTGGTCGGATAGCCGCCGACGAAGCCGTGCGTGTTGCCGTAGACATGCAGCCCTTGATGGGTGCCGACCGATGCACCCTCGGAATTGTTGATGCGCGAATCGAATCCGAGCGCGGCAGCTTCGCAGGATTTGGCGATCTCGATGGCGCGGTCTGCCGTTACATTCCAGGGATGCGACAGGTCCAAATCCGGCGGCGTGCGCGCCATCAAGGCCGCGTCCGCCAGACCGGAACTGGCGTCTTCCGCGGTAAACCGGGCGATGCTGCAGGCCTTGGCGACGGTCGCGCCCACGGCCTCGGGCGAGAAATCCGCGGTGCTGGCCGAGCCCTTGCGCTGCCCGAAGTACACCGTAATGCCCATGCTGCGGTCCCGCTGATGCTCGAGCGTCTCGACCTCGCCCAGCCGCACCCCCACGGAAAGACCCGTATCCTGGCTGACGGCGGCCTCAGCCTGGGTAGCGCCGCGGGCGCGGGCTTCCTGTAGGGCGCGCTCAATTATCGACTCAAGGTCTGATTCGGTAAGGCGCACAGGGCTCATTGTCTCGGCCATCGGCATCTCCGACCCCCCAGGTTGGGGCAATCCAACCGGTGATTGTACCGGCCCGAGTGATAGCATGGGGAATATGACCAGCGAGAATGAAACCCAAGATTCCGGCGAATCCGAGGAGCAACGGCTCAGCAAGAGCGCGCGCAAGCGCGAAGCGGCGTCTTTACAGGAATTGGGCGTGAAACTGTCTGCCCTTCCGGATCAGGAGATCAAGGCGCTGGATTTACCCGAGAATCTTTTTGTCGCGCTGCGCGACCTGCGCCGCTTGCCGTCTCACGGCGCGCAGATCCGGCAACGCCAGTACATCGGCAAGTTGATGCGCACCATCGATCCGGAGCCCGTCCTCGCGAAGCTGGCCGAGCGCAAACAGCGCCACGATGTGGAAATTCGCCAATTTCAGCAAATCGAGCGATGGCGCGATCGGTTGTTGTCCGAACCCGCGGTAGCCCTGGATGAATTGATCGAGGAGTATCCGCATGCCGACCGCGCGGCCTTGGCGAAACTGCTCGAAAAGGCTGAAAGAGAGCGTTTGGAACAGCGTTCGCCGGTCGGCGCCCGGGAGCTTTTTGCCTTTCTGCGCCAGTTGCTCGGATAGATTGGTAAACTTACTGCGATGAAAGCCTTGGTCGGAGTCATTATGGGGTCGTCTTCCGATTGGGAAACGATGCAGGCTGCGGCCGATACACTGACCCACCTGGGGATTGCGCACGAGGTTCGCGTGATCTCGGCTCACCGCACGCCGGACCTGTTGTTCGAATATGCAGCTTCTGCGCGCGACCGCGGCCTCAAGACCATCATTGCCGGCGCCGGCGGCGCGGCACATCTGCCGGGAATGACCGCGGCGAAGACCTCGCTCCCCGTGCTCGGCGTTCCGATTCAATCCAAAGTATTGAACGGCATCGATTCATTGCTGTCGATTGCGCAAATGCCGAGCGGCGTACCCGTCGCCACTTTTGCGATCGGCGCCGCCGGCGCCAAAAATGCCGCACTATTTGCCGCGGCGATGCTTGCCAATGAGCATGCAGAGGTACGCACGGCCCTGGATGCCTTTCGCCAGGCACAGACCGCGGCGGTGCTCGCCAAGCCGGATCCCCGCGCCTCTTGAGATTACCGCGCGTCGGTATCGTGGGAGCGGGCCAATTGGGGCGCATGCTCGCGCTGGCCGGATACCCCCTCGGCATACGATGCCTGTTTCTGGATCGCACCCGAGACACGCCCGGGGCGCAGCTAGCGCCCAGCCTCGTCGGACCGCTCGAGGATCCTGCGCGGCTTGCCGAGTTGGCATCGCGCAGCGATGTCGTCACCTTCGACTGGGAGAACATCTCCGGCAGCGCGCTGCAGCCCCTCGAAAAAATCACGCAGGTTCGGCCGCCTCGAGCGGCACTGGAAGTGGCGCAGGACCGTCTCGCGGAAAAGGCTTTGTTTGCCAAGCTCAAAATCCCCGTCGCTGCGCATGCCGCCGTTGACGCGAAGCGAGACTTGATCGAAGCAACTCAGAGAATCGGGCTTCCGGGCGTTTTGAAAACACGCCGCTTGGGCTACGACGGCAAGGGACAATTCGTGCTGCAGGAAGCTGCCCATATTGACCCCGCCTGGGATGCGATCGGCGGCCCCGGCTTGATCTACGAGAAGTTCCAAGCTTTTTCGCGGGAAGTGTCGCTGGTCGGCGCGCGCTCAGCGGCCGGGGAGACCGTGTTTTATCCCTTGTCCGCCAACACGCACGGCGGCGGCATTCTGCGATACAGCACGGCACCGTATGCAAACGCGCCGTTGGAACGGAGCGCGCGGCTTTACCTCAAGCGTGTCATGAACAACCTCGACTACATCGGCGTGCTGACCATCGAATTTTTCGTGGTGAACGGTCGTCTGGTAGCCAATGAAATGGCGCCCCGGGTTCACAACTCGGGCCACTGGACCATCGAGGGCTGCGTCACCAGCCAGTTTGAGAATCATCTGCGTGCGATCTGCGATATGCCGCTGGGCAGCTGCCGCGCTCTGGGGCACACGGCGATGATCAATTTTCTCGGGAAAATGCCCGATCGCGAACGTTTGCTGGCGATCGAGGGGTTGGCCTTTCACGATTACGGGAAGGAACCGCGCCCCGGGCGCAAATTGGGCCATTGCACCATCCTTAAGCGCCAATCAAAGGACCGCAACCGGGCGCTCGCCGACGCACTGAAATTGATCGAATGGGCCTGAACAGGCCGATTTTCGCTTCAGCCATCAATACCTTAGACTGGCAAGCGGGATGTACTTAGAACTATTCAAACTTCACGAATTACCGTTCCGCTTAAGCCCGGACCCGCAATTCTTGTACCTCAGCAAGCAGCATGCGCGCGCCAAAGCGTACATGGAATCGACCATCTGGTTTACCGACGGTTTCGTCGTCATCACGGGCGAAATCGGCGCCGGCAAGACCACCTTGATCGAGACATTTCTGCGCGAGCTGCAAAGCGACGTGGTCGTGGCGCAGATCAATCAAACGCAATTGTCGCCGACGGCGTTCCTGCAGACCGTGCTCGTACAGTTCGGATTCTCACCGTTCGGCATGAAGAAGCCGGAGGTTCTGGCGACCTTGAATCAGTTCCTCGCGGAACAACACAGCAGCGGGCGCAAGGTTCTGCTGATCGTCGATGAAGCTCAGAACCTTACCAACCGCGTGCTGGAGGAAGTGCGCATGCTGTCGGGGGTGGAGACGACGAAGGAAAAAGTGCTGCGCATCATTCTCGCCGGCCAGCCGGAATTGAACGACAAGCTCAACTCCCAGGAACTGATCCAGCTCTCGCAACGCGTCCGCCTGCGTTTTCATCTAACCGCACTCAGCAAGGCGGAAATGAATGCCTACATCGACCATCGTCTCGAGGTGGCAGGATCGCAGGGACGGCGGATATTCGCGGAAGACACCTACGCGACCATCTACAAGTACACGGGCGGCGTGCCGCGGCTCGTCAATACGCTTTGCGATACCTGTCTGATGGCGGCCTACGGCAAAGACCAGGATACCGTATCGATGGCGGAGCTCGACGCCGCGATACGCGAACTGCAGTGGGTCGAATTCGCGTCCGGCACCAACCGGATGAAGATTCCCAACCTGGAGCACACCTTGCCGCCGCACGTTGAATCCCACCATGTGGTCGGCCGGATTCTGCTCGCGAGCGAAGGCAAAACAGTGGTGGAGCGCGAATTGAAGCCCGGGCGTCTGGTGATCGGCCGCACGCCGGACAATGATTTACAAATCGACAGCAAATTCATCAGCCGGCATCACTGCCAGATCGTGACGCAGCCGGACTCGTGCGTCATTGAAGATCTCAACAGCACCAATGGTATTTTCGTTAAATCCAAACGGGTGCGGCGGCACAACTTGAATGACGGCGACGTGGTACTGGTGGGCCAGCACGAGATGATGTATATCGACGAGCGATCGCCGCGCGTGAGGAATACGTTGGATCCGGGCGACACCGGCTTCGCGGCCGGTATCGTCACGGGTGTCGTCGACATGCCCAAACCAAGCTAGCGGTTTAGATTGGAAGGCAGCTCGATGGTCTCGCCGTTGTACTCACGGCTCAATTCGCGAAAATCGCGGCGCCGTAAAAATAGCGTCAGAGCCGCCGTCTCGGCGAGCACGCCGATCAGGAAGGCGGTCTTACCGGCAAAACCCAGCGGATTGATATAAAAAAGAAATATCGCCAATCCGCCGATCAGCATGTAAACAAGCGGCAAGCTCTCATAAACAGGACGTGCCAGGCGCATGGGATCCCCTCCGTGTGCGCCATACTAATCCCGAGGGCATCAGGGCAACCAGCCGATTTGACTTAAAATCGCACTTTTAAGATCCGACCTACCGTGCCCGTAGACTTTTTCCTACCGCGATCCTCAGTCTTTTCCGACTAGCATCTCGGCAATGCGCGACAACCAGGAGTTGCGCCACCCTTCGACGTGCAATCGCTCGCTTTTCGGCCTCGAGGCGCGCTTGGCTTCGGACAATAGATCTTGCGGGATCTGGAAAGTGCCCGTCATTGAATGGTCGACCATGGAAACTCCGTCGTGTGAGAACGAAGCGCAGACTACCGGCTCGTGCCTGCTCTGGAATGCGACCTGGTGCACGCTCCACCGGACTCGCTGAACTTACGGCGCAGCCTCGTCGCCGGGAAGCGACGCAATCACCTCATCCCGGCTTATGACAGGGCATTATGTCGCGGCATTTCGATGTCGCGGCATTGGGATGTCGCGGCCGCTGATGTCGCAGCCGCGACGTCGCAATGGCTAGTGTGCGGTTCCGTGCAGCCGCGTCGCCTCGAACTCATCGCCCGGCAGCCAGTTCACCGTGCCCTTCGCCAGCATCGCTTGCCAACCCAAGGCAAAGCCGAATTTCGCAACCGCTGCATCACTGGTGAAATCCATGTCCGGCGTAAATTCGTCGCCGGGACGGTGGTAACGCTTCGCGGTGTATTCTTCGTGCTGCGCTTTTCCCCACTCCGGCGGATGACCGGCGAATTTCACGCCGGTGTTGATGGAGAACGCCGGTACGCCGGCCCGCGCCATGCTGAAGTGATCGGACCGGTAGTAGTGGCCCGCACCGGGCTCGGCATCCGCTTGAATCTCAAATCCAAAGGCGGCAGCCGTCTTTTCAACGGTGGGGTAGAACGAGGTGCGCTCAGCGCCGGTGACATTGACGGATTGCGGCATGCCCATCGGCAGAATGGCGTCGTAGTTCAAATCCAAGGCGATTTTCCCCGCCGGAATCGGCAAATGCTTGCCGAGATAGTTGGACCCCAGCAGTCCCTTTTCTTCCGCGGTAACCGCGGCGAACAGCACCGGCGACGGCGGCCGCGCCGCAGACGTGGCGAAAGCATGCGCCATTTCCAGCAGGATGCCGCAGCCGGTGCCATTGTCGACCGCGCCGTTGTAAATATTGTCGCCGCTCATCGAAGGATCGATGCCGAGATGGTCGTAGTGGGCCGAGTAGGCGACAGCCTGGTTCGCGCCGCTGTCCTTGCCCGGCAAGAGCCCGAGCACATTGTATGCCTCGAACTTGCGCACCTTGCTCTGGATGTGCGCCTTGAAGCGCACCGGCAATTCCTTCGCCTGAAATTGCCGGGTGCCGGCGGCCGTCATCAACTCGTCCAAATTGAGGTTCGCCGCCGCGAACAATTTGCGCGCCACCTCGAGCTGAATCCACGATGCGGCCTTGAGCTTCGGATCCTTGTCATTGCCCAAGGACACCTGCTCGCCGCTCCAGGAGTTGCGTACCACTTCCCATCCATAGCTCGCCAGATCGGTACGGTGAATGATCAGGGCGCCCGCCGCTCCCTTGCGCGCCGCCTCTTCGAACTTGTAGGTCCAACGTCCGTAATAAGTCAGCGCCTCGCCATTGAAGAATTTCGGATCTTTCGACGGCGGCTCGTTGACGATGACGAGCACCACCTTGCCCCGGACATCCACCCCTTTGAAGTCATTCCAATTGTATTCGGGCGCCTCGATGCCGTAGCCCACGAACACGATGGGCGCGTCGATATCGACGCTGTCGGTCTGCGTTTGGTTGCCTGCGACGTAGTCCTCGGCAAGCTTCAAGTCCAGCGCCGCGCCGTGCGCAGGCTGCAACGAGGCCGACGTGCCGGGCAAGGTTTTCACGCCGACGAATTCAACTTTTTGCAGATAGGTGCCGTTGTCGCCGGCCGGCTTCAAGCCGTACAACGCGAATTGAGAGGCAATGTAGTTCGCGGCAATGTCGCCGCCGCGGGTGCCGGTACCGCGCCCCTCGAGCAAGTCGTTGGCCAGAAAGCGCACGTGCTCAGCGATGCGATGTGCATCGATGCCTTGCATCGACGTGCTGACGTTGGACGGCAGTCTCAGCTGCGGCGCCACGTCGGCGGCCTCCACAGTGCTCAAGAGCAGCCCGAAACTCAAACCCAGGACCAGCATCGCCGGTCGGCAGATATTCATCGTGTAGGCTCCGAATCAATTGAAATACAAAGGGAAGACGCGTCGGGCGTCACGTGCGATGCGATCATGTCATATGTTTAGCGATTGGTTTTCACTATCCACGCCTTTAACGGCCGCATCCATTCCGGCAATGGTTGAAAGAAGGCGCCATGACTCTTTCCTGTGGAGATTGCCACTTCCTTGAAGGAGATCAGGTGACTTCTCGCAGCCAGCTTTGCGCATGACCCTACTTCGTCAGAAGTTTCATAGATAGAAAGGAAATTACCGCCCAGGATCAACGAAGGATCACGATGGAAGTCTCCGTCTTCGCATATCGCCAGTACGGCTGTATTTATACCCGCCGACTCTAGATCGCTCGAGGCATACGCGGTCAACTGACCACCTCTGGAAAATCCGACAAGAGTAATCCGAGTCGGCTTTACACCGGCATTGATCAGACGTCTGACCCATAATTTCAGAGTTTCAACGTGCCCGGCGACATCAGAATTCTTCGGCCGCTGATAAGCGATTAGATTGAAGCCGCCTCCTCTGAACAGAGCCTGCTTGATGCCCGGGAAATCGTAGAGTCCATACTTCGGAGAAATTGGCCTGGGGTTGTCTCCTTCGACAATCAGGCCATGCGAATAGATAACATACCTATCGTTCGCGTGGATCGTGTCTGGAAACGTGTCGTAGATTCGTACTGCCCCACAGCTGATTGGAATCAGTACGGCAAGAAATGCAAGAGATCCCAACATTCGGTACATAAAGTTAGGCTGCCGTATCGGAACGACTGACAGAACCAAGTCGGGCCATCCCCGATTGACGAATCAGGCGATTCATCGGCTCCGAATAGAAGCGCGCGACCCACTCCCCCAACAGGCCCGAGATGAGAATGACGGCGATGAACAGCGCCGGCACGGCAGCGAGCGATAGTCGGCCTGACTTGAACAGATCAAACAGCGCGAATACCACGAACATGTGAGTCAGATAGACTTCGTAGCTGCGCTGGCCCAGTGTTATGAGCGGAAAGATGACGCGCGGACTCTTCCACCGGGTCTGGGCGGCCGCAGCAATGACCATACAGCTTCCGATCGCCAAAATCGTCATGTCGAAGCCGCTCCGGCCAAGACCCCACGCCTCCGCCTGGTTCGAGAAACCCAAGATGAAAAGAACCAGCACCGAACCTAGACCGCTCAGCACCCAGATAACGCTGCGGGCAATGGTCATCCGCGAGATCGCAATGGCGGTCAGGCATCCGAGAGCGATGGCATCCAT
>Ga0193716_1000345_pt1 | contig 29289 bp, 36 predicted proteins | sample U2c1metaG_FD_145901 | JGI IMG/M metagenome (GOLD analysis project Ga0193716, IMG submission 145901) | Soil microbial communities from a riparian zone of the East river system, Colorado, United States - U2c1 | ecosystem: Environmental > Terrestrial > Soil > Riparian zone | place: USA: East River...
GCAGTAGCAACTGCTTGGGCGGCACCGATGCGAACACGGCGCCATAGCCACCCAGCTTTGCCGGGATGATGATGATCGCCGCCAGCACGGTGATATAGACCAGCAAGTCCTTCACCACTGCGATCAGGGCGGTGCCGCGCAGGCCCGAGGTGTAAGTGAAGGCCGCCAGCACCGCGAAGGCGGCGATCAGCGGCGCCGACACCGTGCCCAGCAGCGGCAGATGCACGGCATAATCCAGCCCCAGCGCCGCGATCACCACCTGCATGCCCACCAGCTGCAGCGCGATATAGGGCATCACCGCCACCAGGCCGGTGACGGCGATGGCCAGCGACAGGCCGCGATGGCCGAAGCGGCCGCGCACGAAATCGGCCGCCGTGACATAGCCGCGGGCGTTCGCCACCGACCACAGCCGCGGAAAGGCCAGGAACAGCACCGGATACATCAGCGCGGCATAAGGCACAGCGAAGAATCCGGCCGCGCCCGCACCGAACATCAGGGCCGGCACGGCGATGAAGGTATAGGCGGTGTAGAGATCGCCGCCCAAAAGGAACCAAGTGATGATGGTGCCGAAGCTGCGCCCGCCCAGGCCCCATTCATGCAGTTGTGACAGGTCGCCGGCGCGCCAGCGCGATCCCAGAAAACCCAGCGCGGCAACGAACAGGAACAGCGCCAGGAAGACGATGACGGTGATGCTCATTTGCCGCGGCCCTGTTCGAACAGATAGACCGGCAGGATGCACAGCGCGGTGAGGAAGATGCCCGCGATCTGCCACCAGTAGAAAAAGGGAATGCCCGCCAGCCGCGGCTCGATGCGGTTGTAGAATGGCACCCAGATGAAGGCCGCATAGGGAATCAGCAACAACAGATAGACGGGATGGAATCGTTTCACGCTGGCCCCCTCAAAAAACGGCGCCGCGCGGGCTCGGGTCCGCACGGCGCACTGCAATCCTTCTTACCCGCTTTTTACGGAGGCGGCACGAAATCCTGGCCCTCGGGCGCCTTGCCGGCATCCTTGGGCACATAGCGGGTGGATGTCATCGGCCCTTCGCCCACCAGCAGCAAGACGCACGGCCCGGTCTCCGCCTTGGCGCCATCCCAGTGGATCGTGTTCTTGATGTCGGTGACATAGGTCCCAGCCGGGATCGGATACATCTTGCTGGGGTCGTAATGGGTGCTGGAACTGACCCACCAGGTGCCCGACACGACATAGATATAGCGGTCGGTGGAATGGAAGTGGGGCTGCGAGTTATGCCCCGGCTGCCATTGGATCAGCACACCATAGATGCCCGGCTTGCTGGAATCGCCGAACAGCGCCGCGCTGCGTTCGCCCTTGTCGCCCTTCCAGGGAATATCCTTGCCGAAGATCATCGGGATATGGCCGGGATCTGGCAAAGGCTGACTGGTCTTTGGCGGACCCTGATTCAGCAACTGGTCCTGGGTTTCGGCCAAAGCCGGAACGGCCAGCAGACTGCAGGCGGCAGCAAGCGCAAGCGTCAGGCGCATCGGCATCCCCTTAACGCGGCGGACCCATGTCCTTGCCGTTTTCGTCCACGCCCTGGGTGCTGTTGGGGCCGATGCCCGTCAGGATCAGCACTGCGGGTTCTTTTTCGCCTTTGCGCGCGCCGTCCCAGTGAATGCCTTTCAGCTTGTCCACCGCCACCGTGCCGGCATGGACCGGATAGGTGGTGCGCTCGTCATAGACGCTGCTGGACGAGGTCCACCAGGTGCCGGACACGACATAGGCCCAGCGTTCATTGTTGTGATAGTGCGGCTTGGAGAAATTGCCCGGCCACCATGTGTACTTGACGGTATAGGGGCCCGGCTTGGTGGGGTCGCCATACAGCATGCACATGGTCTGCTTGCCTTCGGTGCCGGTGCACTTGATGTCCTTGGGCAGGGTCATGCCGACGCGGGTGGGATCGGGCACCGGGCCCAGGGGATCGTTGACGGTGGTGCCAACCTTGGGATCGCTTTGGGCAATGGCCGCAAAACCCGCGGCGCCCAGGCCGATGCCGACAACCGTACCCAGCGCAATCTTGATGACGGAACGCATGTTTTTCTCCCCGTGGAAATAGGGAGAGATGATAGGCGCAACTGTGTGACGCCCGCAACGCGGGGGCCGTGGCAGGCGTGTTCGCTATTGCAGCGAAACCAACCGGGCTACGCGGCGCGCTTGCCCGCGAAAACCAATCCAACCCCGGCCAGTACGGCGACCACGCCCGCGGCGGTGGGGATCCAGACCGTGTGGTCTTCCTCGGAATTGACCTGCAGCGGCCCAATCTTCACCACCGGCTTGGTCTCGGTCCAGGTGATGTGGCTCAAGAACAGCCCGCCAATGCCAAGAACAATCAGAACCAGGCCCAGAATCGCAATCGGCTTCATGAATGCCTCCCTTTAATGCAGAGGCAACGGCGGGCAGGCGCCAAAGGTTCCGCCAAGACCGATAGGCATCCCGATGAACGATGTGGCGGCGGGACAAGGCTTCGCCACCCGGTCCGGTCACGCGCTCACATCGCGGCAAGCCGCGCTGCCTGTTCGACGATGCGGCTTTCGGGCAGGATCAGCGTCATGCGCGTTCCTTTGCCGGGCGTGCTTTGGGCGATGAGATCGCCGCCCTGCAACCGGGCCAGCGCCTGGGCGATGGGGAGGCCGAGCCCCGTGCCCTGATTGGCGTGGGCGATCTGGGAATCGATCTGGCCATAGGGCGAAAAAGCCTTTTCGATCTCCACGGCGTCCATGCCGATGCCGGTGTCGGCGACATAGATCTCCACCCCCTGGCTGCGGCGTTGGCGGGCGCCGACCGTGATGGCGCCGCCCGCGGGCGTGAACTTGATGGCGTTGCTGAGCAGGTTGAGCAGGATCTGCTTGGTCAGCCGCTTGTCCGCCAGAATCTGTGTGTCGTCCGGCAGGCGCATCTTCAGGCTGACATGATCTTTTACCTTACCGCGTATCAGAAGCACCGTGTCATTGACCATTTCGCTGACCGAAAAAACGGTTTCGCGCAGTTCCATCTTGCCGGCGTCGATCTTGGACAGGTCCAGCACATCGTTGATCAGGTCGAGCAAGTGGGCGCCGCTTTTGTAAACGTCCTCCGCATATTCCAGATATTTGTGGTGACCCAGCGGGCCGTAGAGTTGGATCGTGAGAATTTCGGAAAAGCCCAGAATGGCATTCAGCGGTGTGCGCAGCTCATGGCTCATGCTGGCCAGGAATTCCGATTTGGCCTTGTTGGCCTTTTGCGCCTGCTCGGCCATTTCGCGATAGCGCTGCTCGCTTTCGCGCAGCGCCTGGTTGACCTCTTCCTCGCGCTTGAGCGCGGCTTCCATCCCGTCGCGCAGCTTGATGCGCTCGGTAATGGCGGCGGCGGCGGGCAGCATCACCGCGATCAGTCCGCTGATGAAGATCTGCGTGAAGTAGAGCTGATAGCCCAGTGACAGGTGGGCGATCGAGGAAAGGCGGTAGCCCGAGAGCGTGCAGAGCGTGAGTACAAGCTGCGCGAGCAACAGGCCCAGAGCAGTGCCCTCGATGCCGCACACCATGGGCGTAACCATAAGGACCAGCGGCACGGCGAAGAGAAGCGGCAGGCTCAGGGGAAGGAAATTGACGGCGAGCGCTGCGGCCAGCATCGCCATAGAGGCGGCGATGCCCCGCCAATTGTTGCGGATGATGCCCTTTTCCGCCGTCGCCAGCAGCACGATGACCGGTGTGAAGATCACGTAGGACAGGGTGGTGGGAATGAACCAGGCCTGCCAGTTGGTTCCGAAATTCAGGATGGTGCGCCACAAGCCCATCTGGCCGGCGAACAGGACGGCGGTGACGGCGGAGACGCTGGCGGCGATGGCTGTGAAGCCGACCAAGTGCCTCCAGACGCGAAAATCGATTTTGCGCGCCACCAGCCGCTGCGACAACAGATAGGTGGCGAGCAGGGTGATCGACGCTGTGCAGGGAGTCAGCAGGACGTCCGCCCAGGTATCGGAGAAGAGATATTTGGCGAGGATGCCGCCCGCCGTACCGGACAGCACGATGGGCCATAGCCAGCCGCGGCCATAGATCAGGCACAGCGCCAGGGCGATGCCGCCATAGGGCTTGACCGTGGTCAGCCCGCCGGCGCGGTGATAGATCGTTGAACCCATATAGTTGAGCAGCGCAAACAGCAGCGTCAGCGCCGCAAAGCGCAACAGCTCACGTCCAATTCTGCGCGCTGACGTCGGCATGACGATTTGTCCGGATTTCGTGCGCAGTTTTGCAGCAAAACAGACAACGAAATGTTATCAACGTCAGCTGGGTGCGATGCGTCGAAGGGGAGAGCCGCAGCGACGCGTCTTTTCGATGATTAGCGGAGTGTGAATCTGCGGGTCCGGCCTCGCGCCCAAAGCGGATAACGAGCGGAACTCTGCACTTTCACGCCAGATGCGTGATGCGCCGGTAGGACAGGGCTTCGGCGATATGCGGTTTGGCCACCGTGTCCGCGCCCGCCAGGTCGGCAATGGTGCGCGCCACTTTCAGCACCCGGTGATAGCCCCGCGCCGACAGTTTCATGCGCTCGGCCGCTTCGGTCAGCAGCTTGGCGCCGGCGGCATCGGGCGTGGCGACCGCATCCAGCAGTTCGCCTTCGGCTTCGGCGTTGGTGCGGACCGGATATTGGGCGAAGCGCTCGCGCTGCACGGCGCGCGCCGCGGCCACACGCGCCGCAACATCGGCGCTGCCTTCGGCGGCCGGCGGCAGCGACAGGTCGGCGGCGGAAACGCCCGCCACCTCGACATGCATGTCGATGCGATCGAACAGGGGGCCTGAGATACGCGACTGGTAGTCGCTGGCGCATTTGGGTGCGCGGCCGCAGCCCAGCGTGGGATCGCTGAGATAGCCGCAGCGGCAGGGGTTCATCGCCGCGACCAGCTGGAAGCGCGCGGGATAACGCACATGGGCATTGGCGCGCGCCACCACGGCCTCGCCGGTCTCGATCGGCTGGCGCAAACTGTCCAGCACGCCGCGCTGGAATTCGGGAAGCTCGTCCAGAAACAGAACGCCCAGATGCGCGAGCGACACTTCGCCCGGCTTCACCTTCAGCCCGCCGCCCACCAGCGCCGCCATCGAGGCGGAATGATGCGGATTGCGGAACGGGCGCACGCGCGAGATCGCCCCGCCCTCCAGCGCGCCGGCCAGGCTCTGGATCATGGAAATCTCCAGCGCCTCGCGCGCATCCAGCGGCGGCAACAGGCCGGGCAGGCGCTGCGCCAGCATGGACTTGCCCGCGCCGGGCGGGCCGATCATCAGCAGGTTATGTCCGCCGGCAGCAGCAATCTCCAGCGCGCGCTTGGCGCTTTCCTGGCCTTTGACATCGCGCAGGTCGGGCGCGGCGCGGGTAGGCACCACCAGGCGCGGCACTGGCTCGGCCAGTACCGAGGCGCCCTTGATGTGATTGACCAGCGCGATCAGCGACGGCGTCGCCAGGATTTCGCCTGTCCCGGCAAAGGCGGCTTCGGGGCCGTTGGCGGCCGGGCAGATCAGCCCGCGATCCTGTTCGCTGGCCGCCATCGCAGCATTCAGCACACCCGCGACCGGCGTCACCGCCGCGTCCAGCGAAAGTTCCCCAAGGGCCACATAGCCCGCCATTTCGCTGGCCGGCAGCACGCCCATCGCCGCCAACAGACCCAGCGCGATGGGAAGGTCGTAGTGCGAGCCTTCCTTGGGCAGGTCGGCCGGGGCGAGATTGACGGTGATGCGCTTGAAGGGCAGCGCCAAGCCGATCGCGGCCAGCGCGGCACGCACCCGTTCGCGGCTTTCCGCCACCGCCTTGTCGGCCAGGCCCACGACGTTGAACTGCCCGGCGCCGCCCTCGCCGATATGCACCTGCACGTCCACTTCACGCGCTTCGATGCCCTGGAAGGCTACGGTATAGACGTGCGCGACAGTCATCCGGCCCCCGGCGAGGACGGCAGCCTAGCGGCGTTTCCGGGATTTGGTAAGACGCGCTGTGGCCGCTCGCCTAAGCTCGCGGCGTTCGCCCACTTTCGCAGGTCCACTGGACCTGCTCACGCGCTTCGCGCGCCGTGGGCTCACTCCGGCGCGACAGTCACCTTGATGCCGTCGGTGGCGTCGCTGCAGACCACCTGGCACGACAGGCGCGAATTGGGTTCCACGGCGAGTGCCATGTCCAGCATGTCGATCTCGGCTTCCGAGGCCTTGGGCAGCTTCTCGAACCAGCCGTCATTGATATAGACATGGCAGGTGGCGCAGGCGCAGGCGCCGCCGCATTCCGCCGCGATGTCCAGCCCGCCGTCGCGCAGGATTTCCATCACACTCCAGCCGTCGCGGCCTTCGAGTGTGTGTTCCTTGCCCTGGCGGTCGATGGCGTGGATCTTCACGAGACACCCAATTTCTTTTGCAGGTTCGAAGACGAGGTCGTGTACTGGAAGCGCAGCTTCTCGTTCGGGCGGCAGACGTGGAAGGCCGCCTGGGCCATCAACGCGCCTTCATGGAAGCCGGACAATATCAGCTTCAGCTTGCCGGTATAGCTGTTGATGTCGCCGATGGCGAAGATGCCCGGGGTCTGGCTTTCGAAGCGGGCAGTATCCACCGGGATCAGGTTTTCGTGCAGGTTGATGCCGAATTCCGCGATGGGCCCCAGCTTGATGGTCAGGCCGAAGAAGGGCAGGAACACATCGGCATCGTGATGCCACTCAGTTTTGTCGTGTCCGGCCAGGGTCACGCCGGTCAGCTTGCCGGGTTCGCCATGCATCGCCTTGACGCTGGCGACGTGGAATTTGACTTTGCCTTCCTTCTCCAGCTCGCGCATCTGGTTGACACTATGGGCCGCGGCGCGGAAACCGTCGCGGTGATGCACCAGGGTCAGGCTCTTGGCCAGCGGCGCCAGGTTGATCACCCAGTCAAGCGCGCTGTCGCCGCCGCCGGCGATCAGGATGTTCTTGCCGCGGAAGGTTTCCATCTTGCGCACGGCGTAATGTACGCCGACGCCGTCGCCGGCATTTTCAAAATGCTCGATACCCGGCACCGGCGGACGCTTGGGCTGGAACGAGCCCGCGCCGGCCGCCACCACCACCACATGGGCGATGATCTCGGTGCCGGCGTCGGTCTTCAGCTTCCAGCGGCCGTCGGCCAGTTTTTCCAGCGACGTCGCCATCTCGTTGAAATGGAATTGCGGATCGAAGGGCTTGATCTGCTCCATCAACTTGTTGACCAGCTCCTGGCCGGTGACGATGGGCAGGCCGGGAATGTCGTAGATCGGTTTCTCGGGATAGAGCTCGGTGCACTGCCCGCCCGGACGGTCCAGGATATCGATCAGATGGCACTTGAGGTCGAGCAGGCCCAGTTCGAACACGGCGAACAGGCCGATGGGGCCTGCACCGATAATGGCGACGTCGGTTTCGATCGGGCTGGCAGTCATGGGCATTCCACACTTAACTTCATGTATTGGCTGGGAAAACGTCGTTCTTATAGTGTAAAAATAGCCAGGCCGCCAACCCCCGGCTAGAACAGTGCTGCGATGCAAAATGACGACCCCCTGAAGATGCCCCAGGCTTGCGGCTCCATGGCCGAGCTCAGAGAAGCAATTGACCTGCTGGATGGGCGGCTGGTGGCGCTGCTGGCGGTACGGCAGGCCTATATCGAACGGGCGGCCGCGCTCAAATCCTCGCGCGGCCAGGTGCGCGATCCGGCCCGGATCGAGGATGTCGTGGCCAAGGTGATCGCGGAAGGGCGCAAGGCCGGATTGAGCGCGGAGATCGCAGAAGCGGTGTGGCGGGCGCTGATCGAGGCTTCGATCGCCCACGAGTTCGAGGCGTTCGATAAGAGGTAAGGTGGCTACACCGAATTGCGCGAGCGCCGTCGCAGGCTCATGGCGAAAGCCCAAACTCCCAAGAAAATCAAAGCCAAGACTGCTAGGGCGGCGATTCAGAACCACACTGAAATATGACGCGTAAAAGGCGAGAGCCCAACGCTGATGACGGCGACTAGGAAAAATACAATGGGAGGAGGTTTTTTAGGCTTGAAGGCGGGCTTTTTGCGGCGTTGCCGGCTCATCCGAATTCACAGCATCACCACTCCGTTCGATTCCGATTAGGCGGCCAGATACTCAGCAATAAAGGCCTGCACGGCATCGCCTTCGATGCGCAACGCCTCGATAACTTCAATGGCGCGCTCGGGATTGGTGCTGGGGTCCACCGGCTCGGCATCCGCAGCGGCTTCGCCCATGGCAAAGGCGCCGACGCCGCGCGCCGCGCCCTTGATGGTGTGGGTGACTTCGCGCCATTTGCGCGCGTCGCGCTGTTCCAGCACGCCCAGAAGCTGGCCCACCATGGCGCTGACCTGGCCGTCAAACAGCTTGAGGATCTCGGCATTCAGGGTCTTGTCGCCACCGGTGTAGCGGGCGAGATGGGACAGATCGACGGGCGCATCGGCCATGGCAGGAAATCCGAAATAAGCCCCCTTATCCTGCGCCAGGGGCGGCTAAGGCCCCGTTAATGCCGGTATTTCCGGTGTGAAACCCTCGCCAGCGCTGGGAAATAATGCTTAAAATGCAAGGGGTAGGGCAGATTCACGGGCGCTAAAGGCATGGCCAAGACATTCGGACAGACGGTTCCGTTGGAAAAGCCGGCTGCCGCCAACACGCAGGTCGCGGCCCCCGCGCCCATTCCCCGCCTGCGCCCCAACCGCTTCGGCGCCGTGGCGCTGACGGCCGGTGCTCTCATCTCGCTGTTCTGGATCGGGGTCTGCGCGGCCTTCCTTTGGGGCCTGCTGGGTCCGCAGGGGCTCAACAACCTGACCCTCGCCGCCAAGGCAGCCTTCGTCGCCGGCATCCTGTTGCCGCCCTTCCTGTTCCTGAGCGTGGCCGCCGCTTTGGCGCGCAGCGCGGCGATGAGCGATGCCACCAAGGTTTTGCTCGCCGCCAGCGACCGGCTGTTCGCCGCCGACGAGACCACGGCCAACAATGCCGCCAGGCTGGCGCGCGCCGTGCGCCGCGAACTGGACGGCCTCAACACCGGCCTCGATGTCGCCTTCCAGCGCATGCGCACCTTGGAAGCTGTGCTGGAAAAGCAGATTTCCACCTTGGACGATGCCGGCGCACGCGCCGCCGTGCGCGGCGACACCATCGCCGCCCGCCTCAACCAGGAAAGCACACGCATCGAAAGCCTGGGCGATCACCTGAGCGACGCCGCGGGCCGTGCCAGCGAAAGCGTCGCGGGCCGAACTGCGCAACTCAAGGCCATGATGGAATCGGCCGAAGGCACCTTGAAGATGGCGACCCAGTCGCTGGATGTGCAGGCCGCAGGCTTTCGCGCCGCCATCACCGCGGCGGCGGAATCCCCGCTCCAGGCCGCCAAGTCGCTGGACGCGCAGGCGGCACGCATCGAGGAAGTGTCCGACAGCGCCATGAGCCGCGCCGAATTCGTGCTGGCGCGCCAGGAAAAGCATCGCGCCCAGATGGGCGAGCTGGTGCAGAAGCTGAAAGAGGAAAGCGAGGTTTTCGAAACCGCTCTGTCGCAACAGCGCACCGGCATGCAGGACGCGATCGAAGCCCTGGGCGGAGAAGCGCGCAAGTTCGAAATGGTCACCGGCGATGCCGAGCGGCATCTGGAATTGATTATGGCCAATGCGGCCAGCCGCGCCGGCCAGCTGACCGGCGCCTTTGCGCGCGAGGCCGAGCGGCTGAAGGAAACCAGCGAAGCGGCCAGCACGATCCTGGCGACCCTGTCGGCAGCGCTGAAGGATGCCGGCACCGGCGCGCAGACCTTGATCGGCGAAAGCGCCGCCCAGGCCAAGCATGATGCGCGCCTGCTGGTCGGCGAGGCGATGGCGGAATGCGAAAGGCTGCTGCGCGCCAGCGGCGAAATGAGCGCCGAAGCCGGCAAGATCCGCAGCCTGCTGTCGGAAACCACCCGCGACGTGGAAAAGCACCTGATCCGCCTGCCCGGCCTGGCGCAGGAAGAAGCGCGCCGCGTGCGCCAGATGATGGCGGCGGAGACCGAGCAGATTCTCGACCTGTCGGCGCGCACCATGTCCACGCTTCATGCTCGCTCCACCGGCAAGGTGACGGCGCCCGACCTGGGCGGGCCGATGAAGCCCGCCGTCGAGCCGGAAAGCGACGGCCTCAAGGGCCTGGCGCGGAAGCTGACGGCGCGCAAATCGCCCGACAAGGCCGGGCGCGGCGACGGCAAGGCCTGGGAAATGAAAACCCTGCTGGCGGCGGCGGAACTGGAAGGCGACATCCGTCTGCCCAAATCCCCCGACAAGTCGGGGATCGACACCGCCGCGATCCTGGGGGCGCTGGAGCTGGCGCTGGCCGATATGGCGATCGACCTGTCGGCGCTGGACGACAGCCAGCCGGGCGATGAGGACTGGAAGCGTTACCTGGCGGGCGACCGCGCCGTCTTCGCACGCCGGCTGTCAGGCACGATTGACGATTCCGCGGTGGACCGCATCACCAACCTCTATCGCGACGACAAGCGCTTCCATGACGCTGCCGACGCCTATCTGGCGGAGTTCGAGAATTTGCTGGCGCGGGCGCGCGAAGGCGATGGCGGCGGGCTGCTGACCTCGACCCTGCTGTCGGCGGATACCGGCAAGGTCTATCTGACGATTGCCTATGCGCTGGGGCGGCTCTAGGGAAGGGACAAAATGCGCGGCACGATCTGGGGCCTGATGGCCGGTGTGCTGTTGCTTTCCGTCGGCGCGTCCTCTGCCGCGGCTCCCGCCTACGACCTGGTCATTCTGCACGGCCGGATCATGGACCCCGAAACCGGCGCCGACCGCATCGCCAATCTCGGCGTGCGGGCAGGCAAGATCGCGGTGATCTCCGATGCTGTGTTGGATGGCGCCCGGACGATTGACGCCAAGGGCCTGGTGGTGGCGCCGGGCTTTATCGATCTTCATTCCCACGCCCAATATGCCTTCGGCTATGACCAGCAAGCACAGGACGGGGTAACGACCTCGCTGGAGCTGGAAGAAGGTGTCTATCCCATCGCGCCCTTCTATGCGGTGCGTCAGGGCAAGGCCCGCATCAATTTTGGCGCCAGCGTCGGACTGCAAAGCATCCGCGTGAAGATCAAGACCGGCATGGATGAGGAAGGCAGCCTGGACGCGCCCTTCAACAGTTGGGGCAAGATCCTGCCGCGCAAGTCCGAATGGGCCGAACAATCGCTGTCGCCGGCGGAGCGTGAACGCGAGCGCGCCATGTTCGACCAGGGCTTCGCCGCCGGCGGGCTGGGCCTTGGCGTGCTGTCTGAATATCTGCCCGGCGCCGGGCGCGACGAAATCTATCTGCTGATGAAGGAAGCGGGACGGCTGCATGCGCCGGTGTTTGTCCACGCCCGCGCGGCAGAGCGCGCGGACGCCGACAATCTGATGACGCCAGTGCAGGAACTGATTGCCGACGCCGCGGCCACCGGTGCGCCCGTGCATCTCTGCCATATCGGCTCCAAGGCGCTCAGCGCGGTGGACATGGTGCTCGACATGATCGATGGGGCGCGCAGCCATGGCGTCGACGTCACCACCGAGGTCTATCCTTACGACGCCTCCTCCACCGCCATCGGCAGCGCCTTGTTCAATCCGGGCTGGCAGGAACGGCTGGCCGCAAAATATGAAGACATCGAATGGCCGCCGACGGGCGAGCGGCTGAACGCCGAAAGCTTCGCCCGCTACCGCAAGGAACAGCCCGGCATGGCGATCGTCAATCACCGCATCCCGGACGCCACCGTCACCACGGCGGTCGCCCATCCCGGCGTGATGATCGCCTCCGACGCCATTGTCTATATCAACGGCAAGGGCCATCCCCGCGCCACCGGCACTTTCGCCCGCGTGCTGGGCGTCTATGTGCGCGAGAAGCGCGCTCTTACGTTGATGGAGGCGCTGGGCAAGATGACTTACCTGCCGGCCCACCGTCTTGAGGCGATTTCACCCAGCATGCATCGCAAGGGCCGGGTGCAGGTGGGGGCGGATGCCGACCTGACCCTGTTCGATCCGGCAACGGTGACGGACCGCGCCACCTACCAAAATCCCACCCTGACCTCTGCCGGCATCCCTTATGTGATCGTGGGCGGCGTGCCGGTGGTGGATCGCGGCAAGATCGTGCCGTCGGTGCATCCCGGCAAGGGCGTGCTGTCAGGCGCCTGACCGCTTGAGCCGCGCGGCATAGAAACCATCCATCCCACCTGGCAGCATGAAGGGCAGGGTGCGCAGGTCGCCATCAGGCGTAATCCAATCCGCATGACCGAACACTTCATCCGCGGCAATCGGCGCGCGGGCAAACTCCGGATGCCCCGACAGGAAGGCGGCGATCTGCTCTTCACCTTCTTCGCGCTCCAGCGAGCAGACTGCGAACACCAGCGTGCCGCCGGGCTCGACCAGGCCCGCGGCCGCTTCCAGGATCTCGTAAGCCGCGCCGGCTGACACCGTGACGTCGGCGGCGCCCTTGATCCAGGGCAGGTCGGGATGGCGGCGGATGGTGCCGGTGGCGGTGCAGGGCGCGTCAATCAGGACGAACGGCGCTTTGGTTTCGAAATCACGTGCGTCGGCCTGCACGATTTCGGCATTCAGTTTTGTGCGGTCCAGGTTTTCCTGGATTCGTGCCGCGCGGCTGGTTTCAATTTCCACCGCGATCACTTTGGCGCAGGCGGCCGCCAGCTGCATGGTCTTGCCGCCCGGTGCGGCGCAAAGATCGATCACGGTTTTTCCCGCGACATCACCCAGCAGCAGCGCGGGCAGGGTGGCGGCGGCGTCCTGCACCCACCAGGCGCCTTCGGCAAAGCCGGGCAGGTCTTCCAGGCGGCCCGGATCGGTCAGCCGCCGGACAGTACCGAACAAGGCTTCGCTGGGTGGAAACAGTGCGTCCGGCGATTTCAGCACAATGTCGATGGGCGCTTCATATTGATGGGCGCGGGCGATGGCGCGCGCGGTGCCGGCGTCATACTGCGCCGTCCAGCGCGTCCACAGCCAGTCGGGCGTGGACAGCCGTTCGCGGTCCAGTCCCGACAACACGGCCTCGCCCTCTTTGGCAACCTTGCGCAGCACCGCGTTGATCAGCGGCTTGAAATGCACCGCCTTGGCGTCCTTGGCCGCCAGTTCGTTGGCGGCATCCACGGCGGCGTGGGACGCGACTTTCAGGATCAACAGTTCGCAGGCGCCCAGCAGCAGAATCTCACTGGCCACGCCTGCCTTGTGCGGGGCGAGAGGCTTGGCGACGAATTTGCGCAGCACAGCATCCAGCGCGCCCATGTGGCGCAAGGTCTGGCTGACCAGGGCGCGGGCGAAACCGGCGTCGCGTGTCGGCAATCCCGCAAGCTGATCCAACCCGCCATCCAGCGAGCGGCGTTTTTGCAAAACGCCCGAAAGAATGGCGAGCGCCGCGCGGCGTGCTGGCAGTCCGGTATCGGTCATGGCCCCTCTTTAGAGCAAGGGCGACGCCGGCCATAGGCCCTTGCGGATGCGGTGTCTGCGGGCATTATCGCCCAGCATCCAGCGAGGCGGAGCCATGACGGCGTTTGATTTGACGGGAAAGGTCGCCTTGGTGACAGGCGGCAATGGCGGCATCGGGCTGGGCATGGCCAAGGGGCTGGCCGAAGCCGGGGCCATGGTGATGGTCGCGGGCCGCGATGCTGAGAAGAACCGGCGCGCGGTGGAAAGTCTGGGCCCAAACGCCGATGCCATCGCGGTGGACATGGCCGAGGAAAGTGGCGCGAGGGCCGCGGTGACCGCGGCGGTCACCAAATTCGGCCGCCTGGACATCCTGGTGAACAATGCCGGCATCAACATCCGCAAGCAGCCGCAGGACTATTCCCTGGAAGAATGGAACAGCGTGATGAATATCAACCTGACCAGCCTGTTCGTCTGCTGCCAGGCCGCCTATCCGCATTTGCGCCTGGCCGGCGGCAAGATCATCAACATCGGCTCGATGATGTCGATTTTCGGCGCGTCCTTTGCCGCGCCGTATGGCGCCAGCAAGGGCGCGGTGGTGCAGTTGACCAAGTCGCTGGCCTCCGCCTGGGCCGCCGACAATATCCAGGTCAATGCCGTGCTGCCCGGCTGGATCGATACCGACCTGACCAAAGGCGCGCGAGAACAAGTGTCAGGCTTGCATGAAAAAGTGCTGGCCCGCACCCCGGCTGGACGCTGGGGCGCGCCTGATGACATGGCCGGGATCGCTGTGTTCCTGGCCAGCGGCGCGTCGGACTTCATCACCGGCACGGCGATTCCGGTCGATGGCGGTTATGCTGCACAGGGCTGATTAGCCCCAAGGTCCTCTTTGCAACGGCACAGCATCCGCGCCTGCCATCGCCTGAAGCCGGGCAATACGTTCTTGTGTGGACGGGTGGCTGGCGAACAGGCCAGACAAGCCGCCATGCAGCGGATTGATAATGAACATATGCGCCGTGGCGGGGTTGGCATCGGCGGGATAATTTTCGATGCGCTGCGCGGCGTTTTCGATCTGGCCCAGCGCACTGGCCAGCCATAGCGGCCGGCCGGTGATTTCGGCGCCGGCGCGGTCGGCTTCAAATTCGCGGGAGCGCGAAATCGCCGCCTGCACCAGCACTGCGGCGATGGGCGCCAACAGGGTCACCAGCAACATGCCGGCCAGTCCCAGCGGATTGTTGCGCCGATCGCCGCCCATGAAAAACGCCATGTTGGCCAGCATGGAAATCGCGCCCGCGATCACCGCCGTGATGGTCATGGTCAGGGTATCGCGATGCTTCACATGGCCCAGTTCATGCGCCAGCACGCCCGCCAGCTCCTCCTGGTTCACCTGGCTCAAAAGCCCGCTGGTGACGCAGACCGCGGCATGCTCGGGATTGCGCCCGGTCGCGAAAGCGTTGGGCTGGGGATTTTCGGTGATGAAGACCTTGGGCATGGGAAGCTGCGCCTGCGCCGCCAGTCTTTCCACCAGATGATAAAGATCGGGCGCGCTGTCGGCATCCACCTGGCGCGCGCCATACATGGACAAGAGCACCTTGTCGGAGTTCCAATAGGCGAACAGGTTCATCGCCAGCGCCAAGCCGAAGGCAATCACCACGCCGGTGCCGCCGCCCAAAAGTGCGCCCACCGCCAGGAACAACCCGGTCAGCGCCGCCATCAGGATGCCGGTGCGAAGCGTATTCATCGTTTCTCTCTCATACTCACAGATGTAAGATCGACCCATGACCAATCAAGCAACGCCCGAGGAAGTCGCCGCCCGCATCGCCGAGGCGGCCGAGCGCGCCAAGGCCGAAGCCGAAGCGCGGCGCGCCCAAAAAGACAATGAGCAGGCTAAGGCGCAATTGCCGCCGGAATTGGGCGGACCCAAGGGTCCGGAGCCGACGCGCTATGGCGACTGGGAAGTCAAAGGGATTGTCTCAGACTTCTAAAACGCGTCTGCCGTCATCTCTTCCAGCGCATGGCGCACGTCCGGCGGCCAGGCTTCGATATGGGCGGCGAACTCTTCGCCATGGCCCGCATACAGCGCCCGGATGGCTTCCTCGTAGCCCGGCGCGTTGCCGACGACGGCGGTGGCGAAGCGATAGGCGGCGTCGCGGCGACTGCGCTGCTGGGCCTTGGGATTTCGGCTGGCCTCTTCCACCAGCTTGCGAAGCGCCACCGAGGCGCCGCCGGGCTGGGTCGCCAGCCAGTCCCAATGCCGTGGCAGCAAGGTGACCTCGCGCGCCGTCACCCCCAGCTTGGGCCGGCCCGGGCGGGGGCCTTCCTCGCCGGGCGGGAAACGGGGATCAATGTCCACCACCCGGCCGGTATGGCGGTCGAAAATCAGGGAATCGGGGATATGGCGGCAGGCCGCATAGACCTCGGACAGGGCGCCGGAGGCGATATGATCAAAGCCGGAAAATGCAGAATAACTCATTACCGGTATTTATCCGGGTAAAATACAAGAGTCAATATTATCCGGGTTAAAGTAAATCACCCGTTTCTCTTGATGCAGCCGCGCCCGAGGTTCATTTAAGGAAGCCATCCCGGACACCCCTCATGTTCATTCAGACCGAATCCACCCCCAATCCCGCCACCCTCAAATTCCTGCCCGGCCGCGAGGTCATGGGCCAGGGTGCGGTGGCCGATTTTCCCAGCGCCGACCAGGCCGGCCGCTCGCCCCTGGCCAAGGCGCTGTTCGCAATCCCGGAAGTCAGCCGCGTTTTCTTCGGCTCCGATTTTATTTCGGTGACCAAGCGCGACGGCGACTGGAAACATCTCAAGCCCGCCATTCTGGGCGCGGTGATGGAGCATTTCACCCAAGGCCATGCGCTGCTGGAAGGCGCGGCCGATGAGACCGAAGAAACATTCAGCGACGAAGACAGCGAGATCGTCGGCCAGATCAAGGAGCTGATCGAGACGCGGGTGCGTCCCGCCGTGGCGCAGGATGGCGGCGACATCATCTTCAAGGGCTTCGACAGCGACAGCGGCATCGTCTCGCTGCATCTGCAGGGCAGTTGCGCGGGCTGTCCGTCCTCGACCATGACCTTGAAGAACGGCATCGAGAACATGCTGCGCCATTACGTGCCCGAAGTGACTGCGGTCGAAGCGGTCTGATGAGCACCCCCTCTTCAAATTCGGAAGAGGCGTATCTTGCCGAACCCGATCACGCGATTGCCGATGCCGCGCTGGACACGATCTTCCGCAGCGCGCGCACCTTGCGCCACTGGCAGGACAAGCCGGTCTCCAATGCGCTGCTGATGGCGATCTATGACCTGATGCGCTGGGGCCCGACGGAAACCAACATCACCCCGGCGCGCTTTTGCTTCGTGGTTTCCAAGGACGCCAAGGCGCGGCTTGAGCCCTTGCTGGACGAAAGCAACCGCAAGCAGACCATGGCGGCGCCGGCCACCGCCATCATCGCCTACGACCTGGATTTTGTCCGCACCTTGCCGAAACTGGCGCCGCGCGCCGCCGATTTCCTGCGCGAACTGCTGGCGAAGGACCCGGACAAAGCGCACTTCATGGCGAAGCGCAGCGCCGGCCTGCAAGGCGGCTACTTCATCGTCGCAGCGCGGGCGCTGGGATTGGATTGCGGGCCCATGTCGGGTTTCAGCAATGACGGCGTAGACAAGGAATTCTTTGCCGGCACCCAGATCAAATCCTATTTCATGTGCAATCTGGGCTATGGCGATCTTCACAGCGTGCGGCCGCGCGCCGAACGCCTCGGCTTCGACGAAGCCTGCAAGATTCTCTAGTGAAGCTGCTGGCCGTAGACACCGCGCTTGGCGGCTGCTCCGTAGCGTTGCTGGAGGGCGGCGATGTCCTGGCGCACAGTTTCGAAGCCATGGACCGCGGCCACGCCGAACGCCTGGCGCCGATGGTGGAAGAAACCATGGCGGAAGCCGGTGTGGCTTTTACATCTCTTGATCGTCTCGCCGTCACCACCGGCCCGGGCACCTTCACCGGCCAGCGGGTGGGACTGGCGTTCATGCGTGGGCTTCGTCTGGCGCTGAAACGCCCCCTGACCGGCGTGACAACCTTGGAGGCCATTGCCGCCTCTGCGATGGACGAAACCAAAAAATCCAAAGCCGCCGTCATCCATGATGCGCGGCGGGAGGAAGCCTATCTGCTGCTGCAGGACGGCGATCACACGGTGCAGCCGCCCATCGTCCTGCTGTTCAGCGATGCGATAGAACGCATCCGCGCCTTCGGTCCCTGCGCCCTGGCGGGCACCGGGGCTGCGGCGGCGAAGGAAAGCCTGGGCGCCGATTTTACGCTCTCCACCATCCGCCAGCCCGATGCGCTGTGGGTGGCGCGGCTGGCGCAGTCTCGCCCCGCTCCAACAGACGCGCCGGGGCCGCTATACTTGCGCGCGCCGGACGCCAAATTGCCGGGTGGCCGGAGCATCGGCCAGCCGAGCGAAGCGAAGGCGTCGGCCGTGCGACCAGATAGAGAATCCCTTGTTTGACATTGCGCCCTTCGACGCCGTCGCCGGCGCCCATGCCCTGGCCGCGCTGCACGTCGCCTGTTTCCCCGATCCCTGGGACGCCGCCGCGATCAGTGCGCTGCTGGTGACGCCGGGCACCTTTGCCTATGCCCATGATGACGGTTTCGTGCTGGCGCGGGCGGCCGGCGAGGAGGCGGAAATTCTCACCCTGGCAGTGGCCCCTGCCGCGCGGGGGCGGGGGCTCGGCCGCGGCCTGCTGCAAGCCGCCATCGCCCGGGCGCGGGAACTGGGGGCCAAGACGATGTTCCTGGAAGTCGGCGCCGACAATCCCGCCGCTTTGGCGCTCTATGCCGGGCTTGGTTTCACCAAATGCGGAATGCGAAAAGGCTATTATGGCGGGACTTCCGACGCGCTGGTGCTCAAGCTTCCTTTGCCCGCCAAATTCGCCTAACCTGTGTTCATTCCCGCACTACCAGAGGAGCTTTAGGTGACGCGGATCGAGAAAGCCTGCGTCGACAAGGGCCTGCGGATGACGGACCAGCGCCGTGTTATCGCGCGCGTCCTATCCGATGCCGCCGACCATCCCGATGCCGAGGAGCTGTACCGCCGCGCCTCCGCCATTGATCCGCATATCTCCATCGCCACCGTCTACCGCACTGTCAAGCTGTTCGAGGATGCCGGCATCCTGGAGCGGCACGATTTCCGCGACGGTCGCTCGCGCTACGAGGAAGTGCCGGAGTCCCACCACGATCACCTGATCGATGTGGCGACCGGCAGCGTGATCGAATTCCGCAACGAGGATATCGAAAAGCTGCAGCGCCGGGTGGCCGAGGAACTGGGTTTTGAGCTGATCGACCACCGGCTGGAACTGTATGGCGTGCCAAAAGGGCGTAAGCCCCCGTCTGCCTGACAGCACCTGATGGCAAGACTTCGCCGTCTTCATCATCGCGGCCTTTCTCGTCATCACCTTCCTGGGCATGCCGCTGCAATGGCTGCTGCTCAAGCTGGGCAGCCGGGCGGCCCGCACCTTCCCCAATCGCTATCACAAGGTGGTTGCCGCCCTGTTCGGCATTCACATCCGGATCGTCGGCGCGCCGGTGACCGGCGAAGGCGTGCTGATGGTGGCCAATCACACCAGCTGGGCCGACATCATCATCTTCTCGGCGGCGACGCCGCTGTCCTTTGTCTCCAAAGCAGAAGTGGCGCGCTGGCCCCTGTTCGGCACCCTGGCGCGGCTGCAGCGCAGTGTCTTTGTCGAGCGCACCCGCCGCAGCGCCACCGGCGAGACCCGCGACGTCATCCGCGACCGGCTTCTGGCCGGCGATACGCTGCTGCTGTTTCCCGAAGGCACCAGCCATGACGGCAACACAGTGCTGCCGTTCAAGAGCGCCCTGCTGGGTGCAGCCGAGGCGCGGCTGGCGGACGGGGCGCATGTGAAGGTGCAGCCGGTCTCGACCGCCTTCACCGGCCTGCACGGCATGCCGATGGGGCGCGAAAACCGCCCGCTGTTCGCCTGGTATGGCGACATGGAAATGGTGCCGCATCTGTGGGAGGCGCTGTTGGCCGGGCCGCTGGACGTGGTGGTCCGGTTTCATGAGCCGCTCAGCCTGGACGGGATGGACCGCAAGACCCTGGCAGCCCGGACCGAGGAAATCGTGCGGAACGGACAGGCCGAAGCCCTTGCTGGTAGGTCTTAAGCTTGAATTCCCGGCCCCCTGACCCGATAAACCGCCTCAAGATGAAGACGCTGTACGTCAAAACCTATGGCTGCCAGATGAACGCCTATGATTCCGCCAAGATGGCGGATCTGCTGGCGCCGCTGGGTTATGCGCGCACCGACGCGCCCGAAGGCGCCGACATGGTGATCCTCAACACCTGCCATATCCGCGAGCGGGCGGCCGAAAAGGTCTATTCCGAGCTGGGACGCCTGAAAGTGCTGAAGGCGCAGAAGGCCAGGGACGGCGGCCGCATGGTGCTGGCGGTAGCCGGTTGCGTCGCCCAGGCCGAAGGCGAAGAGATCATCGCGCGGGCGCCGGCAGTGGACCTGGTGGTGGGGCCGCAATCCTATCACCGCCTGCCCGAAATGATCGCGCGCACCGCGCGTGCCGGCGGCCATGCGCTGGAAACCGATTTCCCGGCGCTGGAAAAATTTGATTCGCTGGCCGCCCCCACCGCCAGTGGCATCAGCGCCTTTCTGACGGTGCAGGAAGGTTGCGACAAGTTCTGCACCTTCTGCGTGGTGCCCTACACCCGCGGTTCGGAATATTCGCGCAGCCCGGAAACGATTTTGCGTGAAGCGCGGCAGCTGGCCGAAAAAGGTGCGCGCGATATCGTGCTGCTGGGCCAGAACGTCAATGCCTATGACGCAGAAGGTTGGGGCCTGGCGAAACTGTGCGATGCGATTGCTGAGGTCGAGGACATCGCGCGCATCCGCTACACCACCAGCCATCCGCGCGACATGAGCGATGATCTGATCGCGGCGCACGGCGGCAATCCCAAGCTGATGCCCTATCTGCACCTGCCGGTGCAGTCGGGCTCGGACACGGTTCTGGAGGCGATGAACCGCCAGCACACCGCCGACGATTATCGCCGCCTGATCGATCGTATCCGCAGCCGCCGCCCCGACATCGCCTTGACCTCGGACTTCATCGTCGGCTTCCCAACCGAGAGCGACGCCGATTTCGAGGCGACGCTGCAACTGGTGCGCGACATCGGTTATGCCACCGCCTTCTCCTTCAAATATTCCAAGCGCCCCGGCACGCCGGCCGCGTCCTTGCGCAAGCAGATTCCCGAAGAGGTCAAGACCGCGCGGCTGGATGCGCTGCAGAAGCTGCTGCTGTCCCAGCAATATGCCTTCGATGATTCGCAAATCGGCAAAGTGCTGCCGGTGCTGTTCGAAAAGCCGGCGCGCGATGCGGGTCAGCTCATGGGCCGCACGCCCTATTCGCAGCCGATTCATGTGCAGGCTTCCACTGACCTCATTGGCACTATCGCCGATGTGAAAGTTGAGCGCCGCACCGCCAACAGCCTGCACGGTGTTCTGGCGTGAGCGCCAAGAAGAACGCCTTTCTCCTGGAATTTCCCAACAACAAGCTGCTGGTGGCGCTGGGCGGCCCACATGCCAGGCATTTCGCCCGCCTCGAACAGAAGCTGAATGTCGGCATCGACATGCGCGGCAATCTGGTGGCGATCGAGGGCAAGGAACGCGAACGCGCCGGCGCCATCCTGCGGGCGCTCTATACCCGGCTGGAAGCGGGCGAAAGCATCACCCTGGCCGAGGTGGATGCCGAGCTCCGCTTCACCGACACGGGGCGCGTCAACGCGCCGGGGGCCATCAAGACCGCCGCGTCGCGCGCGGTGCGCCCCCGCTCGCCCGCCCAGGCCGCCTATCTCGACCTGATGCGCCAGCACCCGCTGGTGTTCGGCATCGGCCCTGCCGGCACCGGCAAGACCTATCTGGCCGCTGCCTTTGCCGCGCATATGCTGCATGAAAAACGCGTCGACCGGCTGATCCTGTCGCGTCCGGCCCTGGAAGCCGGCGAGCGGCTGGGCTTTCTGCCGGGCGACCTGAAAGAGAAGATCGATCCCTATCTGCGCCCGCTTTATGACGCGCTGTTCGACGTCTTGGGCGACCGCGCCCTTCGGCTGCTGGAGCAGGGGGTGATCGAAGTGGCGCCGCTGGCCTTCATGCGCGGCCGCACCCTCAGCCGCGCCTTTGTCATCCTGGACGAGGCCCAGAACACTACCCAGGCCCAGATCAAGATGGCGCTGACCCGGCTGGGCGAAGACAGTCACATGGTTGTCACCGGCGATCCGTCGCAAAGCGACCTGCCGGGCGGTGCGGCGCTGGGGCTGAACGAGGCGCTTGGCTTCCTGGAGGGCGTGGAAGGCGTGGGTGTGGCGCGATTTACCCAAAAAGATGTGGTGCGCCATCCCCTCGTCGCGCGCATCGTTGCCGCCTATGATAAGCACGGCAAATCATGAGCGGGATCACCCTGCTGGTCGAAGACCCCAAGTGGCGTACCCATCGCGGGCTGCAAACGCGGCTGAAGACGGCTGCCGACACGGCGCGCAAGACTGCCCGGATGCCGGGCGATTTCACGATTTTGCTGACCAGCGACAAGGCCCTGCGCGCCCTGAACCGCGAGTTTCGCGGCAAGGACAAGCCGACCAATGTTCTGTCCTTTCCGTCGGAGGGGGCTTATCGCGGCGATATCGCCATTGCCTATGGCGTCACCAGCAAAGAAGCCAAAGAGACGGGAAAGAGTTTTGCCGATCATGCCATCCATCTGGCGGTGCATGGCGTGCTGCACCTGGCCGGTCACGACCATGAACGTCCCAAGGATGCCAAGGTGATGGAGCCGCTGGAAGTGAAGATCCTGGCGCGGCTGGGCATCGCTGACCCCTACGCGGCGATACAGTAATGAGTGACAATCCCCTGAAGCGCCTGTTCCAGAAACTGCTCGGCCAGGATGCCGATGCCAACGCCATCCGCGAAAGCCTGGAAGAGGTGATCGAGGAAAGCGACCGCGAATCGCCCGCTCTGTCGGCGCAAGAGCGGCTGATGATGGGCAACCTGCTCAAGTTCGGCGAATTGAAGCTGCAGGACATCATGGTGCCGCGCGCCGAAATCATCGCGGTGGACGAAAGCATCGGCCTGGGCGAACTGCTCAAAATTTTCCGCGAGGCGCAGCATTCCCGCCTGCCGGTCTTTTCCGAAACCCTCGACGATCCCACCGGCCTGATTCACGTCAAGGACGTGATGGGCTTGCTCGAAGGCGAGCCGGACGGCGCCTACTGCCTGTCGCCCCATGCCCACATTACCAGCCTGCGACGGCCCATATTGTTCGCCCCGCCCTCGATGCGGGCGCTCGACCTTCTGCTCAAGATGCAGTCCTCCCACACCCATCTTGCGCTGGTGATCGACGAATATGGCGGCACCGACGGGCTGGTCTCCATTGAAGACATCATCGAGGAAATCGTCGGCGACATCGCCGATGAACATGACGAGGATGCCGCCGTGCTTAAGCCGGATGGTGACGGCTTCATCGCCGATGCCCGCATGGACCTGGACGACTTCAAGGCCCAGACCGGCCATGACCTGCTGGTGGAAGACGGCGAAGAGGAAGAGCGCGATATCGACAGTCTGGGCGGGCTGGTGATGTCGCTGCTGGGCCGGTTGCCCCAGCGCGGCGAAATTGTCGCCCATCCCGACGGCACCGAATTCCAGGTGCTGGACGCCGATCCGCGCCGGGTGCGCAAGCTGCGCGTCACCTTGCCCAAGCCGCTCCGGGCGGAATGAACGCCTTGACGCGAACCGGCGACTGGATTTCAGGCCTCACCGGCTGGCGCCGCTGGCTGCTGGCTTTCGTGGCCGGCGCGGGTTCGGCGACGGGGTTCGCGCCTCTCGAATTTTTCCCCGCTTTGCTGCTCGGCTATGCTGTGCTGCTGCTGCTGCTGGACGGCGTCGATCGCGGCGCCAGACCGGTGCTGCGCGCCGCTGCTGTCGGCTGGGCCTTCGGCTTCGGGCAGTTTCTCATCGGCTTGCACTGGATCGCTTACGCTTTCCTGATCTATCCCGGCTCCACGCTGTGGGAGCTGCCCTTCGCCGCTTTTCTGCCGGCCGGACTGGCATTGTTCAGCGCGCTGGGCTGCGCGCTGGCGGTCTATTTCTGGCAGGACGGAGCGGGCCGGATTTTCGTGCTTGCGATCATGCTGGCGCTGAGCGAATGGCTGCGCGGCCATCTGTTCACCGGCTTTCCCTGGAATCTGCCGGCCTATGGCTGGGGCGCATCGCTCGCTGTGCTGCAATCGGCCAGCCTGATGGGCGCCTATGGCCTGTCCTTCCTGACCATTGCGCTGGGCGCGTCGCTGGCGGAGCTGGCATCGAAGCGCTGGCGCACGCCGGCCGTGTTGGTGCTGCTGTTCGGCCTGCTGTGGAGTTATGGCGTGTATCGCATTGCAGCTACACCCATGCGCGACGTTCCGGGTGTATCGCTGCGGCTGGTACAACCCAATATTCCGCAGGCGGAGAAATACGTCCGCCGCCTGATCCTGCGCAACTGGCAACGGCTGATGACCCTTACCATTCAACCGGCCATCCAACCGGCCATCCAGCCCGGCAAGCCCACACACATCATATGGCCGGAAGCCGCCACCGGCTTTCCCGTCGCCAATTCGCCCGGTGCGCTCGACCAGATCGCGCTGCTGACGGCGCGCGGACAAAGCCTGATCACAGGCTCCGACCGGCTGGTGCGCAACGGGGACGGCCTTGCTGCCTACAACAGCCTCTATTTGTTCGGCCCTGGCGGCGCCCTGCCGCTGACCTATGACAAATTCCACCTGGTGCCGTTCGGCGAATATCTCCCCTTTGCCAATATTCTAAGCAAAATGGGCCTCAACCAGTTCACCATCGGTCCTGGCTTCCTGTCGGGCGATCATCCCCATGTGCTGGCCGCAGGCATCGCGCCGCCGGTGTCGCCCCTCATTTGTTATGAGGTAATTTTTCCGCACGCTGTGGTTGATCCGAACGCGCCGCGTCCCGGATGGCTGGTAAACATCACCGACGATTCCTGGTTTGGACCCTGGGCCGGGCCGCACCAGCACTTCCTGATCGCGCAGGTGCGCGCCATCGAGGAAGGCCTGCCGATCGCGCGCGCCGCCAATACCGGCATCAGCGCGGTGATAGACGGCAATGGCCGCGTGCGGGCTGAGCTGGGCTTGAACAAGATGGGCGTGGTCGATGCTGCGTTGCCGCAGGCGCTCGCACCACCGCTCTATGCACGGTTTGGTGATCTCATATTCTTGCTGATCTTGGTTACCGCCGCCGTCGTCGCTTTCGTGTTGGGACGCCGGTAAGTCCTCATCCTGCGGCGAATTAATTGTTTCAGTTGGGCGACAGATGGGGCAAGTTCCCGCCCGGTGAAATTTGATTTGAGTAGCGCGTGCCCAAGAAGCAAGCCAATCCCATCGATATCCAGGTCGGCAACCGTGTCCGCATCCGCCGCATGCTGATCGGCATGAGCCAGGAACGGCTGGGCGATCTTCTGGGCCTGACCTTTCAGCAAGTGCAAAAATACGAAAAGGGCGTCAACCGCATCGGCGCCGGGCGGCTGTTCGAGGTGTCGCGCATCCTCAATGTGCCGATAGATTTCTTTTATGAAGGCGTCGCGGCGCAGCTGGCGGGCGGCGAGCCGGAAGGCACCCCGCCGGTGATGGAATTCGTCTCCAGCGGCGAAGGGCTGCAACTCAGCCTCGCCTTCATGAAGATCAAGGACGTCAAGGTGCGCAAGCGCGTGCTGGATCTGGTGAAAAGCCTGGCGGAAGAAGAAGAGCAGAAGAGCTAGCCCTTCCGGGAAGCCTTCTCTTCCAGTCCCGACTGGCCTTCACGCGACTTCAAGACCGCATAGACGTCTTCAGGGGTGATGCCGCTGGCCGCCCACAACACCGCCAGGTGATACAGCACATCGGCGGATTCCTTCGCCAGCTCGGTCTTGTCGCGCTGGATGGCGGCGATGACGGTTTCGGTGGCTTCCTCGCCGAACTTCCTGGCGCACTTTTCCGCCCCCGCCGCCAACAGTTTCGCGGTGTAGGACTGGTCGGCATCGCCGCCTTTGCGGGAGGTGATGGTGGCGAACAGCTTGTCGAGGGCATCGGACATGAAGCCGGATTAGCATGACACCGCCGGGCAAAGAAACCTGTTGACATAGAGTACTCTGCACGACAGAGTATATGGCATGGACCCGATCACCATCAATCCACAAGAAGCTGCCGACGCCCTCAAACAGGCGGACGCCGCCGAAAGGCGCAGCGCCCGGGCCTATGTCTATCAACGTTTCGCGCCTTACCTGCTGCTGTGGGGTCTCATCTGGGTGGCCGGCTACGGCGCCACCGATCTCGTCCCGCGCGTTGCCGGCTGGATCTGGCTCGGCCTGGTGCTGGTGGCGCTGGCAGTCTCGATGGCCATCGGCCGCCGCGCCGAACCGGGCCGCCTCGGCCCCAAAAGCAACTGGCGCTATTCGCTGTTCTTCGTCGCGGTGTGGGCGTTCTTCGCATCCACCTATGCCGTGATGGCGCCGGTCAGCGGCATGCAGCAGGGCGCCTTTCCGCCGCTGGTGGTGGCGTTCATTTACATCCTGCTGGGCCTCTGGACAGGGCCGCGGCTGGTGATCGCGGGCCTTGTGGTCGGGGCACTGACCCTGGGCGGCTTCTTCTATCTGCCGCAGCATTTCCTGTTGTGGGAAGGCTTTGTCGGTGGCGGCGCGCTGATCCTGGCCGGCCTCTGGTTCCGGCGCGTCTGATGGCCGAGCTTGACGCCGTCATCCACCAACCCGTGCGCCTGAAGATCATGGCGGCGCTGAAGGCGCTTCCCATCAACGAACAGATCGAGTTCGTGCGCCTGCGCAAGCTGGTGGAAGCGACGGAAGGCAATCTCGGCGCCCACATCCAGACCCTGGAGCAGGCCGGCTATGTCGCGGTGGAAAAGGATTTCGCCGACAATCGGCCGCGCACGCGCGTCAAGCTGACCAAGCAGGGCCGCCGCGCCTTTGAAGATTATGTCGCCTATCTGCGCGGTATCATTTCACCAGAGAGCTGAATGCACGGCCCGCTCGCTTACCTGCATGTCGCCGCCGCACTGATCGCGCTGCTGTCCGGCCTGTTCGTCGTGTTTTGGCGAAAGGGCAAGGCGCTGCATCGGTTGCTGGGCATCGTCTATGTCTTCGCCATGCTGCAGACCAATGTCAGCGCCCTGATGATCTATCACCTGACAGGCCGCTTCGGCCTGTTCCATGTCTTTGCGCTGCTGAGCATGGCTTATACGCTCGCCGGCCTGGCCATGCCGATCCTGCGCCGACAGGGCTGGCTGAACGCCCATGTCCAATGGATGAGCTGGTCCTATCTCAGCCTGCTTGCTGCGTCGCTGAACGAGCTGCTGATCCGGTTGCCACTGCATGTAAATACGCCGCCGTGCATCTTTGCGGTCGGCGCGATCCTGGGGTTATCGGTTCTGGCTGCCGGACTCGCGTTGCGGCCGCGGCTGAGACGAGCGGCGCTGAGACACGCGCCATGAACCTGGAAGGCGTGGCTTTGCTGGGTTGGCTGCATGCGGCAGCCGCGAGTTTCGCCCTGATAGCAGGTGCGGCGGCGCTGTTCATGCGTAAAGGCACGGTTTTGCACCGGCGCATCGGCCGCTGGTATTGCTGTGCCATCCTTCTGGCGGGCGCGACGATTCTGGCTGTCTATCATCGCGACGTGGCGAATTTCCGCGACATGGGACGCGGTGTTTCCACCCCGCATGTATTCGGAATTTTCCATTGGGAAGCGATCCTCAGCATGGTGGCGGTCGTCCTGGGCTTCTACGCCGGCAGGCACCGGAGGAACTTCTGGAAGTATGTTCATCCCAGCGCCATGCTGATCTCCTACCATTTCGTGATCGCGGCTCTTATCAGCCAGATGTTCGGCAGGGTGAACGCCTTGCGCGCTCTGACCAGATACCAGGTGGAGCACCACCAGACCTTGACGGTCGCGTTCCTGGAACAGGCTTCGGTATGGGTGTTTTTGGCGCTACTGGTCCACTACCGCATCCAGGTTATTCGCCAATTGCGGAGGCAGGACAAAATAGTGTCCGCAGGATTTGCGCCGGGCGAATAGCTACAACCCAATCCGTGCCCGGATGTCGGCCGGTGTCGCGCCGGCTTCGCGTAAGCTCTCCAGTGTGACCGCGCCATCGCGCTTGGAAAATTTCTTGCCCGTCTCGTCCAGCACCAGCGGATGATGGGCATAGGACGGTTCGGGCAGTTTCAGCAGCGCCTGCAGCAGCCGCTGGATATGGGTGGCGGACAGCAAGTCCTCGCCGCGCGTCACCAGGCTGACTTGTTGATGGGCGTCGTCCACCACCACGGCCAGATGGTAGGAGGTCGGCATGTCCTTGCGCGCGATCACGATATCGCCGAAGCGCATCGGGTCCACCGGATGGCGGTGGCCTTGTTCCAGAAAGGTCAGCGGCCCGGTCAGCGCCGCTGCCTTGGTCACATCCAGCCGCAAGGCATAGTTGTCGCCTGCCGCCATGCGCGGCAGGCCTTCTTCCACCGCCAGCGCGCGACAGGTACCCGGGTAGAGTGGCCCATCAGGTCCATGCTGGGCTTCGCCGGCGCGGGCAATTTCCACCGCGATTTCCGCGCGGGTGCAGAAACAGGGATAGACCAGGCCGCGCGCCTTCAGGTTCACCAGCGCCTCGGCATAGGCGCCCATGCGGGTGGACTGGCGCAAGGACGGCTCGTCCCAGCTGAGGCCCAGCCATTTCAGGTCGTAGAAAATCGCCTGGATGAAGGCATCGCGGCTGCGGCCCTTGTCGATGTCCTCGATCCGCAGCAGGAAGTCGTCACCGCTTTCATGGGCGGTGATGGCGGCATAGGCGTGGCCCAGATGGAGCAGTCCGGTTGGACTGGGTGCGAACCTTGTGACAATCATGCGGCGAGTTTAGCGCATAGATAGTCACATGGCACTTTCCGGTCCGACACTCGCGCCCGCACGCGGTCCCGCCACCCATCTGGTGGTGCTGGTGCATGGCTATGGTGCGGACGGCCAGGATCTGCTCGGGCTGGCGAACCATTGGCAGGGCTTGCTGCCCACGGTCGCTTTTGCGGCGCCCAATGCGCCGACGCCTGTTTCCGGCAGTCCCGGCTATCAGTGGTTTCCCATTTCGCGCATCGATCCGCATGAAATGAAAAAAGGCGTCGAGGCCGCAGGCCCGGTGCTGGACGACTATCTGGATGGCGAGCTGGCGCGCCTTGGCCTGCCGCCCGAGCGGCTGGCGCTGGTGGGATTTTCCCAGGGCACCATGCTGTCGCTGCATGTGGGATTGCGCCGCAAGGTCCGGCCCGCCGCTATCGTGGGGTTCTCCGGACTGCTGGCCGGACCGCCGCCGGAGGGCGACATCCCACCCATCCTGCTCACCCATGGCGACAGCGACCAGGTCATTCCGCCCCAAGCCATGTTCCTGGCGGCGAGCCAGCTGGGGCTGGCGGGCGCCGCCGTGCAATGGCACCTGGCGCGCGGCATGGGCCATGGCATCGATCCCGACGGTCTGGCCATGGCGGGCCAGTTTCTGTCCCAGGCCTTCCGAGGCCTGTTGAAAACGCAGGGCGAGACACGCTGTGTCTACAAACCGTCATGACGAATCAGCTAGCCTCTTGAGCAATTCCAGGGTCAGGCCCTAGAATCGGCCTGCGAAAGGGGACGTATCTTCAGGATATTGATCTTCACAGGATTTCACTCGTGCTAGCTGCTGCAGCCATTCCAAGGGCGGCGGCCGGAAGCCATTGTCCGGCGCTGGTGCTCAACGCCGATCATCGCCCCCTGAGCTATTACCCGCTGTCGCTATGGTCGTGGCAGGACACCATCAAGGCGGTGTTCCTGGAGCGGGTCGTGATCCTG
>Ga0193716_1000346_pt1 | contig 29288 bp, 41 predicted proteins | sample U2c1metaG_FD_145901 | JGI IMG/M metagenome (GOLD analysis project Ga0193716, IMG submission 145901) | Soil microbial communities from a riparian zone of the East river system, Colorado, United States - U2c1 | ecosystem: Environmental > Terrestrial > Soil > Riparian zone | place: USA: East River...
CTGAACTGACTTGACACGATCATCCAACACCAGTTCGCCGTCAAGTCAGTTCAGATTCTGAAGTACGGCAAGCACGCGAGCGGTGAGGAGCGTGCTCAGTCGGGTGACGGTAAGCATCGCTGCGATGGCTCCGTGCCCTGCTTGCACGTCATCTGTGCCCGCAACCCGTACATGAAGGTGGTCGAGTACTGATGACTAGCATCACCTGGAATGGCCGCGAGATCCACAACCCCGCGCTGCGTGTGCTGGCCGCCCTGTGGGCCGTCACCGGCGGCATCCTGGCTGTAGCCGGAGTGACCATCATGGTGGGCGTCATGATGGTCACCTTCCCGATCTGGCTGCCGGTGGACTGGCTGCTCAAGCACTACGGCAGGCGCGGGTTCGCCGTGCGTGAGGCCGACAAGTTCTCGCTGGAGTTCACCCGGGAAGCCTTCCGCCGTGGCTAAGCACCGACTCAAGCAGAAGAAGGTCAAGGCTGGCAAGCAGCTGAGGTGGGGTCTGATCCTGTTGGAAGGCGTCGCGCGCAGTGGTCGCATGCCGGTCTCTCATCACGCCGAGGATCGCCGTCATGGTTGTGGCCTTTGTGGTCATCCGTGGGCCTGGCATGACAACGTCTGGTTCAGAGTCGACGAGGACTGCAACGTGCACTCGGCGCAAATCCGCTGTCGTGGTGGCAATCTGATTGGCCTAACCTTTGCCGCTTGTGGATGCCGCGAGGTCTATCCTGGTGTGGCGCACGTCACATCCGTAGAGGAATGAATAAAGGTATAGCTCGGTTATAGTAGGAGTAAGACCAAGCACCACCTGATCTTCAAAAACTGAACAGAGAGACTGGACCACTGAGGTGCCTTCTATGCACTCCCGTGACTTCCACCCTGACGGCTAACGACCACGACCCGAGCTGATACGTCGAGAACAAGACGTGGCGGAGGCGATCCCTGAATGAAGGTGGAACGAGGAGTAGCGGACGGGGAGCGAAGGTGAGGCAGCCAGTAGCCTGTGGTTCCGGGGGCACCCGGATGTCATCCACCGCGAAACTGCCGTGTCAAATAGTAGAGTCCTATGTAGTGAGAGTAGCCAGAGTCCGTGCACGGATGTGGTGAGGGTAACGGACGGATGAAGCTAGCCAGTCTCCCTGTTGAGCGGTTGACGCTCAGGGGTGGGTGTCCTCTACGTGGACTTAATCAGGCAAATCGAGAGCCTGGCCCTCCCCGCCCACAATTTCACGCACACAGGAAGGCGCCACATGGAACGCTCTGAATTGGCCGAGATGCTCGACGGTGTTCGCTACCAGGGCTATGGCGTCTCTCAGGAAACGCTTGTCGAGATCCTGAAGAGCCACCTCGCCCTCCTCGACAAGTTCGAGCGCGTGGTGAGCTGCCGGTGAGGGCTCGCATCGAGAAAAGGACTCTTTACGGTCCGTTGTTCGACGAGGAGACCGACCTCCTGGCCTTGGCCGAGGAGATCCTGGACGTTGGCCAGACGCTGATCAACAGCAAGGCCGGTGACCACCTGGCCGACCGGCTGATCATGCTCGACATCGCGCGTAGCCTACGGTTGCTCGTCGACGCCCCGGGCGTGCAGAGCTATCACGGCAAGTACGGGAGCCAGAGCCACAGCACGTTGCCAAGGCCTCGTTGGCGGCAACCTCCAGGGCGTCGCTGATGGCTCTGATTGATCTGATGATGGACCCCTATTATCGCCAGATGTTCCTTGCGGCGGGCTACTCGATGCCGTCAATCACTTTTGATCCCCCGCCTGTCTCACCACCACCCACCACCGAGGAGCACCACGACATGAGCATCGAAGTCGGTAAGATCGTCACCCGCCAGGCCCGAGACGATACCGGTTATGGCGGCGGTATTTCCGAGGAAGCCATCACCGTCACCATGGACGTCAATGGCGTCATGCTCGAATTGGCCTGCGATCTTTCAGAACGTGCCACTCTTCGTGGTGCCTTCTTCTCGGGCAAGACGTTGACCCCCGAACAGGCCATCGAGCTGGGCCAGATCTTGCTCAAGGCCGTCGATGCCCAGACCGAGTACGCCGAGTCCATCAAGCTCCTCGACGAGGAGCGCGCGAAGCTCAACGCCAGGTACAAGGACATGATCTCGGGTCTGGGCATCGACGCGGACGTCGACGTCGAGGACGCTCACAACACGTTCAAGGTGATCACGGCGTCATGACCGCCACCTGGATCAGCCTGCTCTTCTACCTATTGCTGGCCTTCTTTGCCGTTGGCGGTGCGAACCTGATGAGGCACAAGGTCATCGCCAATGACCGCCGGTTGGGCATTCTCACGAACAAGCCCTGGACCGGCGACAAGGCCGGTCAGGATGTCAGCAAGGAGCTGGCGCTGCCCGATGAGCCGATCAAGAGCTACGAAGTCTACGACCACCCGGCCCCGCCGATCTTGGTCCTGAGGTCGAGCATGCCGTCGGCGCCGACCGGCTACGGCTGGGAGCTGTACGTGACGACCAACGACGAGGGCAACCCGGCACTACGGTTGTCCATGCTCGACTTGAAGACCTCCACGGTCATCGACGCCATCGAGGCTGACTTGGTCATCGTCCGCCGGTGGAAGTACGCCGCCCCAGATACTTACGCCTCGTTCTATCGCCGCGTTCAGGAGAAGTGCGCCACGGAGATCACGGGATACCAAACCGTTGGTAGTGGCTTTCAGTCTCAACGTTGGCCAAAGTACGGCCAGGACCCCACCGAGATGCTCGGCAAGGTCATGATGGCCAACTTGATCACTCCGATGGTGGATTGGGCGCGCCTGATCACCTTGCGCTACATCGTCGATCACCCTGACGAGACCAAGTGCAACTATGTCCTGCTCGAATCACCCGAAGGAGTGCCAGCGTGAACGCCGCTGACGCCATTGACGAGCGCGCGACGACGCGAGGTTGGTACCGGTATGCCCGGGAGTACAACGACCATAGCGCGCCAGGTCGCGGCTGGATGCTCGTCAGCTACTCCAAGGACAACATCGTCCTGAAGGTTCGGTACTACCTCTTCGGTGGCCACGGCAGCAAGCGAATGATGGACTGGTATGGCAAGGACACTAGCCAGCACCAGTACGTCAACTGGGGCGTGGACTACGCCGAGGTCAAGGTGATCACGGAGGATCGTGGGATCAAGTCCTGGTTCACCAGGCACTCTTTTACCGGCAAGAACAAGAAGGCGCAGGTCCTGCGCTGGTTGAAGGACAATTGAACCTGTAGCTGTGCTACAGTGGCTTAGAACACTCACTCACGCAGGAGGAATCCATGAAGCTCATCATCCCCACCATCATTGCCATCGCCGTGCTTCTCGGCGCGTGTGCGGCCAATCCGGAGCCTGCACCGGTCGTTACCCCCGCTACTGAGGAGGGCAAGGCCTTCCTCGACGAGTACCTCAAGGGCATCACTGGCGGCGCACCGGAGCAGTCGCCCGCGCCTACCAGCTGGCAGGATCTGATGATCCCACCGACGGTGAATCATGGTTAGGGTCTTGCTGCGCGATCTCGCCGATGGCGGAGGAATCCCCCGCGAGCTGGCCGACAACGGTGATGAGCCGATCATGGTCTCCGGCTCGCGCAAACTCGGCATCACCTTGAGTCGCGTTCCGGTCGAGGGCGAGGAGATCCACTGGCCCAATCACATCGCCAGGATCTGGAAGACGATGCACTTCCCCAACCCTGGCGAGGGTGAGTACGTCGCCTGTTGCTACGTGGTGGGCGCGAAGTGATCACCTTGATCCTCATCGTCGTGATCGTTGCGGCATTCATCCTCTTCAGCCTGGGATACGGGCTGTTCCACCTGATCAAGGAGGCCTGACCGTGAGCAACCTGGATACCAACACCGAGACCGACGCCATCGATCTGCAAATCGGCGACAAGCTCTTCGACCCCATCAAGGCCGGGACTCACCAGAGCCGCGTCGAGGTCCAGTGGCTCGGTCATCACCTTGGTCGCAGGCGCACCTACGTCGCCGGTGTCGAGGAGCGCAGTGGTAACCCCGTCACGCTGGCCTACGACAACATCGACAAGGTCAAGGTGTACCGCTCATGAGTTGGCGTGAACGTTGGGAATCTCGCAAGGCCAACGCCGTGGTCGGCGCGGTACAACCACGCGTACTCACTTCTGAGGAGGAGGCGCACAAGGCGCAGCAACAGCAGGATTTTCGGCTTGGCGTCCGCATCGGTCTGGGTGTGCTGGCCGGGATCGCAGTGGCCAACACCATCAACGGGGCAGCAAGCGGGCCTGACGGCTGGGCGTTGGCCAAGCTTTACAACGACAACGGATGGCAATCGTGACCAGGTCCGCCACCCACGCCCACATGACGACCGCCCCCACCGGTGCTGTCGTCACCTCTCACGCTGACTGCAGCTGCGGCTGGGTCGGTACCTACCACCAGTCGATTGACGCAGGCACTGTCTTGGCGGCCTGGAACATGGCCGTCGGAGATCGCAACACGCACAAACTCACGCACCAGGAAAGGCTCACTCCATGAAGATCACCATGCCCGACGGCAGTCCTGCTGAAGTCAGTGTCGACGAATACGCTCAGCTCGTCTCGCTCGGCATCGTCGCCGCCGCACCGAAGCCGCAGAACCAGGCCGAGCTGCTGCGTGCGGTCCTCGCCGAAGTCAAGCCGCCCGTCGAACAATCGAATGAGTGGGCCAAGGTTCACCTCAATGACATCGACTTCAGCACCCGCACGATCAACCTGCTACGTCGCGAGAACATCACCACCTTTGGTGATCTCGCAGCGCGCAGTGCCAGTGAGCTGCTGAGTCTGCAGGGGTGGCGTCAAGAGACCATCGTCGAGGTCGCCGCCAAGCTGGCGCACGCGGGACTGAAGCTCAAGGCGGAGATCCCGACGAACGGTTCGGTCATGGGTGACCAGGACTGGAAGGAAGAGCAGGTGTACCGCGTCGTTCCACCGGTGGCCTACGTGACGCAGGCCCAGATGTTGGTTGTCGACCTGCTGCGTCATCACCCGGAAGGGCTCAAGACCAAGGAGATCGCCGAGAAGCTGCGGTGGGATCACACCAAGGCCACCCGGGTCACTACGCACGTGGAACGCACTTTGTTGGGGTACGCCCGCCCGATCATCGAGCGGGTGCCGCATCACTACAAGTATCGGCTCACCGCCTTCGGCAAGGCGGCGGCGTTCAAGATCGATAGCCAGCCCTCACGCAAGCGCGAGATGATTCGCAATAGCACCGAGGAATGATTTGTCCTACAGTCGTGTTATAGTCTTCGTACAAGGTTCCACCCACCCACACAGGAAGGCTTAACCACATGAGCATTGATCTCCTCCCCGAGGTTCCCGCCCAGGCGCTTCGCAATGTCGACCTCGCCGCCGCCGTGCCGGTCCTCAAGGCCCGCCGCGCCCAGAAGATCGACGTCGTCGTTCCCACCAGTCAGGTCACCAGCCAGGGTGGCAACATCCTGATCCAGGGCCTGGACTCCATTCAGGTGCCCAGCCACACTCGCCTCACCGAAGACGGCGTCACCACGGTCCCCGGCTTCACCTACAACCCGTCGGGCCTGTACCAGCCGACCTCGGTCGTCGAGCAGCAGATCTCGGGCATCCACAACATCCCGGTCAAGTACCTGCGCAAGCTCCTCGCCGAAGACGTCGAGCTGTTCGACATCAACGTCAACCGGCACGCCGCTCGGGCCACCGGCTCCAACCTGGTCCGTCTGATCTGGGGCCAGATCCCCGGCCACCTGCAGACCACCGGCATCGTCCGGGCGATCCTGTCGGACCGTTACGCCATCATCGATCACCTCGACACGGTGCTCGCGGTGCTCTCCGGCCTCGACGAGCTGGGCTACGGCGGGGAGAACATCACCCGCCTGGACCTCTCGGACCGCAAGCTCTACATCGAGATCGACGCCCCTCAGGTCGCCGTCCACGGTCGTGAGCTGATCCAGAACTACCGCAGCCCCTTCACCGGCCAGACCGGCGCGGAGCTGCCCCTGGTTCACGCGGGCATCAAGATCGTCAACTCCGAGATCGGCCACGGCGCGTTCGAGGTCAAGCCCTTCGCTCGGTTCGAGGTGTGCGCCAACGGTGCCAGCATCGACGGCTTCGGCATCCGCAAGGTGCACGTCGGCAAGCAGCTCGACACCGGTGAAGTCCGCTGGTCCAACGACACTCTGCGTGCGGCCAATGAGCTGGTCCGCAACCAGGTCAAGGATGCGGTCGGCCAGTTCCTCTCGGTCGACTTCCTGTCCGCCCGTGTCGACGAGTGGCGCGAGCTGGCCGGTGTCGAGGTCCCCAAGGCTGCCGAGGCAATCAAGGTGATCGCCGACGAGCTGTCCTGGACCGAGGACGAGTCCGCCGCCATTCTGAACAAGTTCATCAAGGGTGGTAACACCTCGGCCTTCGGTGTCAGCCAGGCAGTGACCGCTCAGGCCCAGGACGTCGTGGCCGCCGATCGGTCGCACGAACTGGCCGAGAGCCACCTGCGGGCTGCCAAGATCGCCGCTCGGGAAGCTCAGCGCGTCTGATGGACAAACGGAAGGTCCCCTCTTCGGAGGGGATCTTTTCGTTGGAGCTGCAGGCCGACGAGATTCTGCGCATGGACCGGGTGATCCATCAGGTGCACGTCTCACTGACGTCGGATTGGCATGGCATTCTGCTGGCCGACCAGCTGGAGATGCGGGCCTTCCGCGAGATCTCGATGGAACCCCACCTGTTCGACGCGGGCCTGACTCCAGGGCTCTACCGCCGCGCGTACAACCCGCTGATGGGCATCAGGCCGCCCTCTCGGCCGCATCTGCGCAACGATCCGTCCGCGTTCGACATCCGCATCGGCATGGCCTCTCCGCACACCGGTTGGGCTGAGGACCTGATGTCGTTTCGTGACTCGGAGTGGCCCGAGCCCAAGGCCCACCACCTGGACCGCTTTCAGCGCTGTCGTATCCGCCGTGCGTTGCGTGACGTCCCGCCTGGACACGTGCGACTGCGTAGCCTGACCCGCTGGCTGCAGGCGGCCAAGTATGGGGTCACGATTCGGGTCATCTTGGAATTGACCGAGCTATAGTCGTGTTATAGTAAAAGACAGAATTCACTCACACACGCAGGAGGAAATACATGACCAACCCGGACCCTTATCAGGCCTATCAGTATCCGACGCAGTACCCACCGCCGGTGGCCTACCCGGGTGCCTACGTGCCCTACCCGCCGCCTCGCAAGCCGAATCGCTTCCCCTGGGTCGTGGGCAGTCTGGTGGTGTTCGTGCTGGCCGTACTGGTAACGATCGGGCTGGCTGTCTCCGTCTCAAGCCCGAAGTCGGCGGCTCCAGTCAAGTCGCAGAGCGAGCTGATCCACGAATGGCAGGCCGAGGTCAAGCCCGACGTGACCAACCTAGAGAACGCTATGCAGGACCTTGCGGATGTCACCGATCCGGTGAACATCGCCGATCTGCACTCTGCTTGTGCCAGGGTGGAGCAGTACGCTGGGAGGATCCTGAACCACCTGCCTACCGCGCACGCTCAGCTCGCCGACGAGATGTATCAGGCCATGAGTCAGTACGTCAATGCTGGTCAGTCCTGCCAGGATCTCACTCTCTACTCTCCTGCCTCTGAGGTCGACGTGGTGGCCGGGTTCATCAACGAGGGTAACGAGCATCTTGGTGTGGCTACCGCGATCATCAAGTCGTTCTCATGATCATCGAGGCCTCGGGGATCTGGCTCGCAGAGGCACGTCTGTCTGCATGGGACGAGTCTGGTGACGGAGTCGTGTTCCTCGCTCGCAAGGGTCAGCGCGCTGGAGCCTTCGACGTCTACCGCTTCCCCGTTGGCTGGCGGGGCGGGGCGATCGACCGTTCTGAGCTGCCTCGGGTGGCCAAGGCATTGGCTCACCGGGTGATGAGGAGGTTGCCGTGATCGTCGCGCGTACCCGTGGCTCCGACGGCTACGACGATTCCCTGGACCTGATGGTCGCGCTGCGCGAGACCCCGTTCCCTGGCGACACGATCAGTCTCTGCGACAACCGCATCGTCAGGGTGGTCCGGAGGCGGTTCTACGAGTTGGACCCCGATTCCGACGACAAGATCGATGTCGTCCTGGACGTGAGGATCGATACATGAGCACCAGTAGCAGCGTGATCTTCCAGTCCGACGACGGCAAGGGCGGAGAGAACTACAAGGGCATCATCGTCAACTTCGACGGCTACCCTTCTGGCGTCGGCAAGCGCCTACGCCGCCTCGTCACTGAGCACGGCGTCGACGTCGTGCGCGAGAAGCTGTTGGAGCATCCTGACTGGCGTGCCATCGATCCCGAGACCAATCACAATCGAGTTGACGAGCGCTTCCATGAGGCTGCAGTCCTAGGGTGGGGTGAGTACTACTACACCGACACCAAGCCGGATGACTACCTGCTGCCCTACATCGATCCCAGCTGGCGCAACGAGCACGTCTACCTCGTCTCCGTCAGCGGGACGGTCCTGTGGGCCAGGAGCCCGCAGGAAGCCTGGCTGGACGTCGAGTGGCGCGACGACTGGAGTGACGAAGGAGAGGACGACAATGCCTGAAGGAACCAGCATCCCGATCGTCGACGCGTTGGCGGCGCTGCGGGCCAAGATGGAAGAGAGCCGCGAGCCCGGTCCGGAGCCTGATGGCATCACTTGTCATCACTGCAACAAGCGGTGTGGCGGTAAGTGTTTAGGTCTGACCCAGTCGACTCAGATGCACCCCAGCGATCCGGCCTACTTCATGCTCTCTGACGGTCATTCCACGACGCCGTCGGTGCGCGACCCGGATTGTTACATCTGCAACGATCCGGAGTTTGCCCAGATGGGCCTGCCGCTGTGCAACCCGTGTCCTTACTGCACCGCCGAGCACGGCGTACCTGCGGGTCACGTGCCTGCTGACGACGAGGACTGCTCGGCTTGCGGCAAGAGCTTGCGGGTCTGGTACGAGCAGCAGGACGCGGGCTGATGGCCGTAGTACTCGTATCTGCCCAGACGGCGTTCATCATCGCCGCCGTGGTGGTGGGCCTGATCGTTCTCGGCGGCGTGATCGTCTGGTTCTGGCCGCGCTAACGCCCACTTATCGGCACGGAGGAACAATGAAACTCAACTGGAAGTCATACGGCGACAGAGGTCGAACAGCCGAAGGCGATCAAGGCATCTGGCGCATCGTGGACGGCGACAAGTGGTGGCATCTGACCGTCCAGCCGCAGTTCACGCGGGGAATGCTCAACCGTGGCAAGTTCGCCACGCGGCAGGACGCCGAAGCTCACGCCCAGGACCGCGAGAACGACGTGCCGATTCTGCCGCAACAAATCGAGGCGACATAAATACCCGTTATCGGCGTCTTTGACCCTGCCAATGGTCTTCCAACCCTCTCGAATCATTGAGAGGGAAGGGAGGCCGTTGTGATGTCTGACAACGACAAAGCATGGGTTCACCTTTATGGCGGTGAGCAGGACGGCTGGCGCAAACAGATCGAGCTTCGCACTATAGCTCCGACGAAGTTCTACATCTGGCACGTCAACGATGAGAAGGTGATCGACACCGCCAAGGGCAAGGATCGGATGGTCCTGCAGTCCCAGCTCGCTACGATGGCCTACGAGCGCTTCGATCAGGTCGAGGCCGAGGATGGCCGAACAGAGTATTGCTACCAGCGCTGCGAGACCGCTGACAAGCCCGTGGCCAACCCAGCAGTCTGACAGGCAATGGGAACGGCGTACTTTCCTCCTCAAAGGAATGAGGAGGTCTATCACCATGGCTCACGCATTTCGTTCCGCCGCCCACATCGAGGCCGAGAACGCGCAGATCAAGATCGATCGTCTGCGTGAACGTTGGGCTTCGACTAGAGACACCTGGTACGACGGTAGCGTCGAATCGGTCGAGCGTCGCATCGCCAATCTCGATGAGGTGCTGGCTACTGCCAAGCGCATCGGTTCACGTCTGTTCAACGCCTCGGTCGGCGTGACATGCCTGGCCCTGCTGCCGCAGCTGCGAGGTGACCGCAACGAGCTAGTGGCCCTGCGGGACCGCCTGGCCGGATGGTTCCCCGGCACCGAGTCCGAGGCTCAGCAGCATAACCTGGACCCCCGTGCCTACTCCGGGCGTGATGAGTGGATGGACGCCAACAATATGCGTGGCTACATCGAGCACAGCCACCAGGACAACCCGGTTCAGGGCTGGGACTACCAGGCTGGTGATCACGCCGTCCCGCCGATGCATGAGGACATGGCGACTGGCATGGGACCACTGCACCACGCCGCCGCCGAATTCATCGACGACGCCAACACCAGCGATCGTGCAGAGCTTCTGGTGCGCGCTCAGCGCCTCGTAGAGGCACGAACTTCCACATGGTCGGCAGAGGCAAGCACGAAGGTCGTTCGTGCCTTCGTGGCGGCTGTGGAGGACCAAATTCCCCGCGTTCGTCGTACGGCAGCACGGCAGGAGCCAGCTCGCGTCGACGACTTCGAGGATCACCTCATGTTCAGCTAGTGACCCGCAGAGAGGGCCGGTGCCATGTTGTCACCAGAAGAGACACAGGAGATCCAGCACGTAGTTCATCAGGAGTTGATGGCGATCGAACGCGAGATCGCCCATAACTCCGGGAGCTATCGATACCTGTGTGCTTCAGGTGGCATTACGTTCTTTAGTCACACCCCCGTCGGGATGGTGGTGCGCAGCATCGCCCCCCGGATGCACCCGGCAGCGTGACCCCGGGTGAGTGTCGTGAGCAAGGAGTTGAGTAGTGGCGACGTGGCGCAATCCGCTTGCGGATACCAAGCCCATGACCGTTGGCATCTTCCTGCTGACGGCGCTCTGGGCTGTCTTCCAATGGCGTGACCCGACCCCGCCGCCGGTCCTTGATCAGATCCTCGTTGGAGCTTTCGGAATTTGGTTCGCCAATGAAGCCATCGACAAGAAGAACGGCAAGGGGCGGCGCAGTGTGAAGATTGGCAAGGACGGCTCGATCTCGATGTCTGGTGATGATTCGGATGACGACGAAGAGGCTGGCGAGGGCGAGACCGAAGAGGATGAGACCGGCTGATGGTTGAAATCGTAACCGGGTTCGTAGACGGGTTTGTGACCTGGCAGACGCCAGTGTCCTTTCTCGCCGGTTACGGGGCTGCAAAACTAGTCACTCGCTACATGCCCGAGATCGAGATCGAAAAGGATGACGATGTTCAAGAAGGATAAGGACGGCACGTACTCGTACAGTGCGCGGTTCTGGGCTTACGCGGTGTTTGCTACGGTGATCATCTGCTGGATCGGCTGGCGGACCCAGGACACCGCCAACAAGGTGGAGCGTCAGGCCGCGCAGACCGCGCAGTTCGCCAATGACACCAACGACTGTCTGGTCGACGTCGTCAAGGTTCTCACGACCCGCGTGGGTTACAACGACGAGATCGCCAACCTCGACGCTCGTCGCCAGATGATCTGGGACCGACTGGTGGATGACCTGGCGGCTGCTGATAACAGTGCGGGCCTGAGTCTGCAGGCTCTGACCCGCTTCCGCGAGGCCAATGCCGCGCTCAAGGTCGACCAGGCCAAGCTGATTGCTCAGCGTGAGACTAATCAGTACCCCGAGTGCCCATCGACTCTGGTCAAGTCCCCGGGGAAGTGATGAAGCGTGCGATGGCGGTGGTCGTGATGGCAGTGAGCGTGATGTTCGCGCCTGTCGCCAGCGCTGCGCCCTACGTCTCTTGCCCCGGCGGTTATATCGCTCACGACCTGGGTGAGTGTCCGCAGTGGCCACGCCCCGCGATTGGAATTACCGGTCACGGTGGCGGAGGCGGCGGGAGTGGCGGAGGTTTGCTTGGCACGATCGGTCGGGTACTGGGAGGACTAACGGGAGGACTGCTATGACGGCAGTGGACGTGGTGGACTGTGAGCGCATTGATCACCAGGGCTTCGTGCCTGAGATCTTTGCGGGATTGCTGCTGACCGCGCTGTACATGATGCAGTTGGGACCGAGTCTGGCCAACATCAACGATTACCTCGAAGACGTGCTGTCCCTGATGCTGTTCGCTGGTTCATTCGTGGGCCTGGTGGGTGTAGCCCTGGGCACCAAGCTCGTCTTCCGTCGCGTGCGCCGTCGTGTTGCCTACTGGGTCGAGCTGTTTGCCATCCCGCTGATGGTCTTCCCGCTGGCCTGGTACACCTACGCCTCGGTGGACGCCTCCAGCCTGTTGATCACTGCGCTTGGTGGCGGTTTGGGTCTGACCATCGAGATCGGCCTGGTTCGCCTATTCGTCGACCTCGTCGAGGATCTGCACGAAGACCATGAGGGGCATGGTCACGACTGATGTGCTACGGATGCTACGACCTCGCCGGTGACATCGTCGCCAGTCAGCGCACGGCCATGCCTGCACCGACCCCCGACGGCATGACCTATCACCACCACACGACCTACGACAACATCCCCATCAATGACCCGAATGGTTCGACGACTGATTGGATCAACCCGCCGCCGGATCACCCTTATCGGGCTAAGGGTCACCAGCCAGATCAGTCAGATGGCGCAATGCCGATGTTCATGCCACCGGCTGTAGAGGCACGCCACAATGGGCAATACGTTGGACACCTGGAATGGACCCCCGAGGGCAAGAAGGTTCAGATCATCCACACCGTGCCCGATCATCGGCGCCAGGGCATTGCGACCGCCATGTGGGATCACGCCAGGTCTGTCGAGCCGGAAGTCCAGCACTCCAATAACCGCACCGACTTGGGCAGGCAGTGGGTTGACCATGAGCAGTCGCGTATGGCTGCCTGGGACGGCACTACTGCCGAGCCATCACCAGGCTGGAAGCCTGCCACGACGCCCTTCATTGCGCGTGGGATGAACATCAGTCACCCCGAAGACGACCATGACATGTTCCACGCCATCAACGAGGGCCGCGCGACCCCGGACCATATGCGTCGCTTGGTGACCAATGGCGGCACCGGCAATGCAGGCATCTGGTGGGGCACCTACAGCCACCCCGACTCTCCTGACCCGCACGCCTACGGCAGTTTCGGGGACTTTGCAGACCATGCTGGCGAGGGCGCAAACCCCTCGGAGTCGGTGGCCAATTACCACGACTCCGGCGAGTACCACGAACGGACTCAGGACCGCAAGGAACTTGGCAAGGCCGATTCCATCTTCGCCGAGGTTCCCGTAGTCATGGTCGGCAAGCGTCCCAAGCGTGGCGACGCCCAGTGGGACCCCGAGCTGCACAACCCGTCTAACGGCCTGATGGGCAATAGCTACCTCGACGACGACGAACCAGTGGACCTGCATGAGGTCCACTACCACAACGGTCGTGACTGGCACACGGTCCCGATGGGTGGTCACCAGGTCACCGCCCGCTGGCAGGACTACCACCAGGAGCGGGAACGCCAGGAGCGCGCGCTGGACGAGGCCACCGGTGGCTACGACGCCGACAAGGCCGACTACTTCGCGCGCGGTGGCCAGCCCCTGATCACGTTCAAGGACTGGATCAAGGGCAACGGTGGCCTGCAGAACCACAACGATCAGGCCAAGGCCGACTTCGACCCGAACTACGTCCACACCCCGGATCCCAGTTGGGGAGAGGCCCCAGCCTGGACGGCATCTCTTCGTGCGGCCTCGGTCCCTGGCTATGACTTTCATCTGGTCAACACCAGCGGCTATGGCGACGGCACGGTAGCCGCCTATCCACAAGGCACGAAGCCAGGCCCCAACAACTGGCACAGCGCCATTCAGTGGGACAAGGATGGTCAGATCGCTCACGTAGACACCAAGCCGCAGCACCAAGGCAAGGGGCTAGCGCGCGGGCTCTATGAGCACGTGAAGGGCACTTATCGCCCGGATCTAATGCACGGCGTCCTCACTGACGACGGCAAGGGGTTCGCCAACGCCATGGGTGGTCAGATGCGTGACGAGACAGAGCTACAGCGCCGTCGTGACCAGCGCGTAGTCGACAACAAATTGCCATATGACCAGCGTGCTGACCTGCACAAAAATAGGGGTTGGCCCGAAAGCTGGGATGCAGTACAGTTCTAGACATGTTCGCTTTCCGCCTGAGTTTGTCATCCTCGCTACTTAGTTAGCGGAGGGGCGCTCCCCTCTGCTTCTAGGGAGGGTGAGCATCAGGTGATGCAGGGAGCTTGCTAAGCTCCCGGGGCCTCAAAACCTCGGAGTTCGAATCTTCCGCCCTTCGCGTAACACCAACATGGTGGGTAACGCGGCAAGGTAGCCGTACCGGCGTCGAATACCGGCGGGGCCTAAAAACCCAGAGGTTCAAGTCCTCTGCCCATCGCGCAAGGCTCCGTATCCCAACGGCAGAGGACCATGGTTCAGAACCATGTCAGTGTGAGTTCGAATCTCACCGGAGTCACGTATGGACCGGTATCCCAACGGCAGAGGAAGCGTCTTGAGGAGGCGTTCAGTGCGGGTTCGACTCCCGCTCGGTTCACGGCCAAGTGGCGGAATGGGAGACGCGCCGGATTCAAAACCCGGTGCCCGAGAGGGCGTGTGGGTTCGACTCCCACCTTGGCTACGGCCCAGTGACGGCAACTGGTAGACCTGCGGAGCTTAAACCTCTGCGGATGGGGGTTCGAATCCCTCCTGGGCTACAGAACCTGTCAAATGCCCCATGTGTCACTCAAACCAGTAGGAAGATCATCCAACTGGAAGTAGGCGGGGATGCCCGATTTCGGCTTGTTCGAAGCAGCCACCGATGCCGATCAGGCACCACGACGCAAGCAGCGCATCGCCGCACGACAGATGAGCGCAGCACTCTCTGAAGTCGTCGGCACGCTCGGCCCCTACGTGGCCAACGCCACTACTCCCGAGTACTTCGAAGACCGATGGGGCCACGTCCGCAAGGACGCCAGCAAGATCATGATCGCCCACGGCATCGGGTCCTACCCTGCCGTCATGCGCGAGGTCTATGGCAGCCTGCGCAACGCCTGGCAGGCCAGGCACGCGGCGAAGGGATCCGGACCGGTTCACCCTGGCGAGGACGCCTCTCCTGAAGAACTGGCCGCTCATAACCGGGCGATGGATAAGTATTATGACACTAGTCCGGACTCTCCTCTCCATAGCGATAATCGTCGCGCTAGCCTGGCTGACGCACCGATTCAGGACATCCAGGAGACCTTCCGTCCGTCGGAGTCCGACTTGGTCCCCGAGGGCAACTTCGACCGCTATCTTGACGAGGTGGACCAGGGCGGCCCCGAAGCCGTTCGCAGCAACGACTTCTCTGACGGTGGCGACTCGGGCGTGGACGGACATCACCATGAGGCCAGGCAGCTGGTGGCCGATCTCTACCTCGATTGGGCACAGGGCAACCGCCTTCGTCACGCCTCGATGGACACCCTCGACGTCTACGCGTCCAATGGACTGCATGACAACGACTACTACCTGCTGGCTGGTCTGATCCGCCGCGCCGAGTGCGATTGCGACGACGACAAGGACACCGACGGTCCTGAAGGCCCCGACAAGGACACTGACGGCCCGCCGTCGCACAGCAGTGAGGATAGCGATGACGACTCCGACGACAGCTCAGATGAATCGAGCGAGAGCGGATCGGACTCGGATGGCGACAGCGACGACTCCAGTTCGGACGAATCCAGCTCGGGTGACAACCCGTTCGCCGGGTCGGACGACTCGGGTGACGATGGTGACAGCGACGACGGGTCGGACTTCGGAGGCGAGGAAGCTGGACCTCCCGCAGCCGACGATGGAGGCAACCCGTTCGGTGACGACGGCGGCGAAGACCTCGCTGCAGCAGGGCCGCCCGAGGCTGGCCCGCCTGGGGATGTAGGCGGTCAGAGCTTCGAGGTGCCCGACCAGGCACCGGAGCTGCCACCGGAGGAGATGGACCAGCTCGGCGGAGACCCCAACCCGCAGCAGGTCCCGCCGGAGGTCATCGACGACATCCTCGGACTCCCACCGGGCACGATCGAGGCCCTCATCACCGAGGAGATCCAGGGCGCGCAGGGTGGTTCACCGCCTCCAGGAGGCCCACCGCCTCAGCTGGCTTCGCGCCGGAGGGCCGCCGAGGACCCCACACAAGCCGCTGAGCCTGCCGCACCGGGTGGCCCAGCGGCGGCACCCGCCCAGATGCCAGCCGCACCGCCAGCAGGTGCAGGCAGCGCCGGAACGATGCCGCCCCCAGGCAGCGCCTCGGTCCCGGCCCCTCCTCCGGCCATGCCGTTGGAGAACCAGCCCGCCGAGGACGCTCTCCTGGACACCGCTCTGCAGTCGGTCACCCAGATGATCGATCAGGAGACCCAGGAGTACCAGCAGATCATCGACCCGCTGACTCAGGCCCTGCAGGCCATCGAGTTCGCCCAGCAGGTCGAGACCGCCGAGAATCCGCTCGACGTCACCCCGCCGGAGGGCAGTGTCGACGTCAGCCCTGCGGCAGCACCGGGTGGCGCGGACAGCATGCAGCAGCAGGCCGCCCGCCGTCGCCGCGCCGATTCTGGCGCTGTTGGCGTCGGTGCTGCTGGTCTTGGCATTGGTGCCACCGGCGAACAGGCCGGAGTGAGTGGCATGGATCTTGGAGGGATGTACAACTCCACCATGGGTGCAGGCGCTACCGACGGCGGCGGCGCGGACAACATCGGCAACATGATGGGCGCATCAGGCGGGCCGGGATCTCCGACAACCCCTGGCAGTGGTCTGGGTGCGGTCAGTGAGTCAATCCCGGCTGGAAACGCCAGTGGATCCTCGTTCACTGCCTATCGCATCGCGCGGCGCTACAACTTGTCCGAGACCGGCTACGGGATGCTCTGCGAGGCCATGAGCCGCAAGCACTACGAGCACGTCGGTGAGGCCATCAGGACTCTGCCGCCCGAGCTGCGTCCGGGGATCGCCGACCACATCGGCAAGATGTTCGGCGAGGACAACAGCCGGTTCAACCACGACAAGTGGCTGGCTAGCGTGGGAGTCACTGCGAGCCGCCGCCCTTTCGTCATTAGGTCGAGGACGGCAGGGGGTGGACGTGACTGGATGCAAGACGAACACCAGCGCGACGCCGAGTGGAGGGATGCCAATCCTGAGAAGGCCGCCGAGAAGGACGAGTGGGACGGTCACGAGTCCGCACGGCGTACCGCCGGTGAGACCTCCAAGAGCACTCCGACCATGGATGCCTTCGAGTTCCCCGGCACCAGCCCGAAGGGTAAGGGAGTCACCCCTCAGGTCGAGGACCCCTACTCAGTCAACGACCTGCCCAAGATGAAGGGCGCGGGTCTCGACCGTGAGGCCAAGGGCGTGCTCGACATGTTCGACGACTTCACCAAGAAGCGCACTGACACCGGCCTGAACCTCGGTGACGCCGCCAACGTCGACGCCTTCACCCAGGAGAAGGGGCCTTCGGTCGGACCCAAGGCCCTGGACAAGCTGAAGAAGACCATCACCACCGGTCGTCAGCAGGCGTCGTTCTTCACCCGTCGCGTGCCCGGATGGCAGTGGGATGACCACCTCGCGGGCTACGTGTCCAAGGAGGCCAGGAACTTCACCTGCTCCTGCGGCAACGAGATCCCCACGCCGAGCTACGGCAACTGCCGCTGTGGCAAGCTCTGGAACAGCTACGCCATCGGTGACGGCAATCACCTGGCGGCCAACAGCGCTGACATGTATATCACTCGCGAGATCCCGATCCGTGACGACGTGATCATGGCCAACCGCAAGATGGCCGGTGACGATCGCGGCTACGGTGTCGGAGACACCGAATGGGTCACCGACGAGGACCGCGAGAACGCCGACGCACCACACGCTCCCGGACAGACGGCCTCGTTCCGTCAGGCCTGCTGGCCGGGATGCCATGAAGACGAGGCGCACGCCAAGAAGTTCCACAGCGACAGCGAAGAGAGCACCGAGAAGAGTGCCCGCGTCAACCTCGCTCTGGACGCCGCGCACTACGCGGGTAGCCAGCTCACTGGCACCCCCGTCACTCGCAACGACGACCCGAGTTTTCAGGGCACCGTCACCGGCGTGGATCCCGCGCGCGGCACCGCATGGGTTCAGCACCCGGGTGGGCACCATGAGATGAATCTGCACGATCTAGCCACCTCTGGTGCTCCGGCACCCCAGGGGCCTACCCTGAAGGACAAGGTGCGCAACCACGTCCAGCAGTTCATCCAGAATCGTCCTACCAATGGTGGCTTCGCCGGTGGTCGTTCGGCCAACGCCTTCTTCGCCAGCTGGGCCGATGAGGACAGTGATGGCTGGACCAAGTACGACAGCCCTGACCCGGCACGTTCGGGTGGACCGTCCAAGCCACCGTCGACCAAGCTCAAGGGCAATGACCCCAAGTGGCACAGTCGCGCGCCTGAGGGCAAGTTCAAGTCGACCTCTCCATTCAAGGCGTGACCATGAGAGATTTGTGTTTCGGCTGCAAGAACTTTCGCGACATCGTCCATACCGAGAACGGGACGGACCATCCTTTCTGCCAGGAGTGTGCGGCGGTGCAACCGCTCACCTCGGACGAGTGGGCCTTCGTGCTGCTGACCGCACCATGGTCACCGTTCTCAGCACCGTTCAAGCCAGGCGACAAGGTTGAAGCTCGCACTGGCGCAGTCGTATTCGATGGCATCGGTGAAGTCACCGATATGTCCATGTCGCTGGAGCACGGCGGTACGCCGGTCTACCCGACATTCAAAGTGATCCTCAGCGAGAAGGCACACGACTTGGCCCCTGACGAGGCTTGGTACACAGAGTGCTGCCTTCGGCTGGCAACGAAAGTGGAGTAATCAGTGCCTATTCGTCCCGCTGGGGCCAACTGGTCCAATGAGGCCACCAGGTTGCGCAAGGCAGGAGTTAGCTTGCCACGCAGCAACACTCAGGCCCGAGCGCAGGCTATTACCATGGCCAACGCTGTTGATAACCGAACCCTGGTTGATCACTTCCGCACCCGTCGTGCCGCAGCGGAGGCCAACCGCCAGCGTATCGGGACTTACCGCACTGGTGGCTCGAACATGCAGATCGCGCTGCCCAAGATCCGGCAGCCATTAGGCACGTTGGCGGACAAGGGGATTCCGTACAACGTCGAAGACGAAGAAGAGCTGAAGCAGATCCGTTCGTGGTGCCGACTCTTCTACGCAACACATGACTTGGTCCCGTTGTTGATCGACATCTACTCCAAGTTCCCGGTCGTCGGCATGGAGTTTGACAGTAAAGATCCCCTCATCAAGAAGTTCTACGAGGACATGTTCCTCGGTGATGACTTGAACTACCTGGAGTTCCTGCCCGACCAGTTCGGTCGCGAGTACTTCACTGTCGGCGAGGTCACTTCTCTGGCCCACTTCAACGAGTCTCTCGGCGTCTGGAGTAGCGAGGAGATCCTCAACCCGGACATGCTGCGTATCTCGCGCTCGTTGTTCGTCCAGCGTGACCGTGTGCAGCTGCTCGTCAAGGATCTGGTTGACAACTTGCGCCAGGGACCGATGGCCGAGGGCAGCCAGCTCTCCAGCACCGACGAGACACCGTCGGAACGTCTGCAGCGCACACGTGAGTACCAGGAGCTGCAGAAGCACTACCCGGAGATCATCCAGGCCGCTGCGCAGAACGACGGGCTCGACATCTCCGAGGCCTTGATCTCGCGCGTGGTCAACCGTCCCACACCGTGGGCCAAGCGGGGGGCGCCTCACCTCCTGCGGTCCTTCCGCACCCTAATGGCCGAGGAGTCCCTCAACGCCGCACAGGATGCCGTCGCCGACCGCCTCTACTCGCCGCTGATCCTGGCCACCCTCGGCATTGAGGACATGGGCGACGGCGAGCCATGGATCCCCGACCAGGGCGAGCTGGACGACGCCCGCGACGACATGCAGACCGCGCTGGCCGCCGACTTCCGCCTGATGGTGCACAACTTCGGCCTGAAGGTCGAGAACGTCTTCGGGCGTGAGTCGGTGCCCAACCTCGATGGCGATTACGACCGTGTAGAGCGCAAGCTCCTGCAGGCCTGGGGTATCGGTGAGGCCCTGATCTCCGGTGGCACCGGTGGCGCGTACGCCAGCTCGGCGCTCAACCGTGAGTTCGTCACCCAGATCATGACCGGCTTCCAGAACAGCCTGAAGCGCCACATCACCAAGCGCGCCGAGGTCATCGCCGAGGCCCAGGGGCACTACGACTACGACCTCAAGGGTGGCCGTCGTATCCCGATCTACCGCGAGATTGTCGAGGTTGACGAGGAGACCGGCAAGGAGTACATCCGCAAGGTCCCCCAGTTGATCGTCAACGACAAGGGCTTCGTCAAGTTCTCCACCCTGAACCTACGCGACGAGGCTCAGGAGCGCGCGTTCATCAGCCAGCTCAAGTCGATGGGCGTCCCGGTGTCCGACAAGACCCTGGCCGTCAACATCGACATGGAGTTCGACCAGGAGCTGGAACGTCAGGCCGACGAGTCGGTGGCCAAGCTGATGGCGACCGCCCAGACGATGAAGAAGGTCCAGGATCTCTGCGACGCCCAGAACCTGCCCTACCCACCGGAGCTGGCCCAGCACCTCATGTCGACGCTGCAGCTGCGTCAGGGCAAGACCCAGACCGAACTAGGCGAGGCTCAGGCCGTGGCCGGGGAGGCTCAGGCCGAACTCCAGGACATGCAGATCGAGCAGCAAGAAGTCATGATGGAACAGCAGATGGCCGGTGGTGCGATGCCGGGGCAGCCGATGATGGCTCCCGGGGCCGCCGGTCCTCCGCCCGACGGTGCCGCACCAGGTGGTCCGCCCGCCGGTCAGGTCATGCCTCCGGGTGCGCCAGGACCGGGCGCTCCTGGCCCTGGAGCCGCCCCTGCGGGTCAGGTCGCGGCCAGCCGGGACGAGAAGGTGCACAGCTTCTTCGCGGGCCTGGCAGGCATCAACGGACCTGCAGGCAGTGGACCGTCGGGGAGCCCGCCCACCGGCGGTGTCGGCCCCGAATTGCCTCCGGGCGTGCCTGAGCCGACCGAGGTCCCGCGCAACCGCCAGCGGCCTGCCGAGTCCGACGACAACCGTAAGTTCATGCCTAGCCAGACCACGGCCAAGCGCAAGCGCACTCGCAAGGGCGTCGAGGAAGAGCCGCGCCGCCTGACCAAGTTCGAGACCGGCCCGTCGTCTTACGGTAGCCACCTCAAGGCCAACCAGGAGCACGTCGAGAACCAGGTCCAGCGCCTGGAGGCCATCTCCAACTGGCGTATGGGTGGGGCCGCACCGTCGGTCTCCGACCTGGTCAACGATCCGGCCTTCTACCGCGCCACCAACATGCAAGCTTACGAAGGTCAGATCAAGGCCGACTGGCCTGAAATTCTGGCCGGTGGGGCACAGGAGTCGCGCAGTCTGGTGGAAACCATGTGCGATCAATTTCGCGAAATCTTCGGCGTTGACCCGCAGTGGTGATGTAGTATCCCTGTAGTAGAATCAAAGTCACTGTCTGACAAGAGGAGTCGACCCTCCGATCTTGGCGGGGAGGGACACGAATAGGTAGTAATACCTATCGAAAGGGTTAGAAATGGACCTCAACGTGGTCAACACGGTGTGTTTCGTTCTCATCGCCATCTGTCTGATCGTGCAGACCTTCGCCGGAGGATGGCGTCGATGATCATTCTCGGAGTTGTTCTGATCGTCCTGGGTCTGCTGTTGCCGCAGTTGTCCATCCTGGTCACCATCGGAATCATTCTGGCGGTGATCGGTCTGGTGCTCCTGTTGCTGGGCAGTTCGGGACGGACGATCGGCGGCAGGTCTCGCTGGTATTGATTTGGCCGGTCGAGGGAAGTACGTGCGCACCGAAGAGGTGCGCACGAAGACGTCGAACACCATGCGTGGCAATACGTTTTGCGCCGACGATTGCACTTGTGGGAAACACTGTCCTCGATCTCTCGGACGTGGTAAGAAGTGTCCTCATGGCTGTACTTGCCTGCGTCACACCAAAACACCCGAACACAGAGCACGTATCGGTCTGAGCGTCTCTCTGACCGCAGAGAGTAAGCGCATCCGTCGTCGCGTCGCCTAGCGCCGCCTTGGAAAGGCCGTCATGGGAATCAATACCAACGTCAGCTACCACACCATCCAGACTGCTCATGCCGATGAAGCCGAGTCGCTGGCCTTTTACCTCAACGAGCATGGCCTCTGTGCCAATGTCAGGGACCGTGATGCCGTCGAGTTGCCGGTATTGGACATGACGGCCTTCACTCAGATCGAGATGCTCAAGCAGACCTGGCTGCTCTTCTGGGAGACTTCAGACAGCGGACTATTCGGTCTGCCCATGTACACCAAGGAGTGATGTTGAGCGCCAACGAGGAAGTCCTCAAGAATCGGTTCACTTACCACCCACCCAAGGGTGACCAGACCGATCGTTATCAGACGCTGCGCGCGCAAGGCCTCGACCTGGCCACGGCCATCGACACACTGTGCCCGCCCAGCCGCGAGCAGAGCCTGGCTCTGACCAAGCTGGAGGAGGCCATCATGTGGGCCAACGCCTCGATCGCGCGCAACGAATGACCTCACCGATGAACGGGTCGCTGGCACGGGCCAGGCAGTCGGTGCCCACCTTCACCGGCACGATGCCAGACGCCTCGGTGGCTCAGGCGCACGCACTCATCGGCATCGGCGAGGTCTTGCAACAGATCCTCGTCGAGCTGCAGAAGCAGGCCCAGCAACCGCAGGGCCGGATGAGTCGCCGCCAGCGGATCGACGCCGAATGACGGATCATTACCCTTCTGAAGACGACGTCGACCTGGGCGAAGTCTTCAAGGGCGTGGTCACCACTGCGGAGTTCAACCACAGGAACAACCGTGGGGCGGCGGAATTTCATGAGATGCCCTATGAGCAGAAGGTAGACCATTTCAACGAGCACATCGTGCCGCTCTACCAGCAGCACGGTCTGCCGATTCGTGGGCGGGGTAGGTGGATGGACTTTCAGGACTCGCTCAAGGACATGTGGCGCGGGGACAAGCAGGCGGCCATCATCCGATCCGCCGACGCCGAGCAGGCCAAATCCACCGGCGGCATGATCGCGCTCTACCCCCGCCTGGCCGATGCCCAGCAACTCGTCGTCCCTGGTGGTGAGCCTCTGGATGACCTGCACTGCACGGTGATCTACCTCGGTGAGGACGTGCGCGGCCAGGACCCCACCGAACTGATCGATCAGCTGCATTACGTCGTGGGCAACTTCGGACCGATCGAGGCCCAGATCTTCGGGTCGGCGATCTTCAACTCCACCGGTGAGGATCCCTGCGTGGTCTACCTGGTGGGTCAGACTCCTGACCTCACGCCGTTGTTCACCCAGCTCAAGCAGTTCGTCGCCGAACGCTATCCTGGGGCCGCCGAACAGCACGACCCGTATTTGCCTCATATCACAGCAAATTATGGAAGCGGAGCAGGTCTTAGTTATGAAGGCCCGGTGACCTTTGATCGCATTGGCCTGCGCTGGCCCGGGGCCGATCAGGACTTCGTGCTGTGAATCAGGAGTGCGACATATTGCATCTGGGCTTCGAGGTTCATATGGTCGCGCTCCTGATCTCTGGATTCTACCTGTAGGACGGTCCAGTTCTCTTCAGAAGGTATAGAGCCTTCGAGGAGGAAAACATGCCGCAGGTGCATACCGACCTGGGTCCGGGCGAGGTCGTCGCTACCGAGACCGTGCGTGGGCGGACGTCCTACCGGGTTGCCGGTCGCGGGTTTGACAAGTGGTTCGACGAGACCAAGGTCGAGAAGCTCGCCGACGCGTATGCCGTCCCGTCGGCCAATCCGGGTGACAACCACCCCGACGACCCCATGGGTCCGTTCAGCCACCTCGGCGACGAGGACCCGAACGCCTACAACGATCCGTATCACGAAGAGGCTTACGACTACTCCGAGGGCGGTGGCCAGCCGCATCGTCATGAGGAGTACTGGACTCCGGACGAGATGTCGGGTCTCAAGGACCGCGCTCAGGGCGGCCCGCCGCCGCAGCATCAGTTCGCTGACCCCGAGCACTTCCCCTTCGACCCCTCGGCCGTCGGGCCTCCGGGACCGACGTCAGATCCTTGGGGAGATCCTCGCCAGGGTTACCGCCAGGCCTGGGCACCGGTGGACCATGACAACTCGGTCGCGCTGCCCTACGACCCGACCCCGCAGTATCCGGCCATCCCCGGCGACACCGAGTCGACGCTGCAGCCCATCCACGGGATCGACGCTGACGAACGTCTGAGTCCTGCTGACTCGATCACCTTCGACGGTCGTGACGACGACGAGAGCGAGCTGGAGCCGACCGGACCCAACTTCGCCGACCGTTCGGCGGCCTTCGGCGGATACCCGTCCCACCACGGCACCGAGGCCGACTACGAGGACGCCTACCCACCGGGCCATGAGTTCCACGATGATAGTGCCGATTCTTACGGTGGCGTGCCTTACGACTCCCCCGAAATCCAGGCGCACCCCACTTACCGTGGCGGCGGTGACTATCACCCCAGCGATGCCTACGGTGACCTGAGCAAGCCCTACCCCGAGGACACCGACTACGACAGCATGAACCGCTGGGGCTCGGTCCACAACGCCTTCGCGTTCCTCATCCCGTTGGCCGAGGGCCTGATGGGTGCGGGTGCCGCTGGTGGTGCAGGAGCAGCAGCCGGTGGCGCTGCAGCCGAGGGCGGCATGGCTTCCGCGATGGGTGGAGGCCTGGCGCGCGGCGTCGGCATGGGCGTGGGTAAGGACATGATGGGCGGTGGCGAACAGGGCGGCCAGGACCCCGGCATGGTCGATCAGGCCGTCGGCGCACTGAGCCCCGGCGAGGGCTGGGGTGAGCTGCAGCGCGGCGCCGCCCTGAATGCGTGGCTGTCCGGTCAGGAATCTCAGGAGTACACCGGCACTCGCCAGCTCAGCGCCAAGTACATCGACATCGAGGCCAGCGTGGACTACCACAACGATCCGGTCGCACAGTTTCGTCACGACCCGATCGCCTACATCCAGCGCACCGGCCACGTCTATGACGAGCCGACCAGCCCGGAGATGACTCACTACGGCGAGCTGGTCGAGGCCAACCCGACCATCCGCGAGGCTGCGTGGAAGGACGTTCGAGCCAAGGCCATGCGTCTGCGCCGTGAGGGCCGCGTCCACGTCAAGGACGTCGACTCCGATCGCATCTACGCCTCGGTCGACGGCGACAACGGCACCTACGAGACGATGATCGTCAAGGGCGGAGCATTCGGTGGCTTCGGTGGCGGACACTCGATCACCAACTGGCGCTGCTCCTGCGAGTGGGGCCGGTGGGCGTTCAAGCGTCAGCTGACCTACGTCGGTCGACTCTGCAGCCACGGCTACGCCAGCTACATGGAACTGCAGAGCGCGCACACCAAGGGTCAGCCCCGGATGCAGCGCCAGACCCGCCCCTACAAGAAGCGTGCCGACGCGCTGCAGAACATCCCGCAGCGCCTGGTGCCCGAGTTGGTCGTCAACTCCGAGGACGACGCCCGACAGTTCCTCGACGTCGAGAAGGATGAGCGCGAGGACACCGGTCCGGGCGACGTCGTGCAGGACGAAGACATCGTGCACTTCGCCCGCATCATGACCGCGTGTGACCAGAACCAGTGGCCCTACCCTCGCGAACTGGTCTCCTTCCTGGAGCGCCTCGGCGAGGACCAGCACACGGAGGACTGGAAGGTCGAGGACACCGGCAAGGCAGGACCGGCTCTCAACGAGATCCGGGACTGGGCTGATACCCCTCAGTCGGAGGACTGGGGCCATATGGATGAGCGCAACGACGACATCCGTGACGCCATCGAGACCGCGCGCGAGAACGGCGTCGACGCTAGTCAACTGGTGGCCTTCCGCACAGCCGCCCCGGGTGACCCGAAGCAGCCAGGCAGCATCAACGACATGATGGGGGTGCCTGCGGGTGGTGGTACTCCGGTTAGCGGCGTAGACGTCAGGGATCCGTCTACCTTCCCCGGTGTTTCTGGTAGTCCGAACACCTCTGCGCCCGGTGCTTCAACCGTGTCGGGGCAGAGCGATACGACTCCGAATCAAGATCCACGACTCGACATGATGAGCGCGCCGTACCAGCAGCAGGCTCCTGCGGGCGCTCCAGCTTCGCAGCAGCCGCAGGGCAACCCGCAGGGCATTCAGGGTCCTGGTATCGCTGGCAACCCCGGCGGACCCAAGATCCAGGGGCCTGGCCTCAATGGTGATGCTCCCGGCGGTGGCGCTCCGAAGGGGCCGAACACTAACGCCTCGGGTGGTAGCAGCTTTTATGACAATGCTTATGGCGCTGACGGCAGCAAGGCCACTCCTGAAGCTGGCGGTAACGCCATTGGTCAGGGTCAGTACAACATCCAGTCGGGTGACACGCTCAGCGACATTGCTCAGCGTTCGGGCTACGGCGGGGACTACAACGAGCTGGCTCAGCAGAACGGCATCGCCGATCCGAACAAGATCGACGCCGGAGGCAAGCTCACCATCGGTAAGCCTGGTGGCGGCAATCCGGATCAGGCTGGCGTGAGCAAGCAAGAGGCTCCTCAAGCCACCGACAACCCAGCAACCAACGCTCCAGGCGGACCGCTTAATCAGAACAGTGGCCCTCCGGGTGCAGACGCGGGCACAGGACCGCTGTCCGCTCCGGCCAGCGCGGCGAGCAATCTGACCAACGATCTGACCAATCCCGGCCTGACCACTCCGGGGGCTCCGGCTTCCAACCCGGCCCAGACTGGATCGAACCCGGCTACTCCGTCAACCGGAATGGGTGTAGGTCCGGTTGACGTCAGCGCAGCCTCAGGTGGCGGTGGCGACGGAGGATCAGGCGGTGCCGTCAGCACCAACGCCGTGGCAGCGCCTCCGTCGATGGATTCCTCGTCGGCAAGTGGTGGCGCTGCTGCGCCTACCGACACCCCTCAGTCCGGTGCTGCTGACAGCGTCGCCAACGCGTCGAAGAGTGTCATCAGCCGCAGCCTCTTCGCTGATCAGGCCGACTACGATGACTGGCACCGCTTCGCTTACCCCGACGCCAAGGTCCACGATCACAAGCCGTTCGCCGGTTCGGGTCCGATGCCTCCTCTAGAGATCGGTACCTCTGAGGAGTACGCCGACAAGGCGCGCAAGAAGGCCGATGACGTGACCGATCTGGACTACGACATCACCAAGGCCGTGAATCCCAAGCAGGGCAGCACCGGTGGTGGTGTCCGTCGTGCGGGCAGCGGTCCGCATCGTCACGTCGAGCCGGTCGTGGTCCGCGAGCAGCGTCCTACCAAGGGACCTCATGCGCCCCAGACCGTCGAGGCCTCCATGGAGTCCTTCGGCAACTTCAATCCGCTGGCCGCGCGTAGCCCTGAGGACTTCAACGACGATGAGGCAGCCGTTCACATGGCGGCCAGTGGCAACGACATCGTCGCCGAGTTCCACCGCACTGGTGGTGCAGCGACAGTCATGAGCAGTATTCCGTCGCAGTCGGACAACTTCGACATCGCCGGGGCAGCCGGTGCCTTCCTGCAGAAGACCGCAGGGCGTAACTACTCGCTGGCTGAGCAGAGCGAACTGATCCGCGAGGGTGACATCGGTGGTGCGGGCAACCTCGGATCGCTGCAGTTGGCAGGCACTCACTACGAGGACGAGTCGAAGCACAGCGTCGGCCTGTGGTGATCTCTCCGAGTTATTAGAAGAGGAGAGGAGGTGACGTGACTACCAAACACAAGCTTGTCGGCGAACGGGTCAACAACCCTTCGAAGCAACAGATCCGTAGGATCGTCGGCAAGGCCGAGACCATCGACGGCTTCACCATGCGTCCGGGTTACCTGTATACGGTCGTTCGCGCCATCTCTGCCCGGGTCAACCAGAACTACGATGGTTGGCCCTCTGATGAGCTGAAGAAGAGCTACAAGACCTTCATCGGCAAGCCGGTCTTCGTCAACCACGAAAACTACGACCCCGAGAAGGCACGTGGTGTCGTCGTCGCCGCCCGCTACGTCGAGGCGGGCAACGACAAGTACGTCGAGGTCATCCAGGAGATTGACGCCAAGCGCTTCCCCAAGCTGGCCCATGAGATCAAGACTGGTGGACTTGACTCCGTGTCAATGGGTGCCGAGGCCGGATTTACGATTTGCTCCTACTGCGGCAACAAGGCACAAGACGTGCCCGACATGTGCGATCACGTCTTGTTCCATAAGGGCGAGAAACTGTCTCGGTTCAACCGTAAGACAGGCCGACGCGAGGACGTGTTGGTCTACGAGTCCTGCTACAAGCTCTCGTTCTTCGAGTTGAGCTACGTCTTCGATCCGGCTGACGAAACCGCAGTTGCCTCAAAGGTTTTGGTGGCTGGTCGGCAAAAGGAAAGCATCGTCCCTGACGAGTATAAGGGGATGTCGGACAACTGGATGCACGACGATGGCCGCCCGGAGCCTGAGCACCCGATCATGGCTGACTGGGATCTGTTCGCCGACAACCGGGGGATCTCTGGCAATCCGACGATGAGCCATGGCCATGAGTTCATGAACACCAAGCCGTGGGCCAAGGAAGACCCCGATGTGAGCAACGCCTTCTGGGGGCATTTCAGTGATCGGTATGGTCGTCGAAACTTCGAGGACAAGGTGCTGCGCACTGCAGGCTTTCACGTGCACTCCGCTGACTGCCCGCCGGGCAAGGACTGCTCCATCGGCGGGAAGCCCGAAGACCAGATCACTCCGGACTCGGCCAACAATCCCCTCAATGGCGGTGGCAGTTCAGGTGGTGGCGGCAGCGCTCCTGCGGCTGGTAGTGGGGCAGGAACCGCGATCGGCGGCGGTGAGTTGGGCAAGACTCCAGCGGCTGGTGGCGGCACTCCGCAACCTGGTGATGCGAAGTACTTGCCGTCAACCAAGCCGCTCTATGACGACCTGACCAAGTCTCTCCCGGGAGTCGACATCGGCACCTACCGCGTGGACGACTATCACGAACACGATCACGGTGCGATGGACGTCATGACTAGCGACCCGACCCAGGCTGACCTGGTCAAGCAGAAGGCATTCGACTCCGGAGCGCCGTACGTGCTCTGGCAGCAGAAGCAGTGGAATTCTGACGGCACCTCTTCTGACATGCCTGATCGCGGCTCGCCGACTCAGAACCATATGGATCACGTCCATACCGCGCCGATCGGCGGCAAGGCCGCGAGATTCGAGGACAGGGTGCTCAGGACCGCAGGACTCAAGAAGGCCGACAAGTGCCACTACTGCGCCGGTGACGCCGAGGATGGCCGCAAGTCCTGCTCTGCCCATTCCAAGATGGAGGACCAGAAGTTTAAGGCCGCCGTCCTGCAGGCCATGGGTGTAACCGATGGAGGAAGCATGACCTATCAGGACAGGGTGCTTGCTGCTGCTGGACTCAAGAGTGCTGGTGGCGCACACCGCCAGCAGACCGGTCCCAAGCACCAGGCCCC
>Ga0193716_1000347_pt1 | contig 29240 bp, 28 predicted proteins | sample U2c1metaG_FD_145901 | JGI IMG/M metagenome (GOLD analysis project Ga0193716, IMG submission 145901) | Soil microbial communities from a riparian zone of the East river system, Colorado, United States - U2c1 | ecosystem: Environmental > Terrestrial > Soil > Riparian zone | place: USA: East River...
GCCTCGACGAGTACGGGAACCCGGTCGGGGCCGCCCGGCGCATCAACATCGACCTGACAGGGTCCACTGGCCGGCGCGACGCTCAGGTACGCCACGCCATTACCCAACTGCTGCGCCGCACCCGCCGGCACGGCATCACCACGATCGCGGTCGAAGACCTGAACTTCGCAGACGCCCGTGCCACCGGACGAGAAACCATGGGCCGCGGCGCCCGGGGGAAACGCTTCCGCAAAACCGTCGCGGGGATCCCGACCGCAGTGTTCCGCAACCGGCTCGCCGCGATGGCCCCGGCCGCCGGTATCGACCTGTGGGCGGTCAATGCCGCCTACAGCAGCATCTGGGGTGGCCAGCACTGGCAACACCCCTACCGAAACGTCACCCGACACCAGGCAGCCGCCACGGTGATCGGGCGCCGCGCTCAAGGCTTTTCGGCCCGGCGTCGGAAAGGTGTGACACCGAAGCGACCAGAGGATCGCCCGGTGAGAGCTACCAACCAGACCGCACCGAACAGCCCGACAGCGACCGGTAACCGCCACGAGACAGGGACACGGGGAACCACATCCCGCCCGCCCAACTCGACACGAAAGCGATTACCGGGCCGGGCAACCGTTACCCCGGCACCGGCCAACAAAGGCCGACTTCAGTTGTAACGGTGACGTGGCCGGTAACCGTCCGCGGTCGCCACCAGAATCTGGCCGATGGGCGGGCTGCCGCACGCCCGCTCGCAACCCACGAAGTGCCGGTGGACGTCGCTGGGCGTGCCGACGGCCGCGGCGGCATCCTCCCTGACGTCGGCAACCGAGTGCGCACATCCCGGGCTCCCCGTGCACGCGCTGACCGACAGCCATGGCGAATCCGCGTCGAACACCAGGCCCAGCGGTGCCAGCACGCGCAGCGCGACGTCGGCAACGCCCTCGTCGAGGTCGCACACCAGCACCGAACGCCACGGCGTGATCACCAGTGGCGCTTCGATGGCGGCGAGGAACTCGGCGGTGCGGGCTTCGAGCACGCCGAGGGGCACCGCGGCGCCGAGGGCCACGCGATGGTCGTTCTGTTCGATCCAGCCGACCGGAGGCTGCAGCACCGGCGGCCACGTGGTCCCTGGTTCTGCGGATCTGGTCAGGCCGGCGAGCAGCGGCTCGACGTCCGCGAGTTCGGTGGTCCGCCAAGCACTTCCGCGAACGTCGACGAAGGTCTCGGCGACGGCGACGAGGGTGGCGACCACGTCTGCCGACGGCACCCGGACGCCGGTATCGACGCCTGCTACCAGCAGCGCGGCCCGGTCGGCGTCGAGCACGAGGGCGCCGACGTCGACGCCGGACACGTCGCCGCGGCCGTCGTCGACGCCGAACCAGAACCGGCCGGGTAGGCGGGCCAGCGCAGGGCTGGCCTGGATGGCGGCGTCGAGGTCGCGCACAAGGCCGCGGACGTCGGCGTTGCCGCCGGATCGCCCGGTCAGCGGGGAGGCGACGATGTTGCGCACCCGTTCGTGGCTCGGCGATGGCAACAGGCCCGCAGCGGCGACCGCGTCGGCCAAGGCCTCCGGATCGGTGATGCCGCGAATCTGGACGTTGCCGCGGGAGGTGAGTTCCATTGCCTGCGAGCCGAACCGCGTCGCGGCGACCGCGAGTGCCAGCAATTGCTCGGCGGTGATCATGCCGCCGGGCAACCGGATCCGGGCCAGCGCCCCGTCGGCCGCCTGGTGCACCTGCAGTGCGCCAGGGCAGGCATCGTCGTCGCGGACCCTCGTCATGTCAGCTTCGAGCATAGGAGCCGTGCCCAAATGGCGATTCGAGTAGTGGACTACGCGTGATCACCCGCCGCCGTCGAAATACGTTCGCTCTATGTCGGTTGACCCCGAATCCGCGGGGTCACGAGCAGGGGGAATGGCATGTCTATACAGGTTTCGGCGCCGGAGTACGTACGGCGCGGGTTGGCCAGAACGGGCGCGGTGGTCGAGGGGTCCGCGTCCGTTCTCGCCTCCGCTGGGGAGGTTCTCTTCGCGACGATCACCGCTCGGCGCAACCGGCACGCGGAGCGGCCCGTGCCGCGAAGCTATCCGCGGCGGTGCGGCTACTTGGAGGATGCCGCCATGTGCCGGGAGATGCGCCGACTGTGAATCGTTTGGTCGGGTCTCAGACCGCCAGCGGTACCACCACGTCCGAGTAGTGCGACGCGTCGCCGGCGATCACGCGGCTGGGCGTGCCGTGCACGTCGACGGGGACGTCGCCTGCCAGCGTGATGCGACTGAGCCTGCGGTACTGGTCGTCGTAATCGGACACTGCGTAGTGCTGGGTGGCGCGGTTGTCCCAGATGGCGAGGTCGCCTGGCAGCCAGGACCAGCGAATGGTGTTCTCCAACTTGATGACCCGGTTCTGCAGCAGCTGGAACAGCGCCGACGACTCGGTGCTGCCAAGGCCAACGAACTGCTTGATGAAGTGGCCGAGCAGCAGCACCCGCTTGCCCGTCTCGGGGTGCACCCGCACCACGGGGTGCTCGGTCTCGTAGTACTCCGAGACGAACTCGTCGCGGTACTCCCGTTCCGCATCGGTCAGCGTCTCGGTCTTCGCGGAGTAGTAGCTCTCGGCGTAGTCGTACTGATTGGTGTGCACTGCCCACAGGTTCTCGGTCAGCGCACGCAGGGGAGCGGGCAACTGGTCGTAGGCCGCCTCGGTCGACGCCCACGTGGTGGTGCCGCCGTACTCGGGCAGCGTGACCGCCCGCAGCAGTGAGGCTTTCGGGATCCGATCGACGAACGTCACGTCGGTGTGCCAGCTGTTGGCCTTGTCGTACTGGGAATCGATGGGCAGCACCCGCTCGCCCCGCGACGTGACCGTCGGGTGTGCGGTGGTCGGCGTCCCGAGGCGTTTGGCGAAGGCGAGCTGTCCGTCGTCGTCGAGATGGTCCTGCCCGCGGAAGAAGATCACCTTGTGAGTCAAGAGGGCGTCGTTGATCACCTTGACGGTCGCCTCGGGAACGTCACCGCCGAGGTGCACGCCGTCGATCCGGGCGCCGATGTTCGCGCCGAGTTTCACGATGTTGGGGAAGTTGGCCACCCGTCGATTTCCCCAGATTCCCCGCGTTGCGGCCAGTATTTGGCTGGCCGCGATTCGAACTAGCCCGGAAATCCCGCGAATGTGAGCTGGGTCACCTTCTTCACGGGTGTGTTCCATCGCACACTAAAGCGCCGAATTCGAGCCGATCGGTCCTACGTTTTTGTGTGAACTTCCGTTCCGACCCATCAGCGTGGATGGGGTGCTCGGAGGCACAGGAGGATTGAAATGTTCGGACTCATCGTGTTCTTTGCCGTCGTGGCCGTGCTCATCGCCGCAGCCGGTCAGCCGTACCCCCAGTCGTGGTACAGCCGCTGGGGTAGCTCCGACCGCTGATTGACCAGCTGCACCGACGTCACAATCTGTGAGGCCGGTGCGGTACGAATGGTGCGTGCCTCAAGCCCACCAGGAACAAGTGTCGTCGCCCACCGTTCTGTTGCTGTCGACGTCCGACACCGATCTGATCACCGCCCGCACCAGCGGTGCCGGCTATCGGTGGGCCAACCCGTCCCGGCTACTGGTCGATGACCTGACCGAGCTGATGGTCGGCGTCGACGTCGTGGTGGTGCGCATCCTCGGCGGATTCCGCGCATGGGAGGACGGCATCGACGCCGTTCTCGCCAGCGGTGTTCCCGCGGTCGTGGTCAGCGGCGAACAGGCGCCCGACGCCGAGCTCATGGACCGCTCCAACGTGCCAGCGGGCATCGCGCTGCAGACGCACGTCTACCTCGCCCAGGGCGGCATAGAAAACCTTGCCAACCTTCATTCCTTCCTGAGCGACACCGTGCTGATGACCGGCATCGGGTTCGAGCCGCCGGTGACCCTGCCCAGCTGGGGCGTCCTCGAACGGGCGTCGACGAATGATGACGGCCCGACCATCGCAGTGCTCTTCTACCGCGCCCAGCAGCTGGCAGGCAACACTGCCTACGTCGAATCGCTGTGCCAGGCCATCGAATCGGCAGGCGGTCGCGCGCTGCCGCTGTACTGCGCATCGCTGCGAACCCCCGCCCCCGAACTGCTCGACACCCTCGCAGGCGCCGACGCGATGGTGGTGACGGTGCTGGCGGCAGGCGGCGCCGTTCCTGCCACCGTCGGAGCCGGCGGTGACGACGACAGCTGGAACGTCGCACACCTGGCGGCACTCGACGTCCCGATCCTGCAGGGGTTGTGTCTGACCACGTCCCGCGCCCAGTGGGACGGCAGCGACGAGGGTCTCAGTCCGCTCGACGTCGCGACCCAGGTCGCGGTCCCGGAGTTCGACGGCCGCATCATCACGGTCCCGTTCTCGTTCAAGGAGATCGACGACGAAGGACTGATCTCCTACGTCGGCGATCCCGAACGGTGTGCCCGGGTGGCAGGACTCGCCGTGCGGCATGCCCGGCTCCGCACGATTCCCGCCGACCAGAAGCGGGTGGCCGTCGTGTTCTCGGCGTACCCCACCAAGCACGCCCGCATCGGCAACGCCGTCGGCTTGGACACCCCGGCCAGCGCCGTAGCGCTGCTGCGGGCGATGCGCGACGCCGGCTACGTGATCGGCGACGTGCCCGGCGTCGACGCTCAGGACGGCGACGCCCTGATCCATGCGTTGATCGAACGCGGCGGCCAGGACCCGGACTGGTTGACCGAGGGACAGCTGGTCGGAAACCCGATCCGGTTGCCCGCCAAGGTGTATCGCGAATGGTTCGCCACTCTGCCTGCCGCGCTGACCGATCAGATCGTCGAACATTGGGGGCCGCCGCCCGGCGAACTCTTCGTGGACCGCAGCGCCGATCCGGACGGCGAGATCGTCATCGCCGCCATGCAGGCAGGCAACACCGTGCTGCTGGTGCAGCCGCCACGCGGATTCGGCGCGAACCCGGTCGCCATCTATCACGATCCCGACCTGCCGCCCAGCCATCACTATCTGGCCGCTTACCACTGGCTGAACCGGTCGGCGGCCGACGGCGGCTTCGGCGCCGACGCCGTCGTGCACCTCGGCAAGCACGGCAACCTCGAGTGGCTGCCAGGCAAGACGCTGGGCATGTCGGCGACCTGTGGCACCGACGCCGCGCTCGGTGATCTGCCGCTGATCTACCCGTTCCTCGTCAACGATCCCGGCGAGGGCACCCAAGCCAAGCGCAGGGCGCACGCCACGCTCATCGACCACCTCATCCCGCCGATGGCGCGCGCCGAAAGCTACGGCGACATCGCCCGGCTGGAGCAACTGCTCGACGAACACGCCAACATCGCCACCCTCGATCCCGGCAAGCTGCCCGCCATCCGTCAGCAGATCTGGACGCTGATGCGCGCGGCGAAGATGGACCACGACCTCGGGCTCGAGGATCGGCCCGACGAGGACGTCTTCGACGACATGCTGCTGCACGTCGACGGCTGGCTGTGCGAGATCAAGGACGTCCAGATTCGGGACGGCCTGCACATTCTCGGCCAGGCGCCTGCGGGGGAGCCGCAGGTCGACCTGGTGCTGGCGATCCTGCGTGCCCGGCAGTTGTTCGGCGGCGACAGCTCGGTTCCCGGGCTGCGTCAGGCGCTGGGGCTTGCCGAGGACGGCACCGACGTCCGCGGCGCCGTCGACGCCGCCGAGGAGAAGGCGCGTGCGCTGGTGGCCGCTCTGCAGCAGACCGGTTGGGATGCCGAGCAGGTCGATCGGCTGACCGACGACCCGAACGTCGCGACGGTGCTGCGATTCGCTGCCACCGAGGTGGTGCCCCGGCTCGCAGGCACCTCGGGGGAGATCGACCAGGTGCTGCGTGCCCTCGATGGAAGGTTCATCGCCGCGGGCCCGTCGGGATCGCCGCTGCGTGGGCTGGTCAACGTGCTGCCGACGGGCAGGAACTTCTACTCCGTCGATCCCAAGGCGGTGCCGTCGCGGCTGGCGTGGGACACCGGCGTGGCGATGGCCGATTCGCTGCTGGCGCGTTACCGCGAGGACTACGGGCGCTGGCCGCAGTCGGTGGGCCTGTCGGTCTGGGGCACCTCGGCGATGCGTACCTCCGGCGATGACATCGCCGAAGTCCTTGCGCTGCTTGGTGTTCGACCGGTGTGGGATGACGCGTCGCGCCGGGTCGTCGACCTCGAGGCGATGACGATGGCCGAGCTGGGCCGGCCCCGCATCGACGTCACCGTCCGGATCTCTGGCTTCTTCCGCGACGCGTTCCCGCACGTCGTGACGATGCTCGACGACGCCGTCCGCCTCGTCGCCGAACTCGACGAACCCGACGAGGCCAACTACGTCCGCGCACACGCCAAGGCCGACCTCGCCGACCACGGCGACCAGCGGCGGGCGACGACCAGGATCTTCGGCTCGAGGCCCGGAACGTACGGCGCAGGCCTGCTGCAGCTGATCGACAGCAAGAACTGGCGCGACGACGCCGATCTGGCCGAGGTCTACACCGCGTGGGGCGGCTTCGCCTACGGGCGCGGTCTCGACGGGGTGTCCGCTGCCGACGACATGAACCGCCAGTACCGGCGGATTGCGGTGGCCGCGAAGAACACCGACACCCGCGAGCACGACATCGCCGACTCCGACGACTACTTCCAGTACCACGGCGGCATGGTGGCCACGGTCCGTGCGCTGACCGGCCAAGCGCCCGCCGCCTACATCGGCGACAACACCCGCCCCGACGCCGTCCGCACCCGCACCTTGTCGGAGGAGACCACCCGGGTTTTCCGGGCCCGCGTGGTCAACCCGCGCTGGATGACGGCGATGCGCAGGCACGGGTACAAGGGCGCGTTCGAGATGGCCGCCACCGTCGACTACCTGTTCGGCTACGACGCCACCGCAGGCGTGATGGCCGACTGGATGTACGAGCGGCTGGCGGGGGAGTACGTGCTCGACGACGAGAACCGCAAGTTCATGGCCGAATCCAACCCGTGGGCGCTGCACGGCATGGCGGAACGGTTGCTCGAGGCGGCAGGTCGCGGAATGTGGGCCGAGCCAGAGGCGGCCACGCTCGACGGGCTGCGCAGGGTGCTGCTGGAGACCGAGGGTGACCTCGAGGGCTAGCTGCTCGGCACCGGTAAGTTTGGTGCCATGCCAGTGACCTTTGCCGACGTCGCCAAGTCGGAATACATCTTGCTGACCACGTTCACCAAGGATGGCAGACCGAAGCCGACGGCCATCTGGGCTGCACCCGATGGTGACCGCTTGGTCGTCATCACCCAGGAGACGTCCTGGAAGGTCAAGCGGATCCGCAACACGCCGCGCGTGACCATCGCCCCGTGTGATCGAACCGGAAATATAAAGGGTGAAACGGTCGACGCCACCGCCGCGATCCTGGACAAGTCGGCCAACGCAGCGACCTACGACGCGATCGGCAAGAGATACGGGGTCGTCGGCAAGGTGTTCAACGTCGTCTCCAAGCTGCGCGGGGGAATGAAGAACAATGTGACGATCGAGTTGGCTGCGGTCTGAGGCGTGCCCGAGACATTCGCCGACATCGCCAAGTCCAAGTACGTCCTGCTGACCACCTTCACCAAGGACGGCAGGCCCAAGCCCACCGCCATCTGGGGTGTGCCCAAGGACGGCAAACTGCTGATCAGCACCGACGCCGGGTCGTGGAAGACCAAGCGGATCACCAACACCCCGCGGGTCACCATCCAGAAGTGCGGCGTGCTCGGCAAGCCCAAGGGGGCACCTGTCGAGGCGGTGGCCCGTAATCTGCCGAAGTCCGAGAACCGGCAGGTGTTCGACCTGGTGACCAGGCGTTACTGGTGGCACGCGTGGTGGTGGGTCCCACAGGCGATCGTGCGTGGCGGCGTCGACAAGATCCACGCGGCCATCGAAGTACGAGCGGTCGAGTCGACGCTTTAGGAACCCCTGGGTCCCATCGCGCGTTGAGACTTCATGGCTATGCGGCTGTTCCTCGTCTACGCCCTCGTCGAGTTGGCGGTGGTGGTCGGGCTGGCGTCCACGATCGGCTTCGGCTGGACCGTGCTCCTGCTGGTCGGCACCTTTGCGCTGGGTCTTGCGCTGGCCGGTTCGCAGGTCAAGCGCCAAATCCAGCGACTGCAGTCAGGGCTGGCCGCACCCCGCGGCGCCCTATCCGACGGTGTCCTGGTCGCGCTGGGCAGCATCCTGACGGTGGTGCCGGGGCTCGTCACGACCGCGCTTGGCGTCCTGCTGCTCCTGCCACCCACGCGCGCGCTGGCACGTCCTGCCGTCGGCGCGCTGGCCGCCCGCGGGCTTTTCCGCGTTCCGTTGGTCGTGAACAACGTGGGCGTCGCGCCAAATCGGCCGGGCCGTGGCGACTACATCGACGGTGAGGTCGTGGACGTCGTCGACGGTGACGTCTCCGACGTCGCGGACGTCACGCCAGTCGAGCTGCGCTACCTGCCACGGCGCATCGACTAACTTGACGACGCTTTTCGTCAACGGGCGCGTGCACAGCCCGGCGATGCCCGATGCCACCGCGATGGCCGTGAGCGACGGCCCAGACGGCGTGGTGCGGTGGCTCGGCACCGACGACGTCGGGCGCGTGCAGTTCCCCGATGCCGACGTCGTCGACCTGGACGGCGGCTTCGTCGCGCCTGCGTTCGTCGACAGCCACGTCCACCTCACCGCGACGGGGTTGTCCGTCGTCGGCCTCGACCTGCACGCGGCCGCGTCACTGGACGACCTGCTACGGCGCGTCACCGAATACGCGCGCAGTCACCCCGACGGCCTCATCTGGGGGCACGGCTGGGACGAAACCGATTGGCCAACAAGCACTCCGCCGACCACCCAGGAGTTGGACGCCGTCCTCGGCGGCAGGCCGGCCTACCTGGCGCGGGTCGACGTGCACTCCGCGGTCGCGTCCACGGGGCTGCGGCACCTGGTGCCGGGCCTTGCGGCCGCGTCCGGTTACGACCCGCAACGGCCGCTCACCGCGGATGCCCATCACCTGGCAAGGGCTGCGGCTCGGGAGCTGTTGACACCCAACCAGTTACACGAGGCCCGCGTTGCCGCGCTGGACCTCGCGGCGCGTTCCGGCATCGTCTCGGTGCACGAGTGTGCGGGACCGGAGATCGGTGGCATCGACGACTGGCATGCGCTGCGCACGCTCGACCACGGCGTCGAGATCGTCGGCTACTGGGGTGAGGCCGTGCGCACCGCCGACGAGGCGCGAGCGCTGCACGCCGAGACCGGCGTCAACGGGCTGGCCGGTGACCTCTTCATCGACGGGGCCCTCGGATCGCGCACCGCGTGGCTGCACGAGCCATACGCCGACGCGCCGCACACCTGCGGCAACGCCTATCTGGACGCCGAGGCCGTCGAAGCTCACCTCAGCGCGTGCACCGAGGCCGGAATCACGGCAGGGTTCCACGTCATCGGCGACGCCGCGGTCGCGGCAGTGGTCGACTCGCTGGACCGCGTCGCGGACCGGTTCGGCGGCCCCGCCGTCGCCCGGTGCGGGCACCGATTGGAGCATCTGGAGATGGTCACGCCAGAGCAGGCAGGCCGGCTCGGCGCGTTGGGCGTCGTGGCCAGCGTGCAACCCAACTTCGACGCAGCCTGGGGCGGGGAGCACGGCATGTATGCCCAGCGCCTAGGTGCGGACCGAGCCAGGATGCTCAATCCGTTCGCCCTGTTAGCATCCCAAGGCGTGCCCATCGCCTTCGGCTCGGACAGTCCTGTGACCAGCATGAATCCATGGGCGACCGTGCGCGCCGCGATACGACATCAGACGCAGGGCAGCGCGATCTCGGCCCGCGCCGCGTTCGGGGCCGCCACCCGCGGCGCCTGGCGCGCAGGCGGGGTGCGCGACGGCGTCACTGGGACGTTGGCACCCGGCGCGCCCGCGACCTACGCGGTGTGGGACGTTCCAGGCGGACGCGAGGGACTAGAGGTCGCGGCGCCGGCCGACACCGTGCAGCGTTGGTCCACCGACCCGCGATCGCGGGTGCCAGCCCTGCCCCCACTCGGCACCGACGATCCGCTGCCGACGTGCCGCCAGACGGTGACCCGGGGTGTCACCATCCATGGCTGACCCGAAGCGCAGGCGCTACTGGTCCCGACCCGGTGACGCCACCGAGATCCTTCCCGCGGTGCGGGATGACGTCGACGAGGACATGACTGTCGACGAGGACATGACCGTCGACGAGGACATGACCGTCGACGAGGACGTCACTGTCGACGAGGACGTCGCCGTCGAGGAGGCCAACGACACCGAAGAACGGGAAACGGGCGCTCCCGACGCCGACGAGACCCCCGACGCGGCGCCCCCCACGCGATGGGCACGGATCGCCGCACGGTTGCGCCAGGTATTGGAGCCGCGGGCGCTGCGGCTCGCCGCTGCCGTCGCAGCGGGTCTGCTGCTGTGTCTGAGCTTTCCGCCGTTCGGGTGGTGGTACCTGTCGTTCGCCGCGTTCGCGTTGCTGGCCTGGGTGTTGACCCACCCGGACACCACGCGTGCAGGCGGGTTCGGCTACGGCTTTCTCTTCGGTCTGGCGTTCTACGTGCCGTTGTTGCCGTGGATCAGCGGGTTGGTTGGCCCCTTTCCGTGGCTGGCGCTGTCGACCATGGAGGCCCTGTTCCCCGGTCTGTTCGGCCTCTTGGCCATCGCCGTACGGCGGCTGCCAGGCTGGCCACTGGCGTTCGCGGGTCTGTGGGCGCTGATGGAATGGTTGAAGTCGACCGTGCCGTTCGGCGGATTCCCTTGGGGTGTGGTCGGATTCGGCCAGACCGACAGCCCGCTGCTGCCCATCGCGCACTTCGGCGGTGCGCCGCTGGTGTCGTTCGCCGTCGTGCTGATCGGCTTCAGCCTGGTGGCGATCGTGATGGAGGGCGTGCAGTGGTGGCGCCACACTCCTCACACCACAGCCGTGCGGCCCGCCGTGGTGGTGCCCGGCGTCTGCATCGTGGTCGTTCTGCTCACCGTGGCGCTGGCGGGCCCGCACGTACGCCAGTCCGGACTGGGGGCCGGTGACGACCCTCCGGTCACGATCGCCGCGGTACAGGGCAACGTGCCGCGGCTCGGGCTGGAGTTCAACGCTCAGCGGCGCGCAGTGCTCGACAACCACGTTCGCGAGACGATGCAACTCGCCGAGGACGTGCGCGCGGGCCGGGCACCGCAGCCCGCGGTCGTCATCTGGCCGGAGAACTCGTCGGACATCGACCCGATCAGGAACAGCGACGCGGCCGAGGTCATCTCGGCGGCCGCCGACGCGGTGCACGCGCCGATTCTGGTCGGCGCCGTTCTCGCCGCGCCCGGCTACACCCGCGACAACCCGGTGTCGACCAACTCGGTGATCGTGTGGGACGGGCAGAGCGGTCCCGGCGAGCGGCACGACAAGCAGATCGTGCAGCCGTTCGGCGAATATCTGCCGTGGCGCAGTTTCTTCGCTCACCTGTCGTCGTTCGCCGACAGGGCCGGCTACTTCGTGCCTGGCACCGGCAATGGAGTGGTCACCGCCGCCGGCATCCCGATCGGGGTCACCACGTGCTGGGAGGTGATTTTCGACCGCGCCGCCCGCGAGTCCGTCCTCAACGGCGCACAAATGCTCGCGGTACCGGCCAACAACGCCACGTTCACCGAGGCGATGAGCGCCCAGCAGCTCGCGTTCGCCCGGTTGCGTGCCGTCGAGCACGATCGCTACACGGTGGTGTCGGGCACGACCGGCATCAGCGCGGTGATCGCGCCGGACGGCCACGAGCTGGCCCGCACTGCCTTCTTCGAGCCTGCCTACCTGGATAGCCAGATCCGGCTCAAGTCGGGCCTCACGCCCGCAACCAAGTGGGGTCCGATCGTTCAAGGACTACTCGTTGCCATCGGTGTTGCGTCCCTGGCCGCGGCGATACTGCACAATGGGACCTTCGTGCGTCGCCGCAAGAAGGCGACCGACGACGAAGGAGCCAAATGATGGTGGGGGGCGACCGCCGGAGTCAGCGCACGCTGGTCATCATTCCGACTTACAACGAGCGGGAGAATCTGCCGCTCATCGTGGGCCGGGTGCACGCTGCGCGACCCGACGTCCACGTCCTCGTCGTCGACGACGGCAGCCCGGACGGCACTGGCGAACTGGCCAACGAGCTGTCGCTGGCCGACCCAGACCGCATCCACGTCATGCACCGCACCACCAAGGGCGGCCTCGGGGCCGCCTACCTGGCCGGATTCGCCTGGGGCCTTGGCCGCGGCTACTCGGTGCTGGTGGAGATGGACGCCGACGGTTCGCACGCCCCAGAAGAGCTGTACCGGCTGCTCGACGCCGTCGACGGAGGCGCCGACCTGGCGATCGGCTCGCGCTACGTCCCTGGTGGAACGGTGCGCAACTGGCCCCGCAGGCGCATGGTGCTTTCGCAGACCGCCAACGGGTACTCACGAGTCCTGCTCGGCGTCGACATCAAGGACATCACTGCGGGCTACCGCGCTTATCGGCGCGAGGTTCTTGAGAAGATCGACCTCGGCGCCGTCGACTCCAAGGGCTACTGCTTCCAGATCGACCTGACCTGGCGCGCCATCAGCGCGGGATTCGACGTCGTCGAAGTGCCCATCACCTTCACCGAGCGGGAGCTCGGTCAATCCAAGATGAGCGGGTCGAACATCCGTGAGGCGATCTTCAAGGTCGCCGAATGGGGTCTGCGCGGGCGCCTCGATCGCGCCCGCGGCGTCGTGCGCTAACTACCCGCGGCGGCGGGTCTTGATGATGTCGAGGCGCTCCTTGAGCAGCTCGTCGAGCTCCTCGACCGAGCGGCGCTCCAGCAGCATGTCCCAGTGGGTGCGCGGCGGCTTCGCCTTCTTGGGCTCGGGCACGTCGCCGTCGATGAGGGCGCCCTCCATGCCGTTGCGGCACGGCCAGGTGCCGGGGATCTCGGCGTCATCGGCGAACGGCACCTCGAAGATCTCGCCGTTGTCGGTGCGGTAGCGCGCGACCTGACGCGGCGCCAAGTCGTGGTTGCGGTCGGTCTCGTAGCTCACGGCTCCGAGGCGACTGCCCCTCAAGACACGATCAGCCATCGTCAACATCTCCTCGTCATGCGATTCGTCCGGGGAATCAACGCATTCGAATGACGCGAAGTTCCCGACTCAGCCACCCATGATACCGGGATCGGAGCTGCCAGCGGTTTAGAGTCGGGTTCCGTGGCGCCCGGAACCAAACGACGCACTCGTGCGCAGCCGTGCCGCTGGTGTGGCCGCGAGGTCGCCGACGCCGGGCTGGGCAGGCGCAGGCAGTACTGCCGTCAGTCGTGTCGGCAACGCGCCTACGAGCAACGCGCCTTGGTGAAGGGCACGTCGTTGTCGCCCAACTCTGTGGTCCTGACCGCGGATGAAGCCTCTGAGCTGTCCGATCGCGTCTTCGAGGTCCGGTGCGCCGCCGAGGACCTCGCAACGGCCATCGATGAAGGAGCCGAGGGCTCCGAACTGCGCGAACTGTGCGACGCGCTGATGCGTGCGGCCAAGGCGGCCGACGGCTGGCGCTGACGCCTGTCGTCGTCGCGATCACACCCGTTCAGCCGGCTCACAGCTACGATGGCGACGAGCACAATCGACGAGATCGCCAACCTCGAGATCGGAACGAAGTGACCCTGTCGTCAACGGAGTCAACCCCGGAACCGGCCCCGGCCGGCCGGGTGTGGCGGTTCGACGACTTCGCGTTGGACACCGCCCGTTACGAGCTGCGCCGAGACGGCGACGTAATCAAGGTCGAACCGCAGGTGTTCGACGTCATGACCCATCTGGTCAGCAATCACGACCGGTTCGTCACCAAGGAAGAGTTGTTCGACACGGTGTGGGGCGGCCGGTTCGTCGGCGAGGCGGCACTGACAAGCCGGATCAAGGCGGTGCGGCACGCGCTCGGCGATGACGGCGAGTCGCAGCGCTACATCCGGACCGTGCGCGGCCGTGGCTACCAGTTCGTCGGCACCATCTCAGAAGACCCGGCCGAAGCGGCGGTCAAGGTGCCCGAATCAGCGCCGCCGCCGCGCCAGCACATCGCGTTCTGCCGGGCGGCCGACGGAGTGCGGTTGGCGTACGCGGTCGCGGGGGAGGGCCCGCCCCTGGTCCGGGCCGCGAACTGGATGACCCACCTGGGTTACGACATCGAGAGCCCCGTCTGGCGGCACTGGGTTCGCGACCTCGCCGCCCGCCATACCTTCATCCGGTATGACGAACGCGGTTGCGGGCTATCTGATTGGGAAGCGGCCGATTTCACATTCGACGACTGGGTGACGGATCTGGAGTCCGTGGTCGAAGCGCTCGGGCTGGAACGATTTCCGCTTCTCGGGGTTTCGCAGGGCAGCGCGGTGGCAGTGGCCTACGCAGCCAAACATCCCGACCAGGTCACCAAGCTCATCCTGTGCTCGTCCTACGCACGGGGACGTGCGGTGCGTGCCATCGACGACGCGGAAAGGCGCGCGGCCGCACTGGATCTCGACCTCGCCAGGGTCGGATGGGGTCGCGATGATCCCGCATTCCGGCAGGTGTTCGCCGCGCAGTTCCTGCCCGACGGCTCCCGCGCTGACTGGGAGGCGTTCGACCACCTGCAGCGCCGCACCACGTCCCCGGAGAACGCGGTGCGCTTCCTCGAAGAGTTCGCCCGCATCGACGTACGCGAACTGGCGCAACAGGTGTCATGCCCGACGCTGATCATGCATTCCCGCGACGACCACCGGGTGCCGATGCGCTATGGCGAGGAATTGGCCGCCCTGATACCGGATTCTCGCCTGGTGGCGCTTTCGAGCAACAATCACCTACTGACCGAGACAGAGCCCGCGTGGCAGGTGTTCTGCTCCGAGGTCGAGGCGTTCGTCGCCGACTGATCGCTGAGAAATGCGGCCTGATCGCTGCAAAATGCGGCGCTCAGATCTCCATGCAATCTCCATACTTTCTCCATGCACCGCCGCGCAGCGCGATCCATGCTGGTGACATGAGAAAACAGTTCCGCACCCTGCTCATCGGTGTCAGCGCGATGCTCGCGCTGGGCACCCTGACCGCCTGCTCGAGCGGCTCGTCCACGGAAGCGACGCCCTCGCAGGCGCCGTCCTCTGCGGCACCCGCGACGGCCGCGCCCTTCCCCACGTCGGCCAGGTACATGGCCGACGTCGAGAAGGACGGAAAGAAGATGGCCATCGGAATCTCCATCGACGGCAACGACATCACCGCCTATGCCTGCAACGGCGTCGACGATGAGGCGTGGTTCTTCGGTAATCAGGCCAACGGCGCCATCGACATCAAGAACAAGTTCCGCGACACGCTCAACGCGTCGTTCACCGGCTCCGACGTCAAGGGCGACCTGACGATGAACGGTGTCACCTACGACTTCACCGCCGCTCCCGTGTCCTCGCCTGCAGGCATGTACACGGCGGCACTCAACGGCGTGCGCGCCTCCTGGATCGTGCGTCCCGACGGCTCGGTGACCGGTGTGCAGTTCAACGGTGGCATCACCGGCCGCGACTTCGAGCAGGCCGAACTGCAGCAGCTCACCAACCTTCAGTTCCAGACTCAGGTGCGCAGCAAGCGGATCCTGCAGCAGGCCGACCAGTCGGTGAAGCTGGCGAACAACAAGCTGACCTCGAAGATCAACGGGACCGACGTCACCGGTGATCTGGTCACGGGCAACACGCGCTTCGCCTGACGCGAACCGCTCATCGAACGGCCCTGCTGGCATTGCCGGCAGGGCCGTTCCCTTTGTATCAGGCAGAGTGGAACCCTTCACGCGCCTCGCGCCCATGCGTAGGGTCGCTGCATCGTGACCACTCCCGTCCAGCCCGCCGCCGTGACCACGGTGGCTTCGCCGACGGCCAAAACGGGCCCGCGGCAGCGCAAGTGGGGCCTTATCCGGCTGTTGTCCCCGATTCTGCTGCTGGCGTTGTGGCAGTTGGGCAGCGCCATCGGGTTGATCTCTCAGGATGTACTGCCCGCCCCGTCGCTGATCCTCGAGGCCGGAATCGAACTGATCAAGAACGGCCAACTCGTCGATGCGCTGCGGGTGTCGGGGATCCGGGTGGTGGAAGGCCTGATCCTCGGCGGGGTGATCGGCGTCGTGCTGGGCACCGCGGTCGGCCTGTCCCGATGGTTCGAGGCGACCGTCGACCCGCCGATGCAGATGGTCCGCGCGCTTCCGCACCTCGGCCTGATCCCGTTGTTCATTCTGTGGTTCGGCATTGGTGAACTGCCCAAGGTGCTGCTGGTGGCGCTCGGCGTCAGCTTCCCGCTGTACCTCAACACGTTCTCGGCGATCCGCCAGGTCGACCCCAAGCTCTTCGAAACCGCCCAGGTGCTTGGCTTCTCGTTCTGGCAGCGGTTCCGCACCATCATCGTGCCCAGCGCAGCACCGCAGGTACTCGTCGGGTTTCGTCAGTCGTTGGCGATTGCCTGGCTGACCCTGATCGTCGCCGAGCAGATCAACGCCGACAAGGGAATCGGCTTCCTGATCAACAACGCCCGCGACTTCCTTCGCATCGACATCATCATCTTCGGTCTGATCGTCTATGCCCTGCTGGGCATCGGCACCGACGCAGGAGTACGCGCCATGGAACGCCGAGCCCTGAGGTACCGGTCATGACTGTTACGTCCGAACGGAGGACCGGCACTGCAGGCGAACTGCGCCACGTCGACAAGTGGTACGGCGGGCATCACGTCCTCGTCGACGTATCCCTGCAGATCGGCAAGGGCGAGATCGTCGCGCTGATCGGCCGCAGCGGTTCGGGCAAATCGACGGTGCTGCGGGTGCTGTCGGGCCTGTCGACCGACCACACGGGCGAACGCGTCGTCGCAGGGGCACCGGCGATGGCGTTCCAGGAGCCGCGCCTGTTCCCGTGGCGCGACGTGCGAACCAACGTCGTCTATGGATTGACCCGCAGCAAGCTGTCGAAGGCGGAGACCGTGGCGCGCGCCGACCACGCGCTGGCCGACGTCGGTCTCGCCGACCGCGCCGGCGTCTGGCCGCTCACGCTGTCCGGCGGTCAGGCGCAACGGGTTTCGTTGGCCAGAGCGCTGGTCGCCGATCCGGAGCTGTTGCTGCTCGACGAGCCGTTCGGCGCGCTCGACGCGCTGACCCGGTTGAGCATGCGGGAGCTGCTGCTCGACCTGTGGCGCGAACACGGATTCGGTGTGCTGCTGGTGACCCACGACGTCGACGAGGCGGTCGCGCTCGCCGACCGGGTACTCGTGCTCGACGAAGGACGGGTCGTGCACACCACGGTCATCGACGACGCGCGGCGTGCGCCGTCGGATCCGTCGGCCAACACCGAGCGCTACCGTGCCGAGCTGCTCGACAAGCTCGGCGTGAAGAACTGACGAAGCCAAAGCCCAACCGAAGGAACGACCATGTCCAATCTCGGGCCAGAGTCCGGGCCAAGGTACCGCAGATCGATCGCGGCACGTGCCGCCGCATTGCTGATGTTGGTCGGCGTGCTGGCCGGCTGCGTATCGCGGGAGGAGAACGCGGGCACGCAGCAGGCCCCGGCCACGGTTCCGCTGTCCGAACTGTCCGACGTGACATTGCAGATCGGTGATCAGAAGGGCGGTACCGAGTCGCTGCTGCGCGCGGCGGGAGCGCTCAACGACCTGCCGTACAAGGTGGTGTTCTCCACCTTCACCTCGGGCCCACCGCAGATCGAGGCGGCGACCGCGGGCAAGATCGACTTCGCGATCACCGGCAACACCCCACCCATCTTCGGCGCCGCCGCCAACGCGAAGGTCAAGGTGGTGGCCGGCTACGAGAACGGTGGCGATGGCGATCGCGTTCTGGTGCAGGCCGACTCGCCGATCAAGACGGTCGCCGACCTGCGCGGCAAGAGCATTGCCGTCGGCAAGGGCAGCTCCGCGCACGGCCACATCCTGGCTCAGCTCAAGAGGGCAGGCCTGACCCCCGATGACGTGAAGCTGGTGTTCCTGCAACCCGCAGATGCGTTGTCCGCCTTCACCAGCGGGCAGGCCGACGCGTGGGCAATCTGGGATCCCTACACCGCGCAAGCCGAGCAGCAGGTACCCGTGCGCAGCATCGCGCAGGCGACCGGTGTTACCAATGGCGCCGGGTTCGGCATCGCTTCGGATGCGACCCTCGCCGATCCCAAACGCAACACCGCCCTCGGCGATTTCCTGGTGCGCTACGCGAAGGCGACCCAGTGGGCGCAGGCCCATCCCGAGGAATGGGCCCGCAAGTACGGCGAAGCGGTCGGTCTCGCCCTACCAGTGGCGACGGTTGCGCAGGGCAGGAGCCTTCGAGCGTCGGTGGCGCTGTCCGATGAGTTGATCGGCTCCGAACAAGAACTCGCCGACCTGTTCGCGGAGACCAAGCAGATCAGCTCGGCGCCCAAGTTTGCCGACTGGGTGGATCACCGCTACGAAGACGCACTCAAACCATTTCTGACGAACGACAAGTAGGAGTTTCGTGCCTGCCAAATTCTTCTGGTTTCTACCCACCAACGGCGACAGCCGCTCGATCGTCGGTGCGTCGCACGCGTCGTCGCATCACACCGTGCCCGACAACTACCGGGCCCCGACCCGTCGCTACCTCGCCGAGGTGGCCCGCGCCGCCGACCGGCTCGGCTACGAGGGCGTCCTGACGCCGACCGGAACCTGGTGCGAGGACGCATGGTTGACCGCGGCGGCGCTGCTGGCCGAGACCGAGCGGCTGAAGTTCCTCGTCGCGTTTCGGCCCGGACTCATCCCACCGACGGTGGCGGCCCAGCAGGCCGCGACGCTGCAACGGTTCTCGGAGGGCAGGGTGCTGCTCAACATCGTCAGCGGTGGCGACGACGTCGAGCAGCGTCGCTTCGGCGACTGGCTCGGCCACGACGAACGCTACTCCCGCACAGCCGAATTCCTGAACGTGGTGACCTCGATCTGGCGCGAGGAGTCGGTGAACTTCAAGGGTGATTACTACGAGGTGGCCGACGCCAGGGTGTCGGCACCGCCGGATCCGTTGCCCGCGATCTACTTCGGCGGATCGTCGGCCGCCGCGCTGCCCGTCGCGGCCGAGTACGTCGACGTGTACCTGACCTGGGGTGAGCCGCCGCAGGCCGCCGCGGCCAAGATCGACCAGGTGCGCAAGCTGGCCGAGGCCCGCGGCCGCAAGGTGCGGTTCGGGATCCGGTTGCACACCATCAGCCGCGACACGTCGGCCGCCGCGTGGGCCGTCGCGAACGAACTGGTAGGCGAGCTCACCGAAGACCAGGTGGCGAACGCGACTGCGCTGCACGCCAAATCGGAATCGGAGGGGCAGCGCCGGATGACGGCCCTGCACGGTGGCCGGCTCGACCAGCTGGAGATCTACCCCAACCTGTGGGCGGGCGTCGGCCTGGTGCGCGGGGGTGCGGGCACGGCGCTGGTCGGCAGCCACCAAGAGGTCGCCGACCTGATCTACGAGTACCACTCGGTGGGGTTCGACGAGTTCATCCTGTCGGGCTACCCGCACCTCGAGGAGGCGTACTGGTTCGCCGAGGGCGTGCTCCCGCTCCTCAAGCAGAAGGGCGTCGCCTGAAATTGACCCGGGCCTTGAAATGACCCGGGCCTAACCCCGGAGTGCGCTTAGTCTCCTGGTGTGGACGACTGGTTCGAGCGCAGCCCCGTGGTGGGTTTCGCGCCGTGGATCATCTACTGGGTGGTGGCCGAGGGGCCGAGCACCTGGTTGTACGGCGCGCTGTGTGCGGTGCTGTCGGCGATCATCCTCGGAGTGTCGATGGGCTTCGGTAGCCCACGGCTCCTGGACATCGTGACCATCGTGTTCTTCATCGCCGTGACGGCCGTGGCCATGATCGTCGGCGCCGCCGACCGGGACTGGATGGACACCTACTCCACGAGCCTGTCCAGTGGCGTGCTCGCGCTGATGGCGTTGGGGTCGCTGGCGTTCACCCCGTTCACCGAGCAGTACGCGCGGGTGTCACCGCCCCTGCAGGACTGGGAGAAGCCGGCGTTCCGGCAGACCAACCGCGTGCTGACGCTGATGTGGGCGTTGGTCTTCGCGCTGATCGCGGTGCTCGGCTTCGCGGCGGCCCAGGTCCCGGAGACCAGGGACTGGACCAACTGGGTGATCCCGATCGTGGTGCTCGTCGGCGCGGTCGGGATGACGCAGACCTATCCGGCGCGGGTGCGCGCACGTATCCAGCCGGCGGGGTAGCAAGCGCGCTACTATCTGCGTATGAATGCAGATAAGCAGGCGTGTACGCGCAGGCTTGCCGACGAACAGGCCGACCTCGTCGTCGAGGTGTTCCGGATGCTCGCCGACACCACCCGCGTGCAGCTCCTCTGGTCGCTGGCCGATCGGGAAATGTCGGTCAACGACCTGGCAGGACGGGTCGGCAAGCCCGCGCCGTCGGTATCCCAGCACCTGGCCAAACTGCGGATGGCGCACCTGGTGCGCACCCGGCGCGAGGGCACACAGGTGTTCTACCGGCTGGAGAACGAGCACGTCCGCCAGCTGGTCATCGACGCCGTGCAGAATGCCGAGCACGCCGCAGGGGGAGTGCCCGCCCATCACCTCGACGAGCGCGAGTTGCGCGTCATCCACGACGGGAGCGCCGGCTGATGGGCCTCGGTTTCGGGCACGTACACGGCCACCACCACGGACATCATGGGGGCGACGCCCTCGCCGACAGCGCCGCGGGCATTCGCGCGGTCAAGGTCAGCCTCGTCGTTCTCGGCATCACCGCCGCCGCCCAGGTCGCCGTCCTGCTCGTGTCGGGTTCGGTGGCGCTGTTCGCCGACACCGTGCACAACTTCTCCGATGCGCTCACCGCGGTACCGCTGTGGATCGCCTTCGCGATGAGCCGGCGCAGCGCCACCCGGCGATACACGTACGGGTTCGGCCGCGTCGAGGATCTTGCCGGGCTGTTCGTCCTCTTGGTCATCGCCATTTCAGCGGCGGTCGCCGCGATCCAGGGCGTGTACCGGCTGATCGACCCGGTGCCGCTCTCGCACCTGGGGTGGGTGGCCGCCGCGGGCGTGATCGGGTTCGTCGGCAACGAGGTCGTCGCGGTCTATCGCATCAGGGTCGGCAAGCGCATCGGATCGGCGGCGCTGCGGGCAGACGGAATGCACGCCCGCACGGACGGTCTGACGTCACTGGGCGTCGTCGCCGGCGCCATCGGCGTCGCGCTCGGCTTCCCGCTCGCCGATCCCATCGTCGGGCTGGTCATCGCGTGCGCGATCGGTGGGGTGTTGGTGATTGCCGCACGCGACGTGTTCAGCAGACTGCTCGACGGCGTCGACCCGGAGCTGGTCGCGACCGCCCATCAGGCGCTTGCGGGGCGGTCTGGCGTGCAGGCGGTGCGGCAGGTGAGGATGCGCTGGGTGGGCCACCGCTTGGAGGCCGACGTGGAGTTGGACGTCGACCCTCGGTTGACCCTCTCCGAGGCGCACCAGCTGGCGCACGACGCCGAACACGAACTCGCCCATGCGATTCCGACGTTGTCGCATGCGATCGTGCACGCCTATCCGGGGCACGAACCGGCGCTCAGCAGCTGAGGCGCAGGCCGATCTCGGCTGGCGGTGTGGTCTTCTGCAGGCATCCGAACCCCTCGACGCCTGCTGGGGCTAGCTTGACCCCCGTCTGGTGGGCGTAGTCGACGCAGAACAGGCCGGCCGCGTCCGCCCTGCAGCGGTAGTCGCCGAACGCAAGGGACTCGCCGGCGGGCAGTTCCTCGCCCGTGCCTTCGGCGAACGGACCTGGATCACCGTGTGGTGATCCGACGTCGACGCTGGTGCCGTAGAAGTCCACCCAGTTGTTCTTCCACGCCGTCGGGAAGTCGGGCGGGCGGGGCGGCGGATTCGTCAGCTTGACCAGGCACGACAGGGCCCCGTCCTGATACTTGTTGGTCACGCAGTTGGCCTCGGTACCCGCGGTGGTGAAGGCGACGCCGTCCTCGAGCGGCGACGACACGCCATCGAGAGTCACCGAGTGATAGGTCGCGGCGTCGGCGGGCTTGCCTGCTTCGATCCAGGTGATGACATCGGCGATCGCCGCCCCTGCGACCGGTGGAGTGCCCGGCGCCGACGTGCGTGACGTGGTGGGGGCCTTCGAGGTCGTCGAGGCGGCGGTGGAGGACGACGGGGTGAGCGCTGATGAGGACGGCTGGCTGTCTGGCGCTGATGAACACCCTGCAAGCAGCGCAGCGACCGCCACGAGCACAGCAATCCGCATACCGGCCAGGTTAGCGGGCGTGCCGGGAACACGCTGTCAGGCGCGTCCGGCACGGGAATTGTTCGCTAACGTCTGATGCATGCACGAACGCACCAAGCGCGTCACCGTCGACAGCGGGACCATCGAAGGTTTCACCCGCGACGGGGTGCATCGGTGGCGGTCCGTCCCCTTCGCCCGCCCACCGGTGGGCAAGCTGCGCTTCCGCGCGCCCCAGCCGGTCCAGCCGTGGCCCGGAGTTCGCTACTGCCACGGATTCACCTACTGCGCGCCGCAGCAGCGCAAGTACACCCTGCTTGGCGTTGGCAAGTACCAGCCCATGAGCGAGGACTGCCTGACGCTGAACGTGGTGGCGCCAGAGGAGCCTTCTGACGGTCCGCTGCCGGTGATGGTCTTCATCCACGGCGGCGGCTACATCCTGGGTAGCTCGGCGACGCCGCTGTACGACGGGGCTGCGTTGGCGCGACGGGGCTGCGTGTACGTATCGGTGAACTACCGCCTGGGCGCGCTGGGTTGCATGGACCTGTCGTCGCTGTCGACACCGGAGAATCCGATCGACGACAACCTGTTCCTGCGCGACATCGTGATGGCGTTGCGGTGGGTACGCGACAACATCGCCGTGTTCGGCGGCGATCCGGATAACGTGACGATCTTCGGTGAGAGCGCGGGTGCGCATGCCGTCGCCACCCTCTTGGCGGTTCCGGAGGCGAAAGGTCTCTTCGCGCAGGCGATTTCGGAGAGTCCGGCCAGTGGTATGTCAGGACCACCGGACGTCGCAGCGGCCTTCGCCACCGACCTCGCCGATGTTCTCGGCGTGGCGCGGCAGGACGCGGCGGCTGCGGTGATGGCGGCGCAGCCCGCGGAGTTGGTCGACGGACTCGAGAAGGTGATGCGCGGGATCAAGGAGATGCGCGGGGCCTTCGTCGTCGGGCCGACGTTCGGCACCGAATACCTGCCGCAGGATCCGGTTGCGGCCATGCGGGACGGCAATGCACACCGGGTCCCGCTGATCGTGGGCACCAACGCCAGCGAGGGCAGGCTGTTCACCCGCTTCCTGCAGCTCTTGCCGACGAACGAGCGAATGATCGACGCCCTGTTCGCCGGGACCGACATCGAGTCGAAGGCCCGGATCACCGAGGCATATCCGGGGTATCCGAGCCCGAACGCGTGCATCCGGCTCGGCGGTGACTTCGCCTTCGCGACGGCGGCATGGCAGATCGCCGAATCGCACGGTAGGCACGCGCCGACCTACGTCTACCGCTACGACTATGCGCCGCGCACGTTCCACTGGTCGGGTCTTGGCGCCACCCACGGCACCGAGCTCTTCGCCGTGTTCGACGTGTACCGGACCCCGTTCGGGTCGCTGCTCACCGCCGCGGCGGACCGGCGCTCGGCACGCCGGGTGAGCAACGACGTGCAGCGGCGGTGGCGTGCCTTCAGCAGGACCGGGCTGCCTGGCGACGGATGGCCTGTCTACACCGAGCAGGAACGGACGGTCATGGTGTTCAACAGGGAGTCCCACCTGGAGTACGACCCACGCGCCGAGCGGCGCCGCGCGTGGGAGGGCTTCTCGCTCGCCAGCAACTGAGGCCACCGCCGCGATCTGGTGAACCGACTGCGCGGCATCGCCGGATGTGGTTGCGTGGGTGGGTGACTCACCCATTGGATCCGCTGTCGGCCGACGAAATCCGCACTGTTGCCGTGATTCTGCGACGCGAGCACGGTGTCGACGCCGGCTGGCGGTTTGCCTCGATCGAGATGCTCGAGCCCAGCAAGGTGGAGTTGCAGGTCTACGAGGACGACGGCGCGGTGCCTGCCCGCCGTGCGACGGTGGTGTGCTTCGAGCGGGCCGCCAACGCCACCTACAAGAGCGTGGTCTCGGTGAGCGCGGACCGTGCCGAGTCCTTCGACCACGTCCCTGGCGTGCAGCCCAACTTCACCGTCGACGAGTTCGTCGAGTGCGATCGGATGTTGCGCCAGCACCCGGACTTCCTCGCCGCGTTGGCGAACCGGGGCATCACCGACATCGACAACGTCTTCGTCGACACGTGGACTTACGGCGACGCCGTCGCACCACCGGAGTACCGCGACCGCAGGCTGGGCTGGTCGGACACCTGGCTCAAGGACGGGCCCGGCATGAATCCGTACGCCCATCTCATCAGTGGACTGCACTGCGTCATCGACCTCAACACCATGGAACTGCTACAGGTCGAGGATGCCGGACACATCGAAACCCCCGAGGTGATGGGCGAGTACGTGCCCCGGCACATCCCCGAGCGAATCCGTGCGGCGTCGCGGCGCGAACCGCTCAAGCCGCTGCACGTCACCCAGCCCGACGGTCCGTCGTTCAGCCTGGACGGAAATCTACTGACATGGCAGAACTGGTCGCTACGAATCGGTTTCAACTACCGCGAGGGAATGACCCTGCACACCGTCCGCTATCAGGACGGCGACCGTTCGCGCTCGGTGGCACACCGGATGTCCTTCGCCGAGATGGTGGTGCCCTACCGCGACTCGTCTGCCGACCACTACCGGCGCACCGCCTTCGACATCGGCGAGTGGGGTCTCGGCTTCATGACTACGTCGCTCGAGCTGGGTTGCGATTGCCTTGGTGAGATCCGCTACCTCGACGCGGTCCTGCACGACAGCTCGGGCGAGCCGTACACCATCGCCAACGCCGTCTGCATCCACGAGGAGGACAACGCGGTGCTGTGGAAGCACGTCGACCACGACGCGGGCGCCGAGGTGCGCCGGATGCGGCGGCTGACGGTGTCCTTCCACGTTACGGTCGCCAACTACGAGTACCTCGTCTACTGGCGGCTCTACCAGGACGGCAACATCGAGTGCGAGGTCAGGGCCACCGGCATCATGGTCACCACGCCACTGGCCCCCGGACAGCCCAATCCGAACGGCACCCTCGTCGACGAACGCACGTATGCGCCCTTCCACCAACACTTTCTGGTGGCCCGGCTCGATCTCGACGTCGACGGCACCGACAACACCGCGTACATGACCGAGTCGTACGCCGAGCCCATGGGACCGGACAACCCGTACGGCCTTTCGCTGGTGGTGCGCAACGTCGCGCTGCGCACCGAGGCCGAGGGTCGACAGGACGTCGACTTCGCCACCCAGCGGGCATGGAAGGTGGTCAACACCAACGTCACCAACGGGCTGGGCTCCCACCCGTCCTACAAGCTGGTGCCCACCGGCGCGATCCCACCGATGTTCGACCCCCGGTCACCGGTGCTGCAGCGCGCCAACGTCATCGGACACACCCTCTGGGTGACCCCGAACCATCCCGACGAGCGTTGGCCCGCAGGGGAGTTCGTCAACCAGTCGGCCGCCGACACCGGTCTTGGCGAGTGGACCAAGGCCGACCGCTCGATCGAGAACACCGACGTCGTGCTCTGGTACGTATTCGGTATCCACCACATCACCCGGCCCGAGGACTGGCCGGTGATGCCCGTCGACGTCGTGTCGTTCTGGCTCAAGCCCTACGGGTTCTTCGATCGCAACCCGGCGCTCGACGTCCCTGGCGCGCACACGGCGACGACGAGCGCACACCATTAGTTGACACCCGTCAATTCGTGACTAACGATGCTCGGGTGCCCGCACTCGTCGAACGCCCCGCCGATCTGACCGCCGAATGGCTGACCTCCGCGATCGGAGCCGGCACCGTCGCCGAGTTCACGACCGAGCGCATCGGCACCGGGCAGATGAGCGAGTGCTACCGCGTCGCGCTGACCTACTCGGCAGGCGTGACGGGACCTGCGTCGGTGGTGCTGAAGGTCGCCGCGGCCGATCCCAGCAGCAGGCAGACCGGCCTCACCTTGGGTCTCTACGAACGCGAGGTCCGGTTCTACACGGACATCGGGCCGGGACTCGACGGACCGGTATCGGACTGTCATCACGCGGCCTACGACCCAGAGACGGGCGCGTTCGACCTGTTGCTGAGTGATGCAACACCCGCGGCCGTCGGCGACGAGATCCGTGGTGCCACAGTCGAACAGGCCACGCTCGCGCTGACCCAGCTGGGGACGGTGCACGGCGCTCTACTTGGCGACTCCGCCCTGGCGGGCGCAGAGTGGATCAACCGGGAGTCACCGATCAACCAGGGACTGATCTCCGCCCTGTACGCCGGCTTCGCCGAGCGCTACACCGATCAGATCGCGCCGGCGCACCGTGAGGTGTGCGAGCGTCTGGTCGCGGCTTTCGACGCCTTCGTCGCGCAGGAGGCGGCGCCAGGGCGTCCGCAGGGCCTGATCCACGGCGACTACCGCCTTGACAACATGCTGTTCGGCGAGGTCGGTGCCGAGCGCCCGCTGACGGTCGTCGACTGGCAGACCGTCACGTGGGGTCCCGCGCAGACCGACGTCGCCTACTTCCTCGGTTGCGCGCTACCGGTGCAACTGCGCCGTGACCATTACGACGACCTATTGGGCGCCTACCACGACGCGCTCGGAGCCGGTTCGCCGCTGACCCTCGACGACGTCAGGGAAGGCGTGCGCAGGCAGAGCTTCTTCGGCGTCCTGATGGCGATCGTGTCGCCGATGCTCGTCGAGCGCACCGAGCGTGGCGACCTGATGTTCATGACGATGATCGAACGGCACTGCCAACACGTCATCGACACCGACGCGCTGGCCATCTTGCCACCACCGTCGACGCCGGAACCGTTGCAGCCCAACGCCGACGACGAATCCGCGCACCCACGGGGCGACGAACCGTTGTGGAGCGAGAGCTGGTACTTCGACTTCGCCGATCCCGACCAGAACGTCGGCGGCTGGATCCGGCTCGGGCTGATCCCCAACCAGGGCCACGCGTGGATCAACGCGCTGCTGTGCGGCCCCGACATGCCGACCGTCGCCGTGCTGGACTTCGAGGCCGCCCTGCCCGAGGTGCACACCCACGTCGCAGGCGACGACATCGACCTGACCCTCGACGCCGCCGAACCCCTGCAGACCTACCGGGTGACGCTGCGCGGACGGGGGCAGGCCTACGACGACCCGGCAGGGTTGTTGCAGGGCGAATCCGGCCGTCCCGTCGACGTGACGATGAACCTGACGTGGACCACCGTGGGCACGCCGTATCAGTACCGCATCACGACGCGCTACGAAATCCCGTGCACCGTGAGCGGTACCGCAACCGTCGACGACCAGACGTTTACGTTCCAGGACGCGCCAGGCCAACGCGACCACTCGTGGGCGGCCAGGGACTGGTGGGGCATGGACTGGGTGTGGAGCGCGCTGCACCTCGACGACGGCACCCACCTCCACGCCGTCGACATGCGCATCCCAGCAGGGCCGCGGTTCGGCATCGGCTACGTGCAGAAGGCCGGTGACCCGCTCGTCGAGCTGCAGAGCGTCGACGCACGGGAAGACTTCGGCGACAATGACTTACCGGTAGGGACCACGCTCGAGCTGTCGCCCGGCGGGCTCGTTGCAACCGTCGACGTGCGGGGGCACGCGCCAGTGCTACTCACCTCGCCCGACGGTCGCATCAGCCACTTCCCGCGAGCCTGGGCGACCGTCACCACCGCCGACGGCCGCACCGGCGTCGGTTGGTTGGAGTGGAATCGCAACCAGCCGTGATGCTCTTTCCCGCGAGCGCGCGTGTTTGCGGCCGACACGCCGATGAATTGGCAACAACTGCGCGCGTTCGCGGCAAGCTGTGGGCGTGATGCTGGCCAAGTCGATTGCGTTGTTCGTTCTGGCCGCGCTGCTCGAGATCGGCGGCGCTTGGCTGGTGTGGCAGGGCATCCGCGAGCACCGCGGTTGGGTGTGGGTGGGTGCCGGGGTGCTCGCGCTCGGAGCGTACGGCTTCGTCGCCGCGTTCCAGCCCGATGCACACTTCGGTCGGGTATTGGCCGCCTACGGCGGGATATTCATCGCCGGGTCGCTGCTGTGGGGGATGGTCGCCGACGGCTTCCGGCCCGACCGCTGGGATGTCGGCGGGGCTGTGGTGTGCCTGCTGGGCGTCGGCCTGATCATGTACGCGCCGCGCTGATCTCGCGGCGCGTCTCAATCCAGGTGCGCGCGGTCATCGTCGAGATCGTCGCGCCGCAGGCCCATCGGCGTCTTGACGGGGATGTCACCCCCGGCGATCACCGCCCGCGTAATGGGGGTCAGCGTGCGGAACAACTCCTCGAGTTCACCGTCGTCGAGTGCGTCGAAGGCGGCCAATGCCAACCTGTCGGTGGTCTCCTCGATGTCCTGCTTGAGCGCGGCGCCCTCGGCGGTCAGCGCTCCGGTGTCGTCGAGGATGCCGCGTCCTGCCAATCGTGCCGTGCACGAATGCCATTCGTCGTCGTCATACTGGCGGCTGCGCACGAGGAAGTCACGTGGCACCCGGTTGGCGACGGAATGCAGCACGTTGCAATCGCGGCCGCTGATGCCGAAGGAGACCAGCGTCGCAACGTGGGCGTCGCCGCGCTGTTCGCGCAAGAGGGTGGTGGCGTGCCACAACGCGGCCAACGGTTCGTCGGGCCACGGCAGGGCCAGGTTTGCCGCGAACAGCGGGCGACCGTCGAGCGCGGCGCTGCGGGCCGCCTTGGCCAAGAGCCGAGCCGCGGTGTCGACGTCGGCATCGTCGATGACGCCGCACCGGCGCAACGCCGCGACGGCCGACTCCTCGCGTGCCCGCAGTGCATCGGTGGGGGAGGCGAACTCCCACGCCGACGGCAGCGCCCGCCCGACGTGGGATGGCGAGAAGTTGTAGAAGACCGAGGTGATCACCTCGGCGGGGACCGGTCCAAGCGGGGCGGAGCGGGCGGCGAAGTAGCCCATCCAGAAGCCGCGGAAGCCCACGGCATCGAATGCCGCACGCGCCTCGGGAGCGAAGTAAGTGAGTGCGTGCACGGGTTCGAAGCGGTCGAACAGTCGGCGCGCCGTCAGCGGTTGCCTGGTCACTTCTGCAGTCAATCATCACGGTCCCCGCCGGATTGTTAGGGTCCGATTCATGCACGTCACGGTGGTCCTGGTGGCCATGGTCGTCGCTGCGCTGACCGGCTGCAGCACCGACGGGGAATCCGACGTGCCGTCCGTCTCGCGACAGGCATTGCAATCCGACATCTCAGAGCAACTCGACAAGGTGGGTGACCCGCCGCAGTCGGTGATATGTCAGGAGGATCTGATT
>Ga0193716_1000348_pt1 | contig 29168 bp, 25 predicted proteins | sample U2c1metaG_FD_145901 | JGI IMG/M metagenome (GOLD analysis project Ga0193716, IMG submission 145901) | Soil microbial communities from a riparian zone of the East river system, Colorado, United States - U2c1 | ecosystem: Environmental > Terrestrial > Soil > Riparian zone | place: USA: East River...
CAGCTGCCCATTACTCCCGCTCAGCAAGGCAGGGCTACAAAAGCAGCGGTGGCTCAGTTGCTGGCAAAAGTATACCTGGCCCGTGGCAGTGCCACTTCCCAAACCCAGCAAACGATCAGGGGTACACAAGCTACGGATATGGACAGCGTCATCTACTATGCGTCCCAGATCGAAAACCAGCAGCTGGGGACCTATTCACTGGTGCCGGATTATGCCCAGCTTTGGGATCCCAAGAACCAGGTGAATAGCGAAGTCATCTTTGCCGTTCAGTTTACGACGAATGTAATCAGCAACAGCGGAGGGAACAACATGCATCTTTATCATGTGCCGCAATATGATGCTGTCAATACCAAGATCCTCCAGCGTTCCCTGGACTATGGCCGCCCTTATCGGCGCGTACGCCCCACGCCCTATGTTTATACAGGGCTTTTTGGCCCCACCCGGAAGTATGACTCCCGGTTTGCCAAATCGTTTGTCTGGGGATATATTGCCAATCTGGCTGCCACCGGCATCACGACTTTAGCGGGTAATAAGGTGGATATAAAAATAGGGGACACCGCACTGTATTTTTCACCGATATTTTACAATTCACCGGCCGATCTGAAAGCTGCCATGCTGGCCAACAAACAATATCCTTTTTTCCTGCCCCTTAATACCTACCAACCCTTTTCCTACAACTTCATCTTCCCTGGTCTGAAAAAATATCTCGATCCGAGCCGCCCTACGACAAATGAAACAAGTGGTACCCGCGACTGGATGGTAATGCGGTACGGAGAAACGCTTCTTTTCCTGGCGGAAGCCTACGGACGCAAGGGTAATTTCGATAAGGCCGCTTCCTATATCAACCAGATCCGGCAACGCGCCGCGTATAAGGAGGGGGAGCTGAAGACCACACAGTGGTGGACATTCGAGGGGGGAGACTTTAACGACCGTACCAAGAGCACGGTCAGTCAGATGACGATAGCAGCGGCTGATATCAGCAATGATTTTGTCAACTTCATCCTGGAAGAACGTGGCCGGGAAATGCTTGGCGAGCTCAATCGCTGGGAAGACCTCGACCGCTGTGAGAAACTTGTTGAACGAGTGAAGAAGTACAATCCCGATGCCGGTAATATCCGCGACTATCATATTCTGCGACCCATCCCTCAAACTTTTATCGATCGTCTTGATCCGCAAGGACCCATTGCAGAAGAACAAAACATCGGGTATTATTAATTCAGTAATTCAAAATAAACAAGCATGTTAAAAGGAATTTTAGTAACAGTACTCTCTGCCGGCACGATCCTGATGGCGTCTGCCCAGGAAACACCCCGCTTCAAACAGATCAATGAAGCCTTTCTCAATCCGAATTCAAAAGTGATCCTTATCTGCGCGCATCGCGGTGCTCATAATGAGTTTCCCGAAAATTCAATGGCTTCCTTTAAAAAGGCCATTGAACTGGGGATCGATATCTTCGAGCTGGATATCCGGGCTACAAAGGATGATTCCCTGATCATCATGCACGATAAATCTGTAGATCGTACTACCGACGGGCACGGCGACGTGGCAAACCTAAGTTTTGATGAGATCCGCAAGTTACACCTGAAGTTCAACGACAAGGTGACGGATGAGAAAGTCCCTACCCTTGAAGAAGCGCTGATGCTGGCCAAAGGAAAGATCCTGGTCGATCTGGACATCAAAGTCAATAAGTTTCCTGAGATCCTGGCTGTCGTCAACCGGACGCAAACTAAAAATACGGTATTTGCCCTGGTGTACCGGCCTATCTATGGGAAGATGATCAAGGAGCAGAGTCCCGGTTTCAGGACCCTTATCCGTACCAATAATGAAGCGGCCGTTGATTCGTTATTCACTGTCACCAATACGGAAGCTGTTCACATCGATAATCACCACAACACGGTAGCTGTCACGACAAAGATCAGGAATCACGGCGCCCGGGCTTTCATCAATGCACTTGATGATGCGGATAAAAAAGTGGCTGCCGGCGACCTTGACGCTTATGATGAGGACATAAAGAATGGCGCCAATATTGTGCAGACCAATTACCCGGCCTTGCTGATGCAGTACTTGAAAAAGAAGGGACTTTACTATTAAGGCATGAAATCTTCCTCCTCTTTTGGACCGTACTTATCGAACAACTTGTCGATGGCGCCGGAAAAGAGGGGGAATTTTTGTTTGGTGAAGTCTTTTATCACTTCGATGGCTTTATAAGCCTGTTCTTCGGTGAGACCCTGGGCTATCAGTTTGTCTATGAGTTCTTGCATGGTATAAAAAAAGACGACCTGCTTCTTAAGAAGCAGGTCGTTTGTATTTTTTAAGCTACTTTCAGCAAATTCATCTTGCTCTTGTCGAACTTCTTTTGTGCATATTCGAGGTCGAGATGGAATTTGACTTCCTTAGCGGAAGGCAGGTCGAACATTGCGTCTGTCAGGATACTTTCACAGATGCTTCTCAATCCACGCGCACCTAATTTAAACTCCAGGGCCTTGTCGACCATGAAATCCAGTACTTCGTTGTCAAAGCTTAGCTGAATGCCTTCCAGTTCAAACAGCTTCTTGTACTGGCGGATCAGTGAATTCTTGGGCTCCGTCAGGATTGACCGCAAAGTTCCCTTATCCAGCGGATCAAGATGTGTTACCACGGGCAAACGACCCAGCAGTTCGGGTATCAGGCCGAAAGACTTCAGATCGGGGGCGTTCACATACTGCAGGAGGTTCTTTTTGGCCTGTTCCTGCTGTTCTTTGTTCACGTTGAACCCGATGGCATTGGTATTTATCCGGCGGGCAATGATCTTATCTACTCCGTCGAAGGCGCCGCCGCATATGAAGAGAATATTCTGTGTATTGATCTTTATCAACTTCTGCTCAGGATGTTTCCGGCCGCCCTGTGGTGGGACGAGAACGTCTGTTCCTTCCAGCAGTTTCAGAAGCCCCTGCTGAACGCCTTCCCCGCTGACATCCCGGGTGATGGACGGATTATCTCCTTTACGGGCTATTTTATCTATTTCGTCGATATAAACGATACCTCTTTCTGCTGCAGTGACATCATAGTTGCAAACCTGTAAAAGACGGGTCAAAATACTTTCTACGTCTTCCCCGACATAACCGGCCTCTGTGAAAACCGTAGCATCCACGATGGCGAAGGGTACATTCAGTAAGCGGGCGATGGTTTTAGCCAGCAGGGTTTTGCCCGTACCGGTCTCGCCAACCATGATGATATTGCTTTTTTCGATCTCTACTTCATTCTCCACTACCTTTTGCTGCAGGCGTTTGTAGTGATTGTAAACAGCTACTGAAAGCACTTTTTTTGCATCGTCCTGCCCGATAACATATTCATCCAGGATCCGTTTGATCTCGACAGGTTTTTTCACCGTGAGCTTGAATGCGCTGGTGCCCGTCGTATCTTCCCGGATCATCAGCTCCTGCTGAATGATCTCCTGGGCATGTTCGACACAATTCTCACAAATATGTCCTTCCTGCCCGGCGATGAGAATCTTCACCTCATCACGATTGCGGCCGCAGAAAGAACAATGCAACGTATTTTTTGCCATTATCTGATTGTCTAAGATTGAACTGCAAAGTTACCCAACTTATTGGATTCTCACACTATGTGGGAAAAAACAGTCCCGTTAATTTTCGGGACTGTGCTAAAATTGTGTTATGTATACTGCTGACCTGTAGTGTGTTATGCTATATGTCGCCGCATCTATTCTTTAAAGCTTGTCAAAAACGGCGTCTACGATACCATATTCGACAGCCTCTTTGGCATCCATCCAGTAATCGCGGTCGAAATCCTTCATCACCTGGTCAAACTTTTTCCCGCAATTTTCAGCCAGGATCCGCGCGCTGATGTCTTTCACCCGGCGCGTCTGCTTGGCGGTGATCTCCAGGTCGATGCTGACCCCCTGCATGTATCCGCCTAAGCTGGGCTGGTGGATCATGATCTCGGAAAGAGGATAAACGAACCTGCGACCCTTGGTCCCGCCGCTCAGCAGAATAGAGCCCATGGAAGCGGCCAGTCCCATACAGATCGTGCTTACCGGGCTTTTCATGAGCTTCATGGTGTCATAAATGACAAATCCGGAGGTCACAACGCCGCCGGGGCTATTGATAAAGAATTTGATCTCTTCACCGGGTTTATCGGCATCAAGGAGCCGCATTTTGGTCACTACTTCTTTTGCGGTCCGGTCATCGACAGGGCCCCAAAGCTCTATGCTCCGGCTTTCGAAGAAGTATTTTTCCATCTTTTTTGCCAGCATGCCAAATTCGGGTCCTTTTTCCTCTTTGGATTCCTTTTCGTCCGGTTCATCGTCCATATAAGTCGGTTTCAGCAAATATTTTGAATAGCTCATTCTCTTGTTTTTATAGTTGATAAATCAATAATTCCTGATCTGAAACGTCAAAACTACTCTTTCCCTTCTTTTCTTGGATTCAGCAGCAGGACTTCGTCTACCAGCCCGTATTCTTTTGCTTCGATAGCCGTCAGCCAGTAGTCGCGGTCACTGTCCTTTTCTATCTGTTTGGACGTCTTTCCGGTATGGAAAGCGGTTATCTCATACAGCTCCTTACGAAGCTTCTTGATCTCACTGACCGTGATCTCGATGTCCGTGGTTTGTCCGCCGATGGCGCCGCTGGGCTGGTGCATCATGACCCGGCTATGTTTCAGAGCCGTCCTTTTGCCCTTGGTGCCTGCACACATCAGCACCTGTCCCATTGAAGCAGCCATCCCGATACAGATGGTCGACACGTCGGGGGTAACATATTGCATGGTGTCATAAACACCCAAACCGGAATAAACACTGCCACCGGGGCAGTTGATATACATCTGAATGTCGCGGTGGCGATCAGTACTGTCAAGGAATAGCAGCTGAGCCGTCACGATATTGGCAACTTCTTCGTTGATAGGGTATCCCAGGAAAATGATCCGGTCCATCATGAGCCGGCTGTAAACGTCCATTACGGCCACATTCATCGGCCGCTCTTCAATAATGTTGGGGGTAAGATTGGTAACAGTGTTACCAGTAATGCCGGTTAAAACGCTTGGGGTAATGTTCTTGACAACGTATTTGTTGTAATCGTTCAACGTATTACTGGAAATGCCACGATGTTTCACAGCATATTTCTCGAATTCGTTTGCAGGATTCATAATTTTATTTTTCAATGATTTAATGCCAATTCTATTCTCAGAACAGGAAACTTCCTTCCAAATCTCCGTCCAAACTTTCAAATTGCCAAAAAACTGACAGAGTTGCAGTTTCCCGGCTCCTGCTTTGCCTTTCTCCCGCTTTACCCCAAAAAAATAGCCCGAATCGCAGACCCGGGCTATTTTTTTATAAACTATCGACTAGTGATGATGGTGTTGATGCGCCTCGACCTCATGCTGGAAGTCCGCCACGCTGATGGGCTTCTCCGTTGGATTGATCTTTGTTTCAGCCCAGCCGAAGACCTTATCGGTCTGGATGCGGTGGACGGTTTCCTCTACAAACTTACGGTCCTGCATCATACGCTGCACATATTCGGCTACCCAGGGCTGTTCTTCCGCACCGGTCTGCATGCCCATATACCCGAATAACTGTTGTTTGGCGAAATCCCGGATGTCATCGGGGGTTGCTTCGATACCGTTCTCAGTAACGACCTTGTCGACGATGAGGGTCCATTTCAGCTGATTTACAAAAGAAGGGAATTCCGCCTCTACTTCCGCCTGTGTCTTGGGCTTTTCGCCACCCGTCTGCATCCAGCGTTTCAGGAAATCTTCGGGGAATTCTATTTTGGTCTGATCAAGGATCACATGATAGAGGGAATGCTGCAGCTGGTTGCGGCTCTGGCCATCCCAGTAAGCCTGGATATCAGCTTTCAGACTCTCCCGGTAAGCTTCTTCTGAAGTTATTCCTTTACCTGGAGCTGCGGCCTGGAAGAACTCTTCGTTCAGCTCAGCTTTTTCGATAAAGCCAACCTTGGTGATCTCAGCTTTAAAAAATCTATCAGCAGCGGCGGCGTCATCTTTTGCCAGGCCCAGGTCATTCAGCACCCATTCTTTTTCTTTTTCATCAAAGGCCTGGGAAGGCTGAAGAACGATGAAATCTCCTTTCTTCAAACCCATCCATTTTGGCCGGGTTGCTTCGTTGAAATATTTTACCAGCAGGGAATTATCTTTCTGTATGCCCCCTTCTACGGGCTGACCGGCCGCGTCCGTTTCGGTAAACTGGAGGTTCAGGACGTTCTCATCGCTGCCGACGACCTCTGGTTCGGTCATTTTGCCATTCCGGGTCCGCTGGCGATCGACCTCTTCATCGATCATTTCCGGAGTTACCTCTACCTTAAGCCGGGTCAGCTTTGCCGAGCCAAGATCGGCCAGGTTGAAAGCGGGCTTCAGACCAACTTCGAAAGCAAAGGAATAATCAGCGGGATTATTGATATCGATCTGCCGCGCGTCATTCTCCGGTAAGGGCAGTGGCTGCGCAAAGATCTCCAGTTTCTCATTAGACATATAAGAGGTCAGCTCTTTCTCCACGGTCCTCAGCACCTCGTCGGTAAATACCGAGTTACCATACATTTTCTTGATAAGGCCGGCGGGCACCATTCCTTTCCGGAATCCGGGGATATTCGCCTGCTTACCATATTGTTTCAGGGACTTTTCGAAAGAAGGCAGATAGTCGCCCTTCGAAATATTGACGGTAATTTTGTCCGTCAGAAGCCCAATATTCTCCCTCGTAACTGTTGCCATATAATTATATAATTTTAAATCGGGGGGCAAAGGTACGTAATTTAATGGATTCTCCGCAACTGCTGCACCGCCAGGCCGCCGCCCAGAGCGACCACTCCACAGGCCCATAACAGGGAAAGATCAACAGCGGAATGTGGTGAGCCCCGTAAGCATAAACCCATTACCGATAACCCTATGCCTGATCCAATGGTATAGATAGAGGATTGCAGGCCTGCGGCTATCCCTTGTTTATCGGGGGCAACTCCGGTCAGGGACAGGATCGTCAGTGCAGGGTATCCGATGGCGATGGAGAAACTGTTCACCAGCAGCAATGCTGCCAGGTACCAGGGAAGGCTATGGGTATAGATACCTGCGCCCAATAATAAGGCTCCTGCCACCAGGCAGAGCAGGGAGAGCAAACCTGTATTTGCTATGCCGGTCTTCCTGAATAGCCGTGGCAATATCCATGCTGAGACCAGGGCCGATCCAATACTAAACGGAAAGAGTAAGAGTCCTGCTGACCGTACTCCCCAACCCATTACTTCATACAGCGCCAGCGTGGAGATAGCGATAAAGGGCAGAAAGCTAAAGCCTAAAAGAGAAAAGGCGATCAATCCTTTGATGGCCGTAGGAGAGGAATAGATACCTTTTTCAAAAAAAGGGGAAGCCTGTCTTTGATCAAACCGTAACAGCAGCAGACCCGAAACGATCACCGCCAGCAGGCAGGGCCATGTCTTCCAACCGAGGTCGAAGGACTCATGGAGGGCATAGGAGAAAAGCAGCAGTGTCAGCGTCAGCCAGATGGCTGTTCCTGCCGGTAATGCTCTCCGTACTATGACCTTTTCCCCTGGAATGAAGACTACGCCGGTGACCAATACTCCGGCAATAATGGGGGTGTTCATCCCAAAGATCCATCGCCAGTCGAATGCTGAGGCAACCAGGCCGCCCAGGGACAACCCGCCGGCAAAACCGATGGCGGCAAAAGCTCCAAAAATGCCGAATGCCACCCGATGCTGGTGCTCTTCCTTAAAATGACGGGATAAAAGGGAGATGCCGCCGGGCATGGCAAGGGCTGCACCAAAACCCTGTCCGGCCCTTGCCAGCAGCAGCAATGGGAACTGATGGCTGATGGAAGCAAGCAATGAGGCTAGTCCGAAGATGGTCATGCCTGCCAGAAAAATGCGTTTGCTCCCGGCATAGTCGCAAAGCCGGCCGCCCAGCAAGAGACAACCTCCAAAGCTCAACAGGTAAATGGTCTGGATCCATTGGGCTGAAGCCAGGGAAATACGCAGGTCTGCCGCCACTAAGGGCAGCGCCAGGTTGACAACGGAGACGTCGAAGGCTTCAAAAAAAATGGCCGAACAGGCTAACCATAACAGGATGCGTTGCTGAAGGCTGAAAGAGCTTTTCATACTGTAAACTAAGAATAGGTTGTCTGTGTGCTGGAGTCTATTTATTTTTGGAACGATTGACTTTTCAAATACTCGTTTTATAGTACGGGCGTCCTTTTCTGTCAACCCCCATTTTATGAAAAAAGAACAAACACCTTCCTCTTCTCCCAGGCTTGATGCCGTAGATATCCGCATCCTCAATCTCCTCCAGGAGGATGGCCGGCTTTCCATCCGCGAGCTGGCCAAAAAGGTGAATCTGTCGCCGACGCCTGTCCATGAACGCCTCCGGCGGCTGGAGGCTTCGGGCATTATCGACCATTATGCCGCCGTAGTCAACCCGGGCCGGATCGGTCACCTGATCGTCTTCTTTGTAAATATTATTCTCAAGGAACATTCCACCCGGCTGGGCGGTGAATTTATCGGGAAGATCACGTCGTTCCCGGAGGTGGTGGAATTCCATACCATTGGCGGGGAGCATGATTTTATGATCAAGGTAATGGTTCCCGACATGGCTGCCTACCGTCGTTTCTTCGTGGACCAGTTAGGCGAGGTCCCCAATATTGCCCGTCTGCAAAGTATTATCGTGCTCGACACGCTGAAAAAAGGCAATCGGATTCCGTTATGACTTATTTTACTAAAAACTTTTTATAATGGACTCTGCAGAAAACAACCAGCAGCCGGTTTTTTCCCACGTCGAACCGGTGCTATCCGTCCAGGATGTTGCAGCAACAATAACGTATTGGCAGGAAGTGCTCGGCTTCCCCACCAAATGGACCTGGGGCGACCCTCCCAATCACGGGGCTGTCTCCTGGCAAAACGTAAACGTCCAGTTCTCACTTAATCCTGAGCATGCCATCAGTTCTAAAGGCAGTTCGGTATGGATCCGGACGCAGCGCCTGGGATCCTTATATCGTTTTCACCAGGAGAGGAAGGCGGAGATTGTCGCTCCGCTGGAAAACCAACCCTGGGGTTTGGCCCAGTACACCGTTAGAGAGCTCAACGGGCATTACGTGAGTTTTGCCGGCTTTATAGAAGACAGAAAAGCCAGCGGTACAACGCTGTCTCCCAATATTCGGATTACCGGAAGGGTCCCAACCATAAAAGAATTTATCCGGTTACAGGCCAGTGTAGGCTGGGGAAAGGATGCCGACGATGTCAGAACAGCGGCTATCCTCAGGCCTGTCCTCCATGCTGTGGTGGCTGAAGATACGATCAGCGGCGAGGTCATCGGCTGTGCTTTACTGTTGGGTGACGGGATCAGCTTTTATTATGTGAAGGACGTGATGGTACATAAGGACTGGCAGGGCCGGCGCGTTGGGACGGCCCTTATGCAGGAGTTGATGCATTGGCTGGAAAAAAATGCACCTGACAACGCCCTGGTGGTATTGTTTGCCCGGGACACCCTGGAGCCTTTTTACAAACAATTTGGTTTTGCATCGGGTTTTGCCATGCTGCGCTATATGAATCGCTAAATTTGTCTTTTATCTTACCGTAATTACCTTGAGCAACCACATCGATAGCGTCCACATTTTAGGGCTCGGAGCAATGGGCAGCATGTATGCCGGAAAATTATACGACATGTCGCCTGATTCTGTAAAAATTATTGCCGGCCAGCATCGCATTAAGGCTTTAAGCCGTTCGGGAATAACTATTAACGGAAAACCCTATGCGTTCAATTATGTCGAACCGGGCGACCGCTCGCAGCCACCTGCGAGTCTCATTATCATCGCGGTGAAATCCCCGCAGCTCGGGGAGGCGATACGGGATCTCCGGCCATTCGTCGGCAAGGACACCATTGTCATATCCCTTTTGAATGGCATTTCGAGCGAGGATATTGTAGGCAAGGAAATAGGGATGCAACACCTGTTGTATGCCTATGGCATTGGCATGGATGCAGTTCGGGAAGGATACACGGTCACTTATGCCAATGGGGGGAGAATTGTCTTTGGCGAAAAGCATAACGAAGTCGTTTCCGGGCGGGTGCAGGCTGTTAAAGACCTTTTTGAGAGGGCAAACATCAGCTGTCAGGTCCCTGTGAATATGGAGAAGGCGATGTGGGCCAAATTCATGATGAATACGGGGATCAACCAGGTTTCGGCAGTGCTGAAGGCGTCTTATGGTGTCTTTCAGCAGGAGGGGGAGGCGCGCCGGCTGATGCTGGCGGCATCCGAAGAGGTGCTGACCTTATCCCGCCAGATTGGCATTGGCCTTGGCATCGCTGATGTCCAGGAATTTCTTCGCACTTTAGATACACTGCATCCTTCCGGGAAAACTTCAATGCTCCAGGATATAGAAGCCGGGAGGAGAACCGAGGTAGACCTCTTTGCCGGCACTGTTATTCAAATGGGGAAAAAATATAATGTGGAGACTCCGGTCAATGAGACCCTTTATAGAATTATTATGGCCATGGAGGGAATGGGTCAAATATAAAAGGGGGAAATAATATTTTGTTTCATATTTAATTTCCCCCTTTGTGCGGGCGATAGGGGTCGAACCTACATGGATTGCTCCGCTAGATCCTAAGTCTAGTGCGTCTGCCAATTTCGCCACGCCCGCTAATTGATTAAAAACCAAGATCTTGCCATTCTCTCTGTTTCTCATTACTTACCCGGGCATAAGCCTCTTTCCCGGGAATGCATTTCTGGAAGGCGTGCAAAACTAGGGCTTTTTTTTGTAAATTCGTAGAGTATGGACATGGAAACAGTAGCTGCAATACCGAAATACAATCTTACGGAAGACCAGGAGAAGAAATTGATTCTAAGGGAATATCGTGCCCTATTGCGTTCGCTGAAGCTGAAGCTCAAGCTGGGTGATAAAGAATTGCTGCGTACTGCCTTTGAAATGGCCGCCGAGGCGCATAAGACCATGCGCCGCAAGAGTGGTGAGCCTTATATCCTTCATCCCCTGGCCGTTGCGAGGATCTGTTGTGAGGAGATCGGGCTGGGGGTAAGGTCCACCATCTGCGCCCTGCTTCACGACACTGTGGAAGATACGGACATAACCCTGGAAGACATCGAAAGAGAATTCAACAGTGAGATCGCCCGTATCGTGGACGGTCTGACCAAAATATCCAATGTCGTCGATGTCAATGCTTCCCGGCAGGCGGAGAATTTCAAGAAGATCCTTCTTACGTTAACAGACGACCCAAGGGTCATCCTTATCAAGCTGGCCGACAGGCTTCACAATATGCGGACCCTGGACAGCATGAAAAGGGAAAAGCAATTGAAGATAGCTTCTGAAACAGTTTATGTATATGCACCTCTGGCCCATCGCATGGGACTGTATACGATCAAGACGGAGCTGGAAGACCTGGCGATGAAATACCTGGAGCCGGAAGAATACCGGGAGATTGCCCGCAAGCTCTCGGAGACCAAACGCGAACGATCCCGTTATATCAATGAATTTATCAAGCCCCTGAAGGATAAGCTGGACAAAGCCGGGGGCTTTAATTTCGATATCTATGGCCGTCCAAAAAGCATCCATTCCATCTGGAACAAGATGCGAAAGAAGGGGGTTGCCTTTGAAGAGGTGTATGACCTCTTTGCCATCCGGGTTATCCTCGACTCTGCTCCTGAAAAGGAAAAAGAAGAATGCTGGAAGGTCTATTCGATGGTCACCGACGAGTACAATCCCTCTCCCGAACGGCTTAGAGACTGGCTTAGCAATCCCAAGTCAAATGGATATGAAGCCCTGCATACAACAGTGATGGGCCCCCAGGGCAAATGGGTGGAAGTGCAGATCCGTTCGAAGAGGATGAATGAGATTGCCGAGAAGGGGCTTGCCGCACACTGGAAATACAAGGAAGGGGCTGCCGACGAAAGCCGTTTCGATAAATGGTTCCAGCAGATAAGGGAGGTCCTCAATACGCAGGATAACGATTCCATTGATTTCCTCCAGGACTTCAAGACGAGCTTCCTAGCCGAAGAGATCTATGTATATACCCCCAAGGGAGATGTAAAAATGCTGCCGGTAGGCTCTACATCTCTCGACTTTGCCTTCTCGATCCACAGTGCTATCGGGGTACAGTGCATTGGCGCAAAGGTCAATCATAAGCTGGTGCCTCTCAGCCACAAGCTGCGCAGCGGCGACCAGGTCGAGATCATTACCTCCTCCAAACAAAAGCCCAATGAAGACTGGCTTGGCATTGTCGTAACCGCCAAGGCAAAGAGCAAGATCAAGGACGCGCTCAAAGAGGAAAAGAGAAAAATTGCCGACGAAGGAAAGTATGTGGTACAGCGCAAGCTTGAAAGTTTCGGCGCAGCCTATAATCAGCATAACATCGATGTCCTGACCACCTACTATAAATTAAGCTCTTCCCTGGACTTTTTTTACCAGGTGTCGGTTCGCAACATCGACCTGAAAGAGCTGAAGGAGTTTCAGCTGCTGGGGGACCGCCTCGAACCCCCAAAACCCATCCGGCCGCAGGTGGATGCAAGACTTTCTGATGCCTCGGGTTCGCCCGCCGTCCCCCGCAAGGATACGGAACTGATCATCTTCGGGGAAAGCAGCGACCGTATTGTCTATACGCTTGCCAACTGCTGTAAGCCCATTCCCGGCGACGACGTCTTTGGGTTCGTGTCCATCGGCAAGGGATTGACCATACACCGGACAAACTGCCCCAATGCCGCCAAGCTCATGGCCAACTATGGTCATCGTGTCGTCAAAACCAAATGGGCCAAAAACAAGGAAATATCCTTCCTTACCGGTATTCGTATTGTGGGAATGGACGATGTCGGGGTTGTCAACAAGATCACCAATCTTATCTCCGGCGAGCTGCGACTCAATATCAACGCCATCACCATCGAGGCAAATGAAGGGCTTTTCGAAGGAAATATCAGGATTTACGTGCACGATAAAGAAGAGCTGGAAGAGTTGGTGACGCGACTGAAACAGCTCAGCGGTATTCATTCCGTCATACGCTACGATGCGGAAACCAATTAGTTGCGCGGCCTTGGAGGTTATAATCCCGGGGTCTGTCGGCGAAAAATATTATCTTTTTTATAAAAGGCGCACATCACCTATTTTTGCCGCCTCAAAATAAAGTATTAATGGTTGATGTAATATTAGGCCTCCAGTGGGGGGATGAAGGAAAAGGTAAGATAGTGGATTATTTTGCTCCCCGCTATGACCTTATTGCCCGGTTCCAGGGTGGCCCAAATGCCGGCCACACTTTGTATGTAAACGACAAAAAGATCGTCCTGCATCAGATCCCCTCCGGCATTTTCCACGAAAAGACCGTCAACCTGATCGGTAACGGCGTCGTCCTGGACCCTGTCACCCTCAAACGGGAATGTGAGTCCGTTGCGGCCTTCGGCGTCGACTACCGGAAGAACTTATACATCGCACAGCGTACCCACCTTATTCTGCCAACCCACCGTGCCCTCGACAAGGCTTCAGAAATGTCAAAGGGACAGGAAAAAATAGGCAGCACGCTCAAGGGCATCGGCCCTGCCTATATGGACAAGACCGGGCGTAATGGACTGAGGGTTGGGGATCTGCTTGACAAAAGTTTTACCACCCAATACATCAAATTACGTCTTAAGCATCAGCGATTGCTGGACGGCCTGAACTTTCACGAAGATATATCCGACTGGGAGGAAGAATTCTTCGAAGCGCTGGAATTCATGCGCGGGTTTAAGATTGTCAATGGTGAATATTTTATCAATGACAAGATAGCAAAGGGCAAGACAGTGCTGGCAGAAGGCGCACAGGGAAGCATGCTGGACGTCGACTTTGGCACCTTCCCGTTTGTCACCTCTTCCAACACTATTTCGGCCGGAGTCTGTACGGGTCTTGGCGTGCCCCCCCAGCAGATCCGCGACGTCATGGGTGTAAGCAAGGCCTACTGCACGCGGGTTGGCAGCGGCCCCTTCCCAACTGAGCTGGAAGATGCTACCGGGGAAGAATTACGCAAGACCGGCAGTGAATTTGGCGCTACCACCGGCAGGCCCCGCCGCTGCGGCTGGATTGACGGAGTGGCCCTTAGATTTGCCTGTATGATCAATGGGGTCACCAAGATCGTCATGACAAAAGCTGACGTACTGGATGCTTTTGCAGAGCTGAAAGTGTGTACTGCCTATAAAGTCGACGGCGAGACTACCCATGAGATCCCCTTCCAGATGAACCGGATGAAGATCGACCCCGTCCTGGAGTCTTTTGGTGGTTGGAAAACAGATATTACGGCTATTAAAAAATATGATAACTTGCCTGAAAAGATGAAGGAATATGTGCAGTACATTAACAAATACCTGGGGGTAAAAGTTGCGTATATATCCAATGGACCGGGCAGGGATCAATTGATTGAGGCTTTGTAAAAATTAATTTTAAAAAAATTTGGCGGATTAAAAACTTCGCTGAAAATTTACATAACAATCTTATTGGACATGGCACCAAAATCTGATAAGGAGGGAAAGGGTTCAAAGAAATCCGCGCCTCAACCAAAGGACACTCCGGAGAAACCATCTTCTAAATCCAAAAAGGAAGTGGATGACGATGATGATGACGACATCGGAGACGATGACGATACCCCAAAGTCACCCGCGAAGAAATCTTCTTCAAAAGCATCTCCTAAAAGTAAAAAGGCCGATGACGATGATGATGATGACGAAGACGGCGATGATGCTGAAGAGGTAGATGAATGGGAAAAAGTTGACGAAGAGGACGAATGGGATCCTGACTTCGATGAATTCGACATTCCCAAGTCTAAAACCAAAAAAAGCACTGGCGGTAATACGTCCAAAAAAGCAGCTAAGGGCGAGGAAGACGATCTTGGCCTGGACGATGATTTTAAAGACCTTGACCTTTTTAATGACAGTGGATTTGAAGAGGAAGAAGATGATTTTTGACGATCCAAAAAAGAGGAGGCTAGCATCTCAAAAGAGGAAGCTGGCGCAACGCTGGTGAAAAGAAACTACGTTTCATTCCCGATCACGGATAATCAGATCGAATTTATCAAACAGCAAATGTTGACATGGGCCTCCCCGTTCAACATTTGTTGCTTTTTGGACAATCATGATTATAACTCCGGCACTTCGTCCCTTCATTCGGTCGAATGCCTGCTTGCTGCCGGCGCAGCTGCGACTTTGAAGGCTTCGGCGGGAGAGGGGTTGAACCGGCTAAAGGAATGGGCTGCGACACAGCAGGATTGGCTCTTTGGTCATTTTGCCTATGACCTGGCGACAGAGACGGAGCCAGTACATGCCACTGCACCGATGCTTCCTCTTGCCGCCGCCCGCGCCAGCAGCACCCGCTCTGACAGCGCATCTTCCACCACAGGATCCGGAGCCTCATTTCCTTTATCTGATCCCATTGGTTTTCCCGATCTTTTTTTCTTTGTCCCGGAGATCCTGATCGAACTGCGCCCTGACAGCGTCCGTATCGGCACATTCCGGCAGGACCAGGGCTTGATCTGGGAGGAGATATGTCGGACCCGGCCGGTATCGACCGCTGCGCCGGCAACCGCGGCGGCTGCAGCACCCCCCAACTTCATCCCGCGCTTCACCCGTGACGAATATCTCGCCACCATCTCCGCCCTGCGGCAGCACATCCTTCGTGGTGACTGTTATGAGATCAACTTCTGCCAGGAATTCTTTGCCCAACCTGCTACTATCGACCCCCTGGCTACCTGGCGGTCCCTTAGCGAGGCGTCCCCAAACCCTTTCTCCGCCTTCTACCGGCTTGACAACAGCTACCTGCTCTGCGCCAGTCCCGAACGCTATCTAAAAAAGACCGGGGATACCCTTTTTTCCCAGCCAATTAAGGGCACCAGCGCCCGCGATCGCCTGGACCCTGTCACTGACCAGGCCCACCACGAACAGCTATACAACAGCTCCAAAGACAGGTCTGAGAACGTTATGGTCGTCGACCTCGTCCGCAACGACCTTTCCCGGATCTGTGTACCCGGTTCGGTAGCCGTAACCGAGCTCTTTGGGGTCTATCCCTTCCCCCAGGTACACCAGATGATCTCTACCGTGACGGGACAGCTACAGCCCGGCCTAGACTGGACCGAAGCCATCCGCAACACCTTTCCTATGGGGTCCATGACAGGCGCTCCGAAAACCCGCGTGGTCGAGCTCATCGCCCTTTACGAACGCTCCCGGCGGGGCATCTTCTCCGGAGCCGTCGGGTATGTGACGCCAGACGGGGATTTCGACTTCAATGTCGTGATCAGGAGTCTTATGTACAATTCTGAAAATAAATACCTGTCTTATCAGGTAGGCTCGGGCATTACCTTTTACAGCGATCCCGCCGCCGAATACGAGGAATGCCTGATCAAGGCAGAAGGTATCCGCAAGGCCTTAGCAATAAAAAATCGATAAATTGATAACGGTTATATCAATACTCATTTTATCTTAGAGGAAACTATTTAACCTTTAACCTTATTACTCATGACCAAATCGTGCACAGCAAGCTGCTTGCTTCCGAAATCCTTTTTTTTCTTATTTACCTTGTTATCCTTTCAGATTTCCTTTGCCCAGTCCTGGTCCCCCAATGGAACCTCGCTTTATTACAATGGAGGGAGCATAGGAATTGGAACGTCCATTCCTGCCTATCAGCTTGACATTTCTTCTGCGGACAACAGCGAGGCTACGGGCAACGTTCACAGCCGGTTACGGATCGCCAATACAACTTCCAGCGGCAACACTGCCCCCGGCTCTCACCCTGTTATCGAATTGTTGGGCGCAAGAGGTGACGCCAATGGCACATATTATAGCCGCTTGGCGCTGGGAACGCGGCGTACCGATGGTAATCCGCTATCGAATCAGACGCTGGGAGTCATGTTATTCGGCGGCCAGTATGGGGGGGATCCGACATTTCAGGAAACAAAGGTTTTATACCCCGCTTCTGTTCAGGGTATTGCGGAAGGGCCTTTTACTGCTTCAACAGCGATGCCTACCGGTATTGCCTTTTTTACAGGTTCCACGGGTGCAAGCCCCGGAGCCGACAATACCAACTATGGAGCCGAACGCATGCGCATCACAAATGCCGGGAATGTCGGTATAGGAACCACTGCTCCCCGCAGCCAACTGGACATTTGGGGCGGAACTTTGGATATAACGGGGTCGGATCACAACGGAACGCTGGTAGGCGGCTCTCTGTCCGGCATCGCTTTTCTCGGATGTAATTCATTGGCGAATGGTATTGCTATCGTGTCTTCTGGCAACGTCGGCCTGGGCACTTCCACCCCCGGTTCATACAAACTGGCTGTGGAAGGCACTGTCGGCGCGAGGAAGGTGGTAGTGACCCAGGCTGCCTGGGCGGACTATGTTTTTTACAAGAATTATGATCTGCCTTCCTTGCAACAGGTAAAAACATATATCAGCCGATATCATCACCTACCGGGTGTGCCTTCCGCCAAAGAAGTGCAGGATCGTGGACTTGACATTGCCGGTAACCAGGCTACCCTGCTCAAAAAAATCGAAGAGCTGACCCTGTACACGATCGACCAGGATAAAAAACTCGAATCCCAACATCAGGAAATTAGGGAACAACGCCGTGAGATCGACGATCTGAAAGCAATGGTACAAAAGCTGCTCGCCCACAAATAATCAATAGTCACCCACTAAACCAGCCTGTTATGCAATCTTTGAAAAGATTTCAAAAAGCGTCTTTTTTTCTCCTTCTGTTTAGCTTAAATCAAGCAAAGGGCCAACCCTGGCTTCCCGCCGGACCCACCATTCCGGCAGGAACAAGTATATATAACAACAACGCCGGAAATGTAGGCATCGGCACTACTACGCCGGATAAGCTATTAACGGTAAACGGCGTTACTCATATCGGAAATGATCTTGTACTGACCAGGACAGATAATGGTACCGCGGCTTCGATCGTACTGGATAATGTGGGTACTAAATCCCTTTACATTCAAAAAATAGGAGGAGGCAATATAGATGTGATCAATCTTTTAGGAAATTCGATAGGGATCACTGGAAATGCCGCGATCGGTCAGCCAGCTTTGGGCCCCGGCGTCACCAAATTTAGCGTTTGGACCAACACCAGCGGGGATGGAGTTTTTATTAACAACGACGGATCCGGATATGGCGGCAGTTCAGGATTTATCAAAATACACGGACCTTCCCTTCCGGCCGGCGGGTGGAATAACATAACAGCAAGTGGAGATGCAGGAATTGTTTATGGGACAGCGAATACCACTGTCACCAATAATGGCTTTGTAATAGCCCCCTATATGGCTGCTACAACAGGGTTGCGGATTGATAAGCTCGGAAATGTTGGCATTTGCGCAACGGATACGAAGGGTTACCAGCTGGCCGTAAATGGATCGGCCGTCTTTACCAAAGTGGTTGTAAAACCTGTTGGCCTTTGGCCAGATTACGTGTTTGGGTCAAAATATCGGCTTCCCTCGCTACATAGCGTAGAAAAATTTATTCGTACTTACCAACATTTACCCGGTTTGCCTTCGGCAGACAGGGTGGATAAACAGGGGGTGGATATTGGGAAGAACCAGGCTACCCTGCTCAAAAAGATCGAGGAGCTGACCATGTACACGATCGACCAGGATAAAAAACTCGAATCTCAGCAGGAGCAGATCGACGAATTGAAAACCCTGGTAAAGAAGCTGCTCGCTAAGCAATAGAAACCAGCCAAACAATAAAAAAGGCTGCCGGTCAATGGACCGGCAGCCTTTGCTTATTATATATAGAAAAGATTTATTTCACCGCAACCTGACCAGCGGTAGCCCCGCTTTCGGCCGGCTCATCCCCCTCCAGCAGCTGGAGGGATTCATTAAGGATCTCGTATTTATTGGCTACAAAAAATTCCATTTTCGCCGCCGGCAACTTCAGTTCATAGCTGTTGTTGGTGCTGGCCATTACCTTGTCGAAATCAGGGTTATAACGACTGAAAGTGGCCATGTCCAACAGGCAGTACCGGGCTATTACCGAAGAATGATATTTCCCGGCGACAGAGACGGTTTTGGCATCGTTCAGCTCGTCTCCACTAAGCTTGCGGTGGAAGACATACATGGCTGAACCGGGCAGCTGTTCCGTAGCCTCCTGTTTGGTCAGGGTCGTAACACTTCCCTGGCCTTCGAAGGTATATTGGGTGCCGATGAACTTTTTTACGTGGATGCGGGACTCGGCCGGCAGAAAATACTGCAGGTCCCAGAAATTGCGGCTGCCGCTGCGATGGATGGCGCGGTAAACGTTGTTAGTCCCGGTATTGTAAGCGGCAATTACCAACAGCCAGTCTCCCAGCTCTTTATACAGGTCACGGAGATAAAGGGCGGCCGCACGGGTGCTTTTGGCATAGTTCTTCCGTTCGTCGATGTTGCGGTTGACTTTCAGACCCAGATCGCGGGCCGTCTGCGGCATCAGCTGCCAGGGGCCCTTGGCGCCTACTTTGGAGACGGCTGCAGCCTTTAGATTTGACTCGATGACCGCCAGGTATTTCAGCTCTTTGGGAAGGCCATACTGCGTGAGAATGTTCTCAATAAGATTGAAATAGGGTTGTCCCCAGGTGCGAATTCCTTGCAGCTCGTCCCAATTCTCCTTCATATAATCCTGGACGAAACTCAGCGCTTTGGGGTTTAGGCGTACGCCATTATTCCCGCCTACGGAGGCAGCTATAAAGAGTTCCTTGAAAAAGACACCCTGAGAATTGGAATTAGCAACGGTAGAAGACAGGGAAGCGGTGGTAGTGGCAACTCTTTCTGTGTCGACTGCGGGCCGGAGAAGGGCTCCTTCGCCTTTTGAGATCACAGAAATGTCAGCCTGATTAGGGTACATCCATCCTGAACCAATGATGGTGATGCCCAACAATAAAAGCCTTTTGTTGTACATTGTCCAACGTTTTAAAGATGGTAAATCGCCGTTATGGCGCTTACAATCTTTCATAGGTAACGGAAAACGGGAGATAACTTCAAGCCATCAACCAGAAAACGGATTAGTAGTGGATTGGGGAAGGTCCTTTGCCTCTGAGCCCAAAACAAGTAATAGGTGATTCGCTTCACAATCTCTCAGTCACATAGAGTAGGATTTCGTAGGACTTTATTGTTGCATCATCAGATGCGAGAATTGAAGCAAAGATAACTCATTAAATCGACTTGTCATAGCCTGCATACCAAAAGGCATGCCATTTGTATGTGTAAAAAGAGGGAGAGAAATGCCCGGAATTCCGGTCAAATTTGCATAAACAGTGTAGATATCAGCGAGATACATAGCGATGGGATCATCCATCTTTTCACCAAGCTTAAAGGCCGTGGTAGGGGAGGTTGGAAGAATAATTATATCGAAGTCTTTGAATATCAGATCGGTACGATCTACAAGCATTTTCCTTACCTGCTGGGCCTTTGTAAAATAGGCATCGTAATAGCCAGCACTTAACACAAAGGTTCCCAATAAGATACGACGTTTGACCTCCTTGCCGAAGCCCTCGCTCCGGGTCCGTTTGTAAAACTCTGTTAATTCAAGGTCCTGGTCTTTTGCGCGGTAGCCGTAACGCACTCCGTCAAATCTCGCCAGGTTGGAAGAGGCTTCGGCGGTGGTAAGTATGTAATAGGCGGGGACGATATAATCCAGCAGGTCGAAATCGATAGCTTCTACTGTATGGCCTTCTTTACGCAGGCCTTCTATGCGTTCGAGAAGGGTATCTCTTATTTCCGGATCGAGTCCCGGATGGGCCAGGGCCTCCTTAAAATAGGCGATCTTATATTTTTTGCCGGGGGCTTCTTTCCAAGCGGCCCCAGTCTTTTTGGGCGAGCCCGAAGTTTTGTCTGCGCTGCGCCCTGTTTCAAAGACGCCTGCTCCCCGGCTGACGGTACTGTCGAATTCATCTTCTCCGGCAATGACCTCCAGCATCAGGGCTGCATCGGAAACCGTGCGGCTAAAGATCCCCACCTGGTCAAAAGAGGAAGCATAGGCGATGAGTCCGTACCGCGACACGCGGCCATATGTTGGCTTTAAGCCCAGGATACCACAGAAGTCGGCCGGTTGACGGACCGAACCTCCTGTATCGCTGCCCAGGCTGGTCATACACAGACCCGCCTGCACCGCCACGGCGCTTCCCCCGGAAGAGCCACCCGGTACGCGCTGGTTATCCCGCGCATTGAGCACACTGCCATAAGCGGAATTCTCATTAGTTGAGCCCATGGCAAACTCGTCACAGTTGAGATGACCGATGATGATGGCTTCTTCTGCCAGCAGTTTCTCAACGACCGTTGCATGATAAATGGAAACGAAATCCTGCAGAATATGGGAAGCCGCTGTAAGGGGATGATCCTTGTAGGCGAGAACGTCTTTCAGTCCGATGACGACTCCATGCAGCTTACCGGAAGGCTGTCCTTCTTTCCGCTGCTGATCCAGGAGCCTGGCCCTTGTGAGCGCTTCCTCGCCATAGACCTGTGTAAAGGCATTCAGATGAGACTGGGCTTTGATCTCCTTTAAATAGTAAAGGACCGCTTCTTCAGCAGAAGCAGTCCTATCCTTTAAGGCTTTATGATAGTCTTGTATGGAGTGAAATGTGAACAAGCAGCAACCCGATCGCTTCTCTTATTGCGGTGTAGAAGTACTCGCAGGTTTTGTGTCCTTCTCGGCCATTCCTTCTTCCAGTTCCTTCTTAACGTTATTCTTTGCGTCATTGAACTCACGGATACCCTTGCCCAGCCCACGCATGAACTCAGGGATCTTACGTCCGCCAAATAATACCAGCACAGCAAGGATGATCAAAATCCATTCACTTCCGCCAGGCATCGAAATCAGGAAATTAGTAAGCATAATCAAAGTCTTTAAGTTAGAACATCAAAGTTAATTCTTTATGAATAGAAAGCTCTTTTTCTATCGGTAAAAAATTGTTATTGAATGGAAAAGGCCCGCAGGGGCGGGCCTTTTCCGTATAAAGTAGTGAATATTAAGAGTTAACTGCTTGTCTCTTTTCCTTGATACGAGCGCTCTTACCGCTGCGTTCGCGCTGATAAAAGATCTTCGCACGACGTACCCTACCTGCCTTGTTGAGGTCGATAGACTCGATATTCGGGGAGAACAGAGGAAAAGTTCTTTCTACGCCTACTCCATCGGAGATCTTACGTACTGTGAAAGTGGCCGTCTTTCCTTCGCCCTGACGTTTGATCACGTCTCCTTTGAAGCTCTGGATACGCTCCTTGTTCCCTTCAATGATCTTATAATTGACGGTGATATTATCACCGGCTCTAAAATTCGGAAAATCTTTTTTCCCCGTCAATTGCTCGTGTACAAAAGCTACAGCAGCGTTCATAACTTCTTTTTTTAAGGATGGCAAAGGTAATGACATCCAGGTTAAACTCCAAATAATTTATCTTGCAACGTTCACCGATCTTTTTTCCCGGATAACAGTGACTTTGATCTGGCCTGGGAAGGTCATTTCCGTTTGGATCTTCTGAGCGATCTCGAAGCTCAGCTTGTCGCTGTCTATGTCTGTCACCTTATCGGCTTCCACGATAACTCTCAGCTCGCGACCGGCCTGGATAGCATAGGCCTTTTCCACACCCGGATAGCTCAGGGCCAGGTTTTCCAGGTCTTTTATGCGCTGCAGGTATTGCTGCATGATCTCGCGCCGGGCTCCGGGGCGTGCACCGCTGATGGCGTCACAGGCCTGGATGATAGGGGCGATCACATATTGCATTTCGACCTCATCGTGGTGGGCACCGATGGCATTCACCACCGCCGGGTTCTCCCCGTATTTTTCGGCCAGCTTCATACCCAGCAGGGCATGGCTCAACTCCGTTTCCTCATCAGGTACTTTACCGATATCGTGCAATAAGCCTGCCCGTTTTGCCAATTTGGGGTTCATTCCCAGCTCGGCTGCCATAATTCCGCAAAGGTTGGCTACTTCACGGCTGTGCATCAGCAGGTTCTGGCCATAGGAAGACCTGAATCGCATCTTGCCTACGATACGCACCAGCTCTTTGTGCAGGCCATGGATCCCCAGTTCGATCACTGTCCTTTCCCCGATCTCCATTACCTGCTCTTCTATCTGCTTTTTGGTCTTTTCGACGATTTCCTCGATACGGGCAGGGTGGATCCGACCGTCGGCCACAAGCCTCTGCAGGGAAAGACGGGCGATCTCACGGCGCAGCGGGTCAAAGGAAGACAATACGATGGCTTCCGGAGTATCGTCCACGATGAGGTCTACTCCCGTAGCCGCCTCTATAGCACGGATATTACGACCTTCGCGGCCAATGATCTGGCCCTTGATCTCGTCGCTTTCCAGGTTGAATACAGTTATGGAGTTTTCAATGGCCTGCTCTGCGGCAGTCCGCTGGATGCTCTGGATAATAACCTTCCGGGCCTCTTTATTGGCCCTTTGCTTGGCATCGTCGATTATTTCCTGCTGCAGGGCCAGCGCTCTTGTCTGCGCCTCTTGTTTCAGACTCTCGATCAGCTGCGATTTGGCTTCTTCAGCGGTCAGCCCGGCTATCTTTTCCAGCCGGCGGATATGCTCTTCCTGGTGTTTTTCCAGTTCGGTGCGTTTCAGATTGACCACTTCGATCTGACGGTTGAGGTTTTCCTTTATGACGTCATTGTCCTTGGCCTGCTTGTCAAGACCCTCCAGTTTTTGATTGATGCTCTGTTCTTTCTGCTTGATCCGGGATTCGGTATCGTTGACCCGTCTGTTCTTTTCCAAAACCTCCTTATCGTGTTCGGCCTTGAGCTGGACGAATTTTTCTTTGGCTTCCAGCAGTTTTTCCTTTTTCAGGTTCTCAGCGGTAGACTGTGCATCCCCAAGGATCTTTTTAGCCTGCTGGTCTGCCTGGTCTATTTTGCCCTGGGTATTTTTGGCAAAGAGGAACTTACCTCCTACGATCCCGATTACGAGTGCCACAATTATTCCTACTATGGTAATTATCATTGATTCTAAAATTTAAAGCGTTCACAATCATATGTTTCATATTCAGGTTCATGATTGTATGGAAATTGGTGAACCCTGGGTCCGGTTTTTGTGTTAGTTGGCGAAGATAGGAAAATAGCGTTCAACTTCAAACGGCAAACTGCGGTCAGAAGGGCTATTTAGCCTTTAATATTACAACAAAACCTTATCCAGCTGCTGCTCCATCCGGGTGAGGGCGTCCAGGACGGCCGGATTTGGGGTCGAAAGCCCTGTTTCGCTGACTGGCTGGGTGGCATACCACAGCACTACCATGGCGATATAGTCCTGCATGTCCCTGCCGGCAAACTGGGTCTTGTATTCGATGATCTTGTCATTTATGGTCTTTAGAGTACGCCGGACAACCTCTTCGTCTTTCGGTTCGATCTTGATCCGATAGGTCCGATCGCCTATCACAACATTTATTGCCATTAACTCTTGCATAGTTCAAATACTTGTTTTATATTTATCCACACCTTTTACACAGGGGAATCGGACAGCTGAAAGGGAAAAGGTTCAAGCGTTACTTCACTGCACTCCAGAAAAACCGATCCATTGGATGATAATACGTAACAATGTACCAATACCCTATCTTAAAACTACAGCTATGTTTTTAAAAGTCAAATCCCCCGTCTTTATCGACCATCTAACTTTTCAGGTCGACGATCCACAAAAAAGTCTGCTTAAAGCTGTCCTTCGGGATGACACCGGCCTGGTCTGCAGCGCCTTGGAAACAGAAGTAGAAAAAGGCCAGCAGGAACTGGACTGGGTTGGGCTAAATCACCTGCCTTACGGTGTATATACCCTTGAAATTTCGCGTGGAAAGGATGAGATGAAAATGCGACTCGTAAAAAGGGTCTGACAGGTTCTCACTGGCCAAGCATCGTTATACACCGGTCGATTTCCCGGATGTACTGGCCGAGCTTTTTTTCCAACGCCCTCTTCTCCTCTTCGCTCATAGCCGTCTGGCTACCCTTTAGTATCTCGACCTGTTGCTGTAACTGGTCCCGCTTTTGTAATTGATCGCCTTGTTCTTTTTCCCGCTGACGCAATTCTTCTTTTAGTTTACCATTTTCCTTTAGCAACAGATCCCGTTGCCGCAGCAATAACTGCAGCTTCTCCTGGATCCGTCGGACCCGAAGCTCAATTCCTTCCTCTCCGGAAGATCGTTCCACACTATTGGTATCTTCGCTCATTGATTTTTTTGTCCATTGCCGGTTATTTCCTGATCTCTGCCTGTACTTCTTTCTCCAGGACTGTGATGATCCTGCTCACCATGATCTCGATTTCCTTATCCGTCAGGGTCTTTTCTTCATCCAGGAAAGTAAAGCTGATGGCCAGCGATTTTTTGTCTGCTCCCAGCTTCTCGCTTTCAAATATATCGAAAAGCTTTACTTCCTGCAATTTATCCAAACGCACGCCCCACACAGCTTTTTCCAATTTTTCATAGGGCAGGGACTTGTCGACGATCATGGCCAAATCCCGGTATACTGGAAGCTGCCGGGGTAATTCTCTGAATTCTATGCTTTTGCCGGAAGCCAGCTCCAAAATGTGATCCCAGCGGATGTCGACAAAGAATAATTCCTGTTTGCAATCGAACTGTTTTAAAAGGGTGGGACTCACGGAGCCTGCTTCCAGCAACAGCCGGTCAGGGTCATTTGTGACTATGGCAAGACCACTTGTCATTTTCGGGTGATCCAGGGCCTTCCAGTCGGGGAGTTCGAGTCCAAGCAGCTGGAAGATGCGGCTGCAAAGCCCTTTTACATAGTAAAAATCGACGGGCTTGCCTTTCCCTTTCCACGTATCCTCGCTCAGCGGTCCGGTCAGATAAAGACAGAGATGGTTGGTTTCCGTATATTTTCCAACTCCACTGGTGCTGTAAGACTTGCCGAACTCGAAGAAGCGTAACATGCCGCTCTTGCGGTTGAGATTAAAAGCAATGGATTCCAGACCGGTCTCCAGCATCGAGGGGCGCAGGATATTCAGCTCTGCGCTGAGATTGTTGATCATCCTTACCGATGTCTGCAGCTCCTTTTCGCTGAAATAGGCGCTGTTGGTGATCGAATTGGTCAGGATCTCATTGAATCCCTGTCCTACCAGGTAGCTGGCCACGGATGACTTCCACGAGGATTGCGCCGGGTTGCTTTCTACGGAAGGGGACAGCGTAATTGCCGAAGGGATCTGGATATTGTCCAGGCCGTCGATCCGCATGATCTCTTCCACGATATCGGCCGGTAAGGAAATATCCGGTTTGTGCCAGGGGACTGCTACATGAATGGCATCGATGCCTTCCTTGATGATCTCAAAGCCCAGGCCTAGCAGGATATTCTTTACGGTATCCGGATGATAATTCTTTCCGCTTAATTTCTTCAGGTAATGGTGCTTCAGGATAACCTGCGTCCTATTAGGCGGGTCGGGATATACATCCACGATGTCGGAGGCTAGTTCTCCACCGGCCAGCTCCCTGATCAAAAGGGCTGCTCTTTTCAGCGCATTTACCGTACCAGAAATATCCATCCCTTTTTCGAAATGTGTCGCCGCATCCGTCCGCAGGCCATGCCGGAAGGAGGTCTTGCGAATATCGGTAGGATTGAACCAGGCGCTTTCTAAAAAAATGTTCTGAGTACCTTCTTTAATGCCGCTGTGTAATCCTCCGAAGACACCGGCTATCGCCATCGGTTCCGCTGCATTACAGATCATCAGGTCCTCTGCCGATAATTTTCTTTCGATGCCGTCCAGCGTTACAAAAGGAGTGCCTTCGGGCAGATTCTTTATGATTACGGTCTCTCCCCTGATCGCATCCACGTCGAAGGCATGCAGCGGCTGTCCCATTTCATGCAGCACGAAATTGGTAATGTCGACAATGTTGTTGATGGTCCGGATCCCGATAGATCTTAATTTATCCTGCATCCACCGTGGAGACTCTTTAATGGTAATGCCCTTTATGGTGACCCCGGAATAGCGTTCGCAGCTTTTTTTGTTCAAAATGCTCACCGTGACCGGGAGACTGTTGTTTTCTGCTTTAAAGGCATTCAGGGAAGGCTGTTTTGGACGGTACTCCTTGTTCTCATGATGAGAAAGCCAGGCGCATACATCCCGCGCAACTCCAAGATGACTCATTGCATCCATATGGTTGGGGGTAAGGCCGATCTCTATCAGCTGATCGGAGTAGGGCTGGAACCAGGACGCGGCGCTAGCGCCTGCTTTTGCGGTTGCGGGTAATACGATGATCCCTTCGTGGCTTTCTCCCAGACCGATCTCATCCTCGGCGCAGATCATCCCATGGCTTTCCACGCCCCTGATCTTTGCCACCTTCAGCGTGATGGGCTCACCCTTCAAAGGATAGATGGTTGTTCCGGGTATCGCTACCACCACTTTCTGACCTGCTGCGACATTTGAAGCTCCGCATACGATCTGCAGCGGTTGGGGTCCGCCCACATTCACAGATGTAAGCCTCAGCTTGTCCGCGTTGGGATGTTGAGTGCACTCCAGCACCTCTCCTATGATCAGTCCCTTCAGGCCCCCCTTCACAGATTCGTATTTTTCTATATGCTCTACTTCCAGCCCGACAGACGTAAGTATCCTGGAAAGCCGCTCCGGTTCGATCTTTACCGGCAGATAATCACAAAGCCAATTGTAACTGATGGTCATGAATGCTCCTGTTTATTTTGTGTCTGGCTTATCCAGCCATGGCCCATGCGGCCGTTTTATTTGGCGCAAAGATAAATTTTTTACCGGTAGGGGCGGTTCCGCGGGGGCCGCAATAGAAATATTTCAACGAATAATTCGTTAGCCAGAAAAGCGAGGTGTCCAAAGAAGTCCTTTTTCACCCTTTCGGAGTGATAACCAAATGTTAAAGCCCCGGTAAAGGCTTAACTTTGTGGCAGGATTTTGGTCCTACTCGTAACTCTAAAGCTGATATATGAAACAACACCTGTATTTAGTGGCCTTTGTGGCCATTTGCTTCGCCGCATGCGGTCCGGTCTATGTGGTTCACCAGGACCCTGTGCCGGCTCCAGCCGCATCTCTGCCGGCGAATCCCGATGACCTCACTTATCAGAATTTTTATGATCAGTTAAGCCCATACGGTCAATGGATCGAAGACCCGGATTACGGTTATGTATGGTTGCCGGATGCCGGGCCCGACTTTAAACCCTATGCCACGAATGGACATTGGGTCTATACCGATGAAGGCTGGACCTGGGATTCCGGGTATCCCTGGGGCTGGGCTGCTTTCCACTATGGCCGCTGGTTCTTCCAGGATGGTTATGGCTGGATGTGGATCCCCGGCACCGAATGGGCTCCTGCCTGGGTCAGCTGGCGCAACAGCGACGAATACTATGGCTGGGCGCCTATGGGGCCCAATGTCAGTTTCGATGCAGCCTATGGCGGCGGATATGCTCCTCCCACGTATTACTGGAATTTTGTACCTCACCGTTATATTGCCAGCCCGCAAGTCAACAACTATTATGTCCGGGAAACAAACAATGTCACTATCATCAACCAGACGACCGTCATCCGGAATACAACTGTGATGAACCGTCCCAGGAATTCACGTTATGGCGGCGGCCCTGATGCCGGTGAAGTCGGAAGATATTCGGGTGCGGCCGTAAGACCGCTGGCCATCCGCGAAAGTCATACTCCCGGCGAACGCGCCGATAATGGGAATCTCACTATCTACCGCCCCCGCGTAAATGGAGGCGATAATAATCGTCCCAACAATGCCGGCAGGCCCTTTGCTCCTTCACGGACGCAAACGCTCAACAATGCCAGACCCGTCAACCGCACGGTCTATGGGGATAATGCAGGGAGGAGAGATGATCGCGGCAATGGAGACCGCAACAACGGTCAAAACAACAATGGCAACAATGGAGGCCGCACCAATACGGGCTTCCCGAATAATCCCAACAATCAGCAGGCCAACCCGACCAATCCGCCTGCTCAAAACAACACCCCCGCCCGGCCCTTCAACAGACCGGACAACAGGGGCAATAATCCGCAAAACAACCCGGCTACGCAGCCCGCTAGCCCGCAGGCCAACCCGACCAATCCACCTGTGAACCGGCCTGTCCCTCCGGGCAATCAGCCGGACAACCGTTTTGGCCGTCCCTTTCAACCCAATAACCAGCCGAACCAGCAGCAGTCACAGCCTAATCGGCCTAATCAGCAGCAGCCGGTGCCCAATCAGCCGAACCAGCAGCAATCGCTGCCCAACCGGCCTAG
>Ga0193716_1000349_pt1 | contig 29118 bp, 20 predicted proteins | sample U2c1metaG_FD_145901 | JGI IMG/M metagenome (GOLD analysis project Ga0193716, IMG submission 145901) | Soil microbial communities from a riparian zone of the East river system, Colorado, United States - U2c1 | ecosystem: Environmental > Terrestrial > Soil > Riparian zone | place: USA: East River...
GATGATCATTCGGGTGCAAAGCGGGCAGTCTACTGAGACGTATAAGATAGCTAAGTTATAGTGCCTGTTTTATGATCTGCAGAATTTTTGGGATACCATCGTTCCTATAATAGTGAATGCCTGTGGCATCGAAAGACGAATGTAGTCTTTGTACGGAAGGGGATGAGATCTGCCATCCCAGCGGTAAGACCGGTTCATACCATTTTCCATCGTTATACTCTACACAGGAACCCGTGATCCAGACCGAGTTGTAGCCGGCGTGAAAACCGCCGCCCAGGGTGTCGGCTGAATACCGTTGCTGGAGGGTTCTGTCGGCTTCTACTGCATTGCCTGAGATGCCGCTGTTGATGATGCCGACCAGCGGGCTGATGGGCTCCCATCGATTGGAAACCAGCTTTCGTTCGTCGCGGATGAAGTAGGGGTTGTTGGTGATCGAAATGAAATAAAAATGTACTTTCCTCATCAGGCTATCTATCTCCGAAAGCGGATGAGTCTTCTTCTCTTTTTGCATTTCCTTACTGAGACTGATAAAGATGCCTTCCGAGGTGGAAGCACCGGAATTGTCTTTGGCACCGCCATCCATAAAATGATAACCTGGCCCCATTTTACCTGAGGGGCTGATGAAGGGGAAGCGGGCGCTTAAGAAAGCGCCGGTCAGGAGGGACAGGTCCTGCATGGGCTTGTCGCCGCGATGAGCATTGATGGAATCCAGCCTGGAACGGATGAAGATAGAGCCGGGGAAATCGGCTTTATTTAGTACGACGGGGGCGCAGATGCCTTTCTGGCCGTTGTCGACGTTGAGAGTGTTGGAGAATAATAGCGGCACTTCGTATCGGGCCGGATTTGATCTGCCTGTATCCCATAAGGCGTCAAAGGGAACGGACAGGTCGAGGTCCAGCGTCTTTTTTCCGAAGCCTTCCCAGATATCGGTCTGGACGGCGATGCGGTCGCGCCAGCTATGCTGGGCCGTTATGGATGCCCAGATATCCCTGCCGAACATAGCGCCCAGCGTGGGAGTGAGGAAGTCATGGTCATAAAAGCCGGAGAAATGATCGAGGGTATAACCGCTGCTGTCGAGGTGCCGGGCGCGATAGGCACACTGAACGGCGGAGCCTACTGTACCGCCGGATGCGCCTGAGAAGGAAAAGGTATAATGTTCGAAACCTTTGTTGCCGGCTGCGATGAGCGTAGAATCAAGATAAGTGACGACGAGGTTGGTGAAGGCGGCTGCTTTTATACCGCCGCCGTAACTGTTGACGAGGAATACGGGATAGGTGGAAGACTTGTTGATCTCGTCCTTTCTTTTTAGCAGCCATTGTTTGAAATAGTCTTCCAGCTGAGCGGGCTGTTGCTTTGCTGTCGTGTCCATCGTTCTTACGGAATGATAATCGTTGTCGACAGAAATCGAAATCGTGACGGCTATAAGAATAAAGAAGAGGACAAAATTGGTCTTTCGCCAGAGGCTGATGCGGATGAGGAGGGTGAGTAAAAGGATGTAAGTAATGATCCCTGAGAGGAGGACGGGGAGGCTCAGGAAATTACAGTCCAGGGCAAGGATGGCCTGTGGGAAGATATTGAAAAGGATAAAACTAATGGAGAGGAGCAGTGCTGCGATTACGATTGGCGCTCCGATCCGGCTGCCAGCGAGGCCTTCTTTATAAATGCAGGTCCTGATGCTGACGAAGACCAGGAAGGCAAGGGCCAGGAAGACGAGGTGCCAGAACAGGAAGATCAGGGAATGCGGGGTGTTGCTGGAACCCTGGATGGCGGTGAGGCGGATGATCGTTGGTATTCCGATAGCCAGGAGGAAGAGGGTCAGGAAGGCGATGTATTTGCTTTTTTTTGGTCCCTGCTTTTGCTGGAGTCTTATATAGGTGTTTTCTATGACGTTGTGCTTTATCAGCGCGAAGAAGACGGCCAGTAAGCCGATCAGCCAGATTGGTGCGGGGGCGACATCCAGCATCGAGGGCATGCGGATGACCTGGAGGGCGTTGACAATGGCCACTGCCGGGATGATAATTGTCGCGACGCCGAGGAAGCGGGATGCTTTTTTCTCTTGTTTTTCTTCTTCGGGTTCGGTGACGGGCAGCTCTTTAAAGGGGAAGACGGGTCTTAGGGCTTGGTTTTCGAAGAAGAGTTTGGCGAGCCACCAGTTGAGGAAGGCGGCGACAAGGACTACGGTCATGAAGAGGAAGACACCCTGATCGGAGGAATTTATATTGATAAGCAGGTCTTGTCCCTGGTCCATCATCCAGATGGGGAGGGAGAAAAAGGCGAGTCCGATGAGGAGGACGCGGTAGCGGAAGACCTGGAAAGTTTTGATGCGGATGTAGTTGGAGAGGGTTAGGAGGCGGTTGTCCCGGATGATGAGGGTAAGGGGGAGGTAGAGGCCTATTAATAATAATAAGATAATGAATTTGATCGCTGCGGCGGCTTTGGTTATGGTGGTGATGCCGGCTCCGGCGGACTGGGTGTTTTTGAGGCCGTCGTTGATGAAGTGGAGCAGGCCTGTGTTTTCGATGCAGTCGAGAATGCCTGCGAGCAGGACGAGTCCGATGAGCAGGCGGGTGAACCAGTGGCCTATTTGTTTGACCCGGTTTTGGAGGGCGAGGATGATGATGATGCCCAGGACGGTATAGAGGAGGATGAAGAGATAATCTAATTGGACGTCGAAGCGGGCTTTGTGAAGCCGGTTGATAGGCTGGGGGGTAGGCTGGCAGAGGGTTACGGAGGTGCGATCCAGCGTATCCGTTTTCCAGGACTGGATAATGGCGGTGTCCCGCTGGTAGCTGCCGCCTAGTTCGAGGGATACGATGCCATGTGGGGCGGTATCATTTTGTAAATAGGTTTTGTCTTTGAGCTGGATGAAAGCGACAATAAAGGCCCCTACCAGCACGGGCCAGAATAGAATATGGAAATAGCGCATGGGCTAAAGTGCGGATATTTTTTAGTATCTGCAATACCACTTATAGGTTATGGGTGTTGCGGCGGGCTATTTGCTCACCTGAACCTCGAAACTATCCTGAAGACAGTTGTTGGAATCTTTTACCGTATAGATTTTTGTAGCGGAGGGCTTTACCTCGATGCTGCGGCCGGTTTCCTTGCTGCTGTTCCATTTATAGGGGTGGCCCTGGTCATTGGGGAAGGAGGCGGTCAGCGTGATGGATTGACCTTTTTTGATGTTAAGGATATGTCTCTGGTTGACGTTCTTAAACACGGTGAAGTGGTCTTTGATCTCGCCGTCGGTGCAGATCCATTTCCAGTCGAGGCGATTCCCTTCTATCTCGAGCATGCCTGCGCCGCCATGTGTGGCGTCGGCATAGGGCAATGCGTCATGGGGCCAGGATGTTTGTTTGCCGCCGAGCTGGCCTGCCGATCCGCTGACGATGTACATCGTGCCGGTGTAACCGGTGGCTGAATCCTTGAGATAGGGGCAGGAGTTGGAGCTGGTATCATAGCGGCCGGAGGAACTGCTGACGTTGTGCGAGGGGGCGAAAGTGGTCTCCATTCCGTAATGTCCTTTCAGAAGTCGAGAGCGTTCGTAGTCGTGGCTGTGTCCGCAGATGATGAGATCGACTCCGTAGCGTTCGAGGACCTGGATGAAGTTCTCGCGGATGTGGACCAGTTCCTTTTCATGGTCGGAGTTGTGGGAGCCCATGGTATAGGGCGGGTGGTGCCAGTAGGCGATGACCCAACCTTTGTGGGCATTGGCTTCCAGGTCTTTTTTGATCCACTGCACCTGAGGGCCGAGGGTATCATAGATCCGGTAGCGGTCTTCTTCGATGCCGTATGAGTCGAGGGAAAGGAAATGAGTATTGCCGATGTCAAAAGAATAAAAGGCGGGGTTATGGGAAGCGACTCCGCCGGCTTCTCCGTCGATGGGCATGGTGAAGTTCTGGAAATAGGCTACCTGGTGGGTATGCTGTACTTTTTCTTCGCTCGAATCGCCATCATAATAATCGTGGTTGCCCGGGCTGGGGTAGAGCGGGTATTTTGGCAGCAGGTTATCCTTATAGACATTGAAGAAATTGGACTGGAATTCTGCGTCGCGGCCAGTAGAATAGGCGTTGTCGCCGAGGAGGATCCAGGCGTTGAGGTAATTGTTGCCGAGGTATTTTATGAGGGCGTCGCGGACGGAGCGTTGGTTGACCGAGTTGTTGCCGCAATCGCCTACGGCTGCGATGCGATAGAGAGTCTCTTTACCCGGCTCTGGGTTGGCGACCGGGGTGGGGAGGGTCACGAAATAATTATCGGCTCCGCCTTGCAGGGTGTCTTTGAAGGAGCCGATGGTATAATAATATTTTGTGTTGGGCTGGAGGCCTTCGAGCTTGATCTTGTGTTCGGTGACGAGGATGGAGTCTTTTGCGTTGCGGTCGAGTAGTTGGCGATCGGTCCCGAAGTGTACGATGCCGCGGGTGAGTACGTCGGTGCGCCAGCGGATGACGATGCTGGCTGTTGTGGCGGCCTGGAGGTAGGGGCCGCGGAGCAGGGTCGCTTTGATGGGGCTGACGGGGCGTTGGGCCTGGATCGCGAAAGCGAAAAGGATGAAAGAGAAAAAAAGGACTAATCTTTTTTGCATGGCGGCGAAATTACTTGTTGTATGTTATGTCAACGTTAAGCCCGGTATTTAGGCTATCCGTCAACGTATGGATGAAAAGGATAATGTTGTTTATTTCTTTGGTTGATAAGTGAAGGGGAATGGGGGATAAGGTTTGGTCGGGGACGTCGAGGCCGAGGCCGGCGCCGCCGCCTTTGTTGTAGAATTCGAGGACGGATTCGAGGCTGTGGAAGGCGCCGTTGTGCATGTAGGGGCCGGTTTGGGCGGAGTTGCGGACGGTTGGGGTTTTGAAGGCGCCGCGGTAGAAGGGGAAGGGGTAGATCTTAAAACGGCCCTGATCGGGGCTGAGTTGGAGCCTGGTTTTGGCGACTGCGCTAAAATTGTCGGTTTTGGTGGTGCCGAGGACTTCGAATTCGGTTTGGGTGTAATAGGGTGGGATGAGGCCGTTGAAAAGGGGGATGAAGTGGCAGGTTGCGCATTGAGCTTTGCCCATGAATAAGTTGGCACCGGCTTTTTCTTTGTCGGTGAGGGTAGGTTTGCCGCGGAGGTATTGGTCGAAGCGGGAGTTCATGGGTCGGAGGCTGCGGACGTAGGCTGCGAGGGCTTTGATCGTAGTTTCGATGCCGCCGTGTTTTGTCAGGGAGGCGGTGTCGGCGTTCATTTCGTTTGGATTATATAAAACGGTTCGGATCTGGTCTTCGAGGGTGCGGGCGCGGCCGTCCCAGAATTGATTGTATTGAAAGCCGCTATATAGGAGGGTTGGGGCATTGCGGTCGAGGAGGTGGTGGCCGTCGAAGGCGATGCTGGATGGGAGGCCGTCGGTGAAGGATCTTTCGGGGTTGTGGCAGGAGGCGCAGCTTTTTTTGCTGTTGGTGGAGAGGGAGGGGTCGGAGAAGAGTTGGCGGCCGAGGGTTATGAGTGATGGTGCGGGGGACCCCGTTACTGCGGCGGCGGCTGCAGGCGGGATGGCATCGGGGCTCAAGATGTCGTCGGCTGCATAGTTGATGGCTTTGTTGGTATTGAGCAACATGCCTTTTTCACGAATGAGGAGGCCTAGCTGGCGTTGGAGGGGCAGGGCCGCGTCTTTTAGAAACCCGAGGCGGTCGAAGGTATCAAAGGGTTGATCGTCTTTGAGCAGGTTTACGGTTTTATTAAGGAAGTATTGGAGGCTATCGGCGTGTTTGCTTTTCTGCAGATAGGGTTGGAGGGATAGGGAGAAGGCTTCCAGTGCGGCCCGGGATTCGCGGATGCCGGTTTTTAGCCGCGGGGCTTCGTAACCGGTGATGTCGAGGGCTATGATGCGAATGAGTTCGAGGCGAAGGCTTTCCAGCAATTGCTGGTCAGTGGCTTTGAAATCGTAAAGCAGGGCGGGGAGGTCGGAGGCGGAGCTTTCGACGGCCTTTGCCTGATCCAGAAGGGTTTTGTGGTCGGGGTGGGTATCATAGAGCAGGGATTCGATGACCTGGAGGCCGATGGGGGATTGGTATTCCATGTCGGGCTCTTCCGCTTCGAATTTCGGCGGTCGGTTATAGATGGTCGAGCTGCTGCGGAAGAAGTATTCGAGGAAGGCTTCTATTTTTTTGTATTGGCAGCGGCGTGAGGGTTTAGGGGTTTCGAGGGTTTTTCGAAGCTGGGTGCAATTTGCGGCGAAGGTGCGGGATTGGGTGGTGAAGTAACCCATAGCCAACTGGACGCCGGGGGTAGGGGGTGTTGTGGCGAGTTGGGCCGTGGGCGTCGGGGTGACCAGTCGCGGGATGGCCATAAAGCCTATACAACCTAAGAAAATAATGAGTAGACGCATGCAGGCGGCAAAGGTATTACACTATAAAAGAAATAAGATTACCTTTCTGTAAACAAGTTTTTGCATGAAAAAACTGATTGCTGCCCCTCTTTTTCTTTGTGCGCTATGGGTTTGCGCGTTTTCTGTTTCTGCTCAGTCCATTATTTCAGGGCCTTTATCTGACAAGTCTGTTGACCCGGCCCGGCTCGCCCGTATCGACACGTTGGTGAATGACTATATCAAAAAGGGGTTTGTCAATGGCGCCGTGACGCTGGTGATACACAACGGGCATGTAGTGCAGTATAAGGGCTATGGGTTTTCGGATATAGAAGCAAAAAAGCTAATGCATCAAGATGACCTTTTCCGGATAGCTTCCCAGACAAAGGCCATTGTCAGCGTCGGACTTATGGAGCTGTTCGAGGAAGGAAAGTTTTATCTCGATGAGCCGATCTCGGATTTTTTGCCGGCTTTTCGTGTTGCGAAGGTGCTGGACAATTTCAATGCCGCGGACACTACATATACAACGGTGCCTGCCAAACGGGAGATCACCATACGGGATCTGCTGACACATACTTCGGGGATCGACTATCCGGGTATTGGCAGCCCAAAAATGAAGGCGATCTATGCGAAGGCGGGGATACCATCGGGGTTAGGGATAATTGACAATGACCTAAAGGAAAGAATGGAGGCGCTGGCGCGGCTGCCGCTGATACATCAGCCTGGTGAGAAATGGACTTACAGTCTTGGAGTGGATGTTTTGGGTTGTCTGGTGGAAGTCATCAGCGGGATGAACCTGGAGCAGTACCTGACGGAGCGGTTGTTTCGTCCGCTGGGTATGAAGGATACCTACTTTAATGTGCCGGCGGCTAAGGCGGGTCGGCTGGTTGCTGTCTATACAGAAGATTCGGTACATCATGTGGTGCGCTGGACTAAAGAGCGTACGGGGATAGATCCGGATTATCCGTTGGCTAAAAAGCGTTATTTTTCTGGTGGTGCCGGTCTTACTTCTACCGCCTGGGACTATGCTATTTTCATGCAGATGATGTTGAATGGCGGGAAATACAACGGCGTACATATTCTATCGCCGCGTACGGTAGAGATGATGACCAGCGGGCAGTTGAGCTTTTTGTATAATGGGAGTGATAATTTTGGACTGGGCTTTGGGATTACGAGCCAGCGCACTGCTGCAAGGGAAGTTCGTAATGAAGGTTCTTTTTCATGGGGCGGTTTTTTTGGAACTACGTACTGGGCTGATCCCAAGGCGCATCTTGTTTGTCTGTTTATGACACAGCAGGCGCCGAATAGTCATTCCGAAATGGAGAGGAAGGTGGAGCAGGTTATTTATCAGAGTTTTGTTAATTAGGCAAACCAAATTGCCAGTCAATTGTTCCAACACAGCATGGCACTATTTCCCCAATTTGGCAAGGCACCGACAGGTGAACGTCAGCAACGGATTGAGAAATCGCCTAACTACAGGGATGGCAGTTTTCAGAATCTTGTGTTGACGGAAATGAGTCTGAAGGATGTTTCGGTTATGAAGGTTCTTTGGGAATTTGTTCGCAAGCCTCGTAATACGGCGCCCTCGCGGCCTATTCCTTCGGTACATACTGATCTGAGGGCTTTGCCGGAGGATCATATATCGATCGTATGGTTTGGGCATTCTTCGTATCTGATGAAGATCGGGAAGGTCCATATTTTGGTGGACCCGGTGTTTAGCGGGAATGCTGCGCCATTCCGGATCTTTGCGAAGGCTTTTCCGGGTACGAACGGTTATGATGTGGACAAGCTGCCAGATAAGATAGACATTGTATTGCTGACGCATGATCATTATGATCATTTGGACTATAAGACGATATTGAAATTGAAGTCGAGGGCGCAGCATTTTTATACTTCGCTTGGGGTTGGGTCTCATTTGGAATCATGGGGGATAGGTGGGGAGATGATCACGGAATTGGATTGGTGGGAGGGGACGGGGATTGGGGTCGATGGGAAGCCGGTTGTTGCGGAGGAGGATGAGGGTGGAACTGGTGTTGTTGGGGAATGGGGCAGGCTTACTGCCGCGCCTGCGCGGCATTTTTCGGGGAGAAGTACGAAGAGAAATAAGACGCTTTGGTCATCTTTTGTGCTGAAGATCGCGGGGCATTCTTTTTTTCTTGGGGGTGACTCGGGTTATGGGGAGCATTTTAAGGAGATCGGGAATCGTTTTGGGCCCTTTGATATTGGGATCGTGGAATGTGGGCAGTATGGCAAGTACTGGCCGCATATCCATATGTTCCCGGAGCAGGTCGTGCAGGCGGCACAGGAATTGAAAGTAAAAAAACTGTTGCCGGTGCATTGGGGTAAGTTTTCGTTGGCTTTGCATCCGTGGAATGAGCCAATAAAGCTTATGACGGCGGCGGCGGTGAAGGTGGGGCAGCATTTTACAGCTCCTCTTATCGGGCAGCCGGTTTTGCTTAATCATCATTATCCGAGTAGTGATTGGTGGGATTTTGAGTAGTGGGGGGACGAGGTAGTGATTGGTGGGATTTTGAATAAAACTTTACTCATATGGAAAAGAAATTTGTCGTTCGGATCCTTGAGACAAAGCAGGTAACACACAATGTGAAGCGCTTTCGGTTTGAGAAGCCGGAGGGATATAGTTTCAATCCTGGTCAGGCTACGGATGTGTGTGTGAATAAGCCCGGTTGGGAGGATGAGAAAAGGCCTTTTACCTTTACCTGTCTGACTGACGATCCATATTTGGAGTTTACGATCAAACGGTATCCCGATCGTCATGGCGTCACTGATCTGTTGCATCAGCTGGAGGTGGGGGATGAATTGATCCTGCATGACGTTTGGGGGGCGATCGAATATAAAGGCCCCGGATGTTTTATCGCGGGTGGAGCGGGGATCACTCCTTTTCTGGCTATTTTGAGGCAGTTGCGCAGGGCGGGGGAGACGAAGGGGAATGAGCTTTATTTTTCCAATAAGATGGCGGAAGATGTCATCGTGGAGGAGGAACTGCGTGAGATATTGGGTGGTGATGCCCATTTTATTCTGAGCCGGGAGGAGAAGGAGGGGTATGAGCATGGGCATGTAGACGGGGAGTTTTTGAAGAAGCTTATAACTGATTTTAAGCAGCCTTTTTATGTGTGTGGACCGGACAAGATGATCGCCGATGTGAATGGGTTTTTAACGGGGTTGGGGGCTTCGGCCGAGTCGCTGGTGTTTGAGAAGTAGGGGTGAGGATTGGGCAGAGGTAGTTTGAGAGGTGGTGACCTGGGGCGGGGGAGACAAATAGTAAAATGTTCCATCAAAATAGTAAGACCTGACATTGCCCGCCGGACGGGCTCCGTGTACCTTCAGCTTTCAATATTTGCCGCAATTCAACCGTAACGATTGCTTAAAATGAAAGCTTATACACAAAATCCACAGCTATGTGGGTGAAGAAGTACTTTGAAGAGTTTGACCCGGGATATACCCGGCAAACTACTGGTCGTACGATCACTGAAACCGATATCGTTCTTCATGCCGGTCAGACCGGAGATTTTTTCCCTCATCACATGGACGAAGAATGGTGCAAGACGCAACCCTTTTCGAGAAGGATGGCGCATGGCACCCTCATATTCAGCATTGCAGTAGGGCTTACCGCCAACGAGATCAATGAGGTCGCTATGACCTATGGGTATGAGCGGCTGCGGTTTACCCGGCCGGTATTCATCGGTGATACGATAAGGGTGGAGGTAAAGATCACCGATAAAACGGACCATAAAAAACCGGGTTATGGCCTGGTAGTCGAGCTGGTAGAAGCATACAATCAGCATCGGGAGCTGGTGATGGTGTGTGAACATATTCTGATGGTGGAAAAACGAAATTCCTGATGGAGCGAAAATTAAAGGGCATTACCTGGGGGCATAGCCGGGGTCTGACGCCGCTGGTCGCCGCTGCGCAGCGATGGTCGGAGCTGTACCCGGATGTAAGCATCAGCTGGGAGAAGAGAAGTCTGCAGCAGTTTGCCGATTATCCTATTGAAAAATTGACAGAAGAATACGACCTGCTGATCATCGATCATCCCTGGGTTGGCAAGGCCGCTTCGCTGGGCTGTGTGCTGCCCCTGGACAACTATCTATCCGAAACCTATCTGAATGAGCAGGGCGAATCTTCTGTCGGGTTTTCCCATCACAGCTATCATTACGACGGGCATCAGTGGGCGTTGGCTATCGATGCGGCCACTCCTGCTGCGAGCTGTCGTGCCGATCTGTTGCAGGAGGCTGGATTCAGGATACCGGAGACATGGGACGAGGTCTTGCAAATTGGGCGGCTGGGTAAGTTGGCTGTGCCGGCCATTCCGATAGATCTGCTGATGAACTTTTATATGTTTTGTATCGCTCATGGGACCCGTCCTTTCCAGGGTGAGACGGAGGTGATCGATGCTGGTACCGGCAGGGCGGCGTTGAGCACGATGCAGGAACTTTATTCGCTGGTGGATGAGAAAATGTTTCGGGCTAATCCTATTGCTGTAGCTGAATATATGACGACGACGGACGAGTATTGGTATTGTCCGTTTGCTTATGGATATTCCAATTATTCGCGGGAGGGATATGCGCGGCATCGACTGACTTATTCCGACCTGGTCAGAATAGGGGAGAAGGGTCATCGTTTGCGGAGTACCATCGGCGGGACGGGGCTGGCCGTGTCGGCTTTTAGCCGTTACCAGGATCTGGCGTTGGCCTTTGCGGAATGGGTGGTATCGCCAACGGTGCAGTCGACTTTTTATGTGGAGCATGGGGGACAGCCGGGGCATCGGACGGCATGGGTGAATAATTTGGCCAACAGGGTTACGAATAACTTTTTTTATACGCTGCTGCCGACCATGGAAAGAGGATATATGCGTCCGCGTTATGACGGGTATCTTTTTTTTCAGGATCATGCGGGGAAGCCCTTGCAGGAGTTTTTGATGGGGAAGAGGGATGTGGAAAGTGTGCTTAATGTGATGAATAATTTTTATAGGGAGAGCATAAACCTTGATGTATGAATCAGCTACCTCTGAATGGACTTACCATATTGGAATTCAGCCAATATCTCTCCGGGCCATCAGCTGGTCTAAGACTGGCTGACCTGGGCGCCCGTGTCATAAAGATCGAACGTCCTGACGTTGGAGATGCCTGCCGGCGGCTATCGATCAAGAATTTATGGATCGATGGGGATTCATTGCTTTTCCACACGATCAATCGCAATAAAGAAAGTTTCACTGCCGATCTGAAGTCGCCGGAAGACAGGGAGATCATAAAAAAGCTGATCGCCCAGACGGATGTGATGACGCATAACTTTCGTCCGGGTGTCATGGAAGGTTTTGGGCTGGACTATGCATCTGTCGAGGTCGTGAACCCCCGGATCGTCTATGGGGCTATCAGCGGATATGGCAAGGAGGGTCCGTGGAAGGATCGTCCGGGGCAGGACTTGCTTTTGCAATCGATGAGTGGTCTGGCTTATATGACGGGGAATGAAAAAGACAACCCGATGCCTTTTGGGCTGTCGATCGCGGATAGTATTTGTGGAGCTCAGCTTGTGCAGGGGATACTGGCGGCGTTGGTCCGCCGGCACAGGACGGGTAAGGGGGCTCTTGTAGAGGTGAGTCTGATGGAATCTCTATTGGACTTCCAGTTTGAATTCCTGACGACCTATCATAGTAGCGGGCGGCTGCCGCGCCGGAGTAAGTTTAACAATGGGAATCCGCTGTTGAGCGCTCCCTATGGCATCTATGCGACATCCAACGGGCATATTGCTATTGCCATGGTGAATATTCCACTGCTGGCGAGGGCTATCGGTTCGGAATCGCTGGGTGGGTATGGTCAGGAGCAGGCATTTAGTCACCGGGATGAGATCAAGAATTTATTGTCGCAGCATTTGGTTGAGAAGCCAACCGGATATTGGCTGGAAAGGCTTCATGCGGAGGATATGTGGGCTATGGAGGTGCTGGACTGGAACAGTCTTACGGCTCACGAGGGGTATAAGGTATTGGAGATGGAGCAGGCGGTGAGTACGGCAAGGGGGAAGAGTATGTTGACGACGCGTTGTCCGATACGGATCAATGGGGAGAGATTGTTTTCCGCCAAACCCGCGCCGGGGTTAGGGCAGGATAATGAGAAGATAGTGATGGAATTTTTAAAATAAGAAGCGAAGATGAATTTATTAGAGGACATAATCGTTGTTGATTTTAGCCAATTCCTGTCGGGTCCTTCTGCCGGTCTTCGCCTGGCGGATATGGGCGCGAGGGTCATCAAAATAGAGAAACCCGGTACCGGGGATATCTGCCGTCAACTATATGTATCCGATACCCGTATTGAAGGTGAATCGACTATTTTTCATGCGATAAACCGGAATAAGCAGAGCTATGCTGCCGATCTCAAGAAGCCTGAAGACCTGGAGAAAGTCAAAAAGCTGATCCTGCAGGCGGATGTGGTGCTGCATAATTTCCGACCCGGCGTTATGGAGCGGATAGGGCTGGACTATGAGACGGTGAGGGCGCTGAATCCGCGGATCGTATATGGCGAGGTCAGCGGATATGGTAGTGAGGGGCCGTGGAAGGATCTTCCGGGGCAGGACCTACTTGTTCAGGCCCTATCGGGGCTGACCTGGCTGAGCAATAACAGGGACGAAAGGCCGACCCCGATGGGTGTCTCTGTCGTCGACATCCTTGCCGGGACCTATTTGACGCAGGGCATATTAGCCGCCTTATACAGAAGGGGGCTGGATGATCAGCCTGTCCTGGTCCAGGTCAGCATGATGGAAGCCATTCTGGACTTTCAATTTGAGGTATTGACCTGTTTCTATAACGATGGGCGGCAACTGCCGGTGAGGAGCCAGGTCAGCAATGGGAATGCCTATATCCCGGCTCCCTATGGTATATATAAGACCCGGGAAGGCTATCTGTCCCTTGCCATGGGAGACATCCCGAAATTAGCGGGGCTTCTTCAGTGTTCGGCGCTGGCGATTTTTACTGATAGTGCCGAATGGTTTGACAGAAGGGACGAGATCAAGGAGATCCTGACGAGGCACCTGGTGAGTCGTACAGCGGATGAGTGGTTGTCGGTGTTGCAGCCGGCGGATATCTGGTGTGCAAAAGTGATGGACTATAGCGATCTGCTGCAGCAGGTGGGATATAAGGTCTTAAATATGGAATTGAAGGTGAAGACGAGTAATGGGCTATCGCTAAAGACGACGCGTTGTCCGATACGGGTGGATGGGAAGATCGCGGGATCGGAAACTGGCGCTCCGTTACTTGGGGAGCATAACGAACTGATCGACGTACAGTTTGGATTAGGTATTTTTGAATCATGAAATTGATCGACACGCATATTCATGTTTGGAATCTTGAGGAAGTCGCATATCCGTGGTTAATTGGCGATACTTCGATCCTGCACAGGAACTACGCGCTGGAGGAGCTGGAGCCGGCGCGGCAGGCGGTGGGGGTAAGCGAAGGTGTACTCGTGCAGGCGGCCAATAGCTGGGAAGACACGGAATGGATGTTGCGGACGGCGAAGGAGCATGAGTGGATCAGGGGTGTGGTGGGTTGGCTGCCGTTGGAGGACCCGGATGCTACGGCGCGGTTGGTGGATAAGTGGGGGCCGGGTTCGTTGTTGAAGGGGGTGCGGCATTTGATACATAATGAGGCGGATGCGCGTTGGCTTTTGAGGGAGCCGGTGTTGGAGAGTCTGGGATTGCTGGCGTCGTGGGATATACCTTATGATGTTGTGGGGATCATTCCGGAGCATATAGAAACTGCGTTGGAGGTGGCGGAGCGGTGGCCGGATCTGCGGATGGTGTTTGATCATCTGAATCAGCCGCAGAGGGGGAAGTGGGAAGGACTGATGAAGGAGGCGGCGAAGCATGAAAATTTCTTTGTGAAGATATCGGGATTGGGGGGGAAGGCGGAAATGGAGCCTGCTATCGAATTTGCGCTGCACCATTTTGGCGTAGATCGTTGTTTTTGCGGGGGGGACTGGCCGGTGGCGTTGCTGGCGGCGGGCTATGAGGAGACCTGGGCCAAGTACAGGTCGATCATTGAAAAGTATACGGTGGAGACTGATAAGGTGTATTGGGAAAATGCCGAACGATTTTATGGATTGCTAAAATAAGGCCATATGAATGTCATCATTGGGTTGGGGTTGCTGATAATGGGCGGGCTTTCCGCAGGTAGCAGTTATGTGCCTATGAAGGGCGTGAAGGGCTGGGCCTGGGAGAGTCTTTGGGCGGTTCAGGGTATTGTCGCCTGGCTGCTGTTGCCGTTGTTGCTGGCATTACTGGCTACTCCTCATTTGTGGGCTGTGTTGCGTTCGGTACCTTTTTCGACGCTGGTTTCGACCTGGCTTTTGGGATTTCTCTGGGGGCTGGGCGGTCTTGCGTGGGGGATGGCTGTCCGTTATATCGGGCTGGCATTGGGATTCTCGATCGCTACGGGATTTCTTTCTTCGCTGGGCACGTTGGTGCCCATTGTTGTTGCGGGCCGTTTGCCGGAGGTGAAGGCGACCTTTTCGGGTAAGGTGACGCTGGTCAGTGTCGGGGTCTCGCTGGTGGGGATCGTCATTTGTGGGAAGGCGGGGATGCGGAGGGAAAAGGAGATAAAGAAAGAGGGGGAATTCAATTTTAAGAAGGGTATACTTATAGCGGCTGTGGCGGGAATACTGGCGGCCTGTTTTGCGTTTGGGATCGCTGCGGGCGAGCCGATAAAACAGGCGGCGATAAGTGCAGGCGCGTCGCCCTTATGGGCGACGTCACCGGTTTTCTTTGTGGAACTGCTTGGAGGAATTACGGTCAATATGCTGTACTGTTTGTTTATGAACAGGAAGAACAGAAGTTTTAATGATTATAAAATAGGAAGAAGTAACTATCTTTTTTCGGCCCTGGTGGGCACCTTGTGGTATCTGCAATTCATTTTTTACGGGCTGGCTGCTTTTTTTATGGGTCCTTATAGTTTTACCAACTGGTCGATACATATGTCCTTTATGGTCGTGGCGAGTAATTTGTGGGGTTACTATTTTAAGGAATGGAAGGGTGTTTCCGCTGCCACCATCCGGTGGAACAATGCGGGGATACTGGTACTGGTTATAGCGGGCATTCTGATGGGGATTGCCGGGTACTGAAAATAAACCGAATTATGATCATCGAGACGAATAGTCCTTTACCTAAGCATCCCCGGCCGGTGATAGTCATCGGCGCGGGTGGGATTGTCAATGACGCGCATCTGCCGGCCTATAAGATAGCAGGTTTCTGGGTGACGGGGATCTATGATATCGACCGGGACCGTGCATTGCAGACGGCAGGGAAGTTCGACATACCACTGGTATATTATACTCCTGAGGATATGCTGGCCCGGAGTCCAAGATCGGTAATATTTGATGTGGCGGTGCCGGGTTCACAAATACTCTCCGTGCTGCGTCAACTGCCGGAGGGCGCCTCTGTGCTGATGCAGAAGCCGATGGGGGATGATCTGGCGATGGCGCGGGAGATCCTGAAGCTTGTGCGGGAAAAGAAGATGACGGCGGGTGTCAATTTCCAGCTGCGTTATGCCCCTTTTATCAATGCGGCGCGGCATATTATCGGGCAGGGGCTTATCGGGGACCTGGTCGATATAGAAGTAAACGTAAATGTGTATACGCCCTGGCATCTCTGGAAGTTCCTGTATTCTTTGCCGAGGGTGGAGATCCTTTATCACAGCATTCATTATATCGACCTGGTGCGGACCTTTCTGGGCAACCCGGAGAGTATTTATGCCCGTACGGTAAAACACCCAGAGATGTCCAAACTGGCTTCTGTACGGACCAGCATCATCATGGACTATGGGTCGATGAAAAGGGCTACTATTCTTACGAATCATAATCATGACTTTGGATTGGAGCAGCAACAATCCTATATCAAATTCGAGGGAACGCGCGGAGCGATAAAACTAAAGATGGGGGTGCTGATGAACTATCCCGAGGGGGTGGCTGATTCTTTTGAATATGTTATCGTGGAGAAGGGGCAGCCGCCGGTGTGGAAGACGCTGGAAGTGACCGGGGGATGGTTTCCGCATGCTTTTATCGGCTCGATGTCGCAGATCATGCTGACGGTGGAGGGGTCGATTGCCCAGCCGGATAATTCCGTGGAAGATGCGATCCAGACGATGGCTTGTGTGGAAGCGGCTTATGAGTCAAGTGAGAGTGGTGGGGTTAGACCAATCTTTTAAAACTATTGATGAAAAAGGGTTATTGGATCATATTATTGATGGTTCCGGTTTTGTCGTTTGGGCAGCGGGTGATCGTTCCGAACGGTGCCGCGCCGCGGGTAAGATATGGCGCTGCGCGACTGGAGGGTTTGTTGAAAGGGGATGAAAGGGTTATTGTGAGTATTCGTGCGAATACGGTGAAGGAGGGTTTTTCGATCATACAGAAAGGCAATGTTATAAGGGTGGTGGGGACTGATGCTTCGGGGGCGCTGTATGGCTGTATGGAACTGGCTTCGCGGATCCGCCGGTCGGGCTGGCCTTCGGGGATGCGGGTGACGGATCATCCGGAGATGGTATTGAGGGGGAGCTGTATCGGGGTGCAGAAGCCTACGCTGCTGCCTGGTCGCGGGCCTTACGAATATCCGTATACGCCGGAGAACTTTCCCTGGTTCTATGACAAGGCGCTTTGGATAAAGTATTTGGACTCGATGGTGGAGAACCGGTTGAATACGATGTATCTGTGGAACGGGCATCCGTTTGCGTCGCTGGTGCGGCTTGCGGAATATCCTTATGCGGTGGAGGTGGATGAGGCTACGTTTAAGAAAAATGAAGCATTATATCATTTTCTTACTACCGAGGCGGATAAGCGGGGGATATGGGTCATACAACTGTTTTATAACATTATTGTATCGAAACCATTTGCCGAAAAGAATAATTTAAAGACGCAGGATCGCAACCGGCATATTGTACCCATCATTGCGGACTATACGCGGAAGTCGATCGCGGCTTTTGTCGAGAAATATCCTAATGTGGGGCTGATGTTTACGTTGGGGGAGGCGATGGAGGGGGTTGGGCAGGATGATATCGACTGGTTGACGAAGACGATCATACCGGGGATCAAGGATGGGCTGAGGGCGTTGGGAAGGACGGATGAACCGCCGGTGGTGTTGAGAGCCCATGATACGGATGGTCCTGCGGATATGCGGGCGGCTTTGCCTTTGTATAAGAATCTATATGTGGAGGCGAAGTTTAATGGAGAGGCATTGACGACGTATACGCCGCATGGGCCGTGGGCGGATCTGCACAGGCAGCTGAGTCATATAAGCAAGGGGTTGATCGAGAATGTGCATATAATGGCGAACCTGGAGCCTTTCAGATATGGATCGGCGGATTTTATTCAGAAGTGTGTGCAGGCGATGCACGAGGTGATGGGGGGGAATAGTTTGCATCTTTATCCTCAGGCGTCTTATTGGGACTGGCCATATTCGGCGGATAAGGCTGATCCGAGGTTGCTGGAGATGGACAGGGATTGGATCTGGTATAAGGAATGGGCGCGGTATGCGTGGAACTGTCATAGGGATAGAGAGGGGGAGGTTAAATATTGGAGTGAGTTGTTGGGTGCAAAATATGGAGGGGGCGGCCGCTCGATATTGGAGGCGTATGAGCAGGCGGGGGAGATCGCGCCGAAGTTGCTGCGGCGGTTTGGGATCACGGATGGGAACCGGCAGACTTTGACGCTGGGGATGCTGATGACGCAGCTGATCGATCCGGAGCGATATGGTCTTTTTGCCTTGTTGTATGAGTCGGAGGGGCCGCCGGGGGAGATGTTGAGCCAGTATGCGGAACGGGAGTGGAAGCATCTGCCGCATAGTGGGGAGACGCCGATGGATGTGGTGCGGGAGGTTAGGGAGGAGGGGAGGCTGGCGGTGGTGGCTATTGAGAATGCGGCGGGGAATGTTAAGAGGGACACTGCAGAATTCGAACGCCTGCGGAATGATATGTATTGTTATAAGGCGCTGGCGGATTGTTATGCTGCGAAGGCAGAGGCGGCGCTGGCGGTGTTGCGATATAAGTATTCGGGGGATATGGGTGATCTGAAGAAGGCGTTGGAGTTGATGGAGAGTAGTTTGACTGCTTTCAGGGAATTGACAAGGCTGGCGACACCTGCGTACAGGTATGCGAACAGCATGCAAACGCAGCAGAGGAAGATACCGGTGCGGGGGGCGAATGGGAAGTTTATAACGTGGGAGGAGATGTTGCCGATCTATGAGAAAGAAGTGAGTGTGTTTAAAGGCCGTTTGGATTCTCTGGCGCTGTCGCCTGCGGCGCCAGTTAGAGCTGCGGCTTTTCAGCCTGCGGCTGTAGAGATGAAGAAAGAAATTTATATTGTAGATAGTGGGGCGAGTATTAAGACGGTGGCGGCGCCTTTGAGGGGATTGAAGGGGGTAGTAGTGTCGGGAGGCGAGAAGAGGATAGAATTTAGCTGTAGTGAGCCGGTTGATCTGCTGATCGGTTTTTTTAATCAGAAGGGGTCGGATTTTGTGCAGCCGCCGCAACTGGAGACGGATGCCAGCGCGAATGATTTTGGACAGGCGGAGCCGAGGATAACGAATGCGGTGGAGGTGGATGGGATGCCTTCGGTCAACGTTCATGTTTGGACGTATAAGCCAGGCAGGCATGAACTGGTGTTGGGGAAAGGGCGTTGTCTGGTGCTGGGTTTTGCGAAGCCATCAAACGAATATGTGGAACAAAATCTTCTATACAGTCTTTTTGTTTTTTAGTGTGAGGGGGATGGGGCAGGATAATCTGCTGTGGTACCGGCAGCCTGCGCGGAAATGGACGGAGGCTTTGCCTATCGGTAATGGGAGGCTTGGCGCCATGATCTTTGGCGGGGCCGGGGAGGAACATCTGCAGTTTAATGAATCTACGCTTTGGAGTGGCAGGCCGCGTACTTTTGCGCGGGCGGATGCGGCGGATTATCTTCCGGTTATACGGCAGCTATTGAGGGATGGAAAACAGGCAGAGGCGGAGCAGTTGGCGGAATCGCATTTTATGGGATTGAAAGATGGAGATGAAAAGACATACGGTTTGGCGAAGGAAGCCTGGTTTAAGAAAGTGCGTATGGACACGTCGTTGTCGGGATTGTCGGTGGATGATAGGGGATGGAAGGAAATGGTGGTACCTACGCCGGATGGCTGGGAGGCGGCTGGGTTGCAGGGTGTGGATGGGGCGGTTTGGTTTCGAACGAGCTTTGATCTGCCGGCGGGATGGGAGGGAAAAGATGTGGTGTTTGAGTTGGGGCGGATCAGGGATGTGGACTTTACTTATGTGAATGGGATGAGGGTTGGTACGGCAGAGGGGATTAGTAAGAAGAGATTATATACCGTGAAGGCTTCGCTCCTGAAGCGTACGGGCAATGTGATTGCGATACAGGTTATCAACTTTGATGATAAGGGGGGATTGACGGGACTGAAGGGAAGCGATAAGATGATGGTTCGGTCCGATGCGGGGGCGTTTGCGTTGCCGGTTAAATGGAAATATAAGATACAGGATGAGGAAGCGCCGTTGCTGCCGAAGTATGAAGCGGACTATCAACCTTTCGCGGATCTGTATTTGAAGTTTGGGGGGACCGATAGAGTTACGGATTATCGCCGGCAACTGGATCTTTCGAATGCGGTGTCCACGGTTAGTTATGTGAAGGATGGGGTTCATTATACAAGAGAATATTTTGCGAGTGAGCCGCAGCAGTTACTTGTGTCTCACATCAGGGCGGATAAGGCGGGGGCTATAAATGTAGAGGCGTCTTTGAATACGTTGCATAGGTTATATACTGTTAGACGGGTCGATGATCATACGCTGGCCTTGTCGTTGAAAGTGAGGAACGGGGTATTGAGGGGAGTGAGTTATTTACGGGTGAAGGCGTTGGGTGGTTCTGCGATGGTTTTGGGGGATAAGATTGTTGTTAGGGGGGCGGATGATGTGGTGTTTTACCTGGCTGCGGCGACGAGTTTTTTGGGTGATGCGGAGGTGAAGTGTAGAGGAGTGATGGCTGCGTTGCAGGGGATGGGTTTTGAGAAGATCAAGGCGGCACATGTCAAAGAATATAAGGAGTATTTTGATAAATTTTCGGTTGCATTTGGGGCTGGGTCTTTGCTGCCGACGGATGAAAGGATCGTTACCTTTAGTCCAGCTACTGATCCGGGTTTGCTGGCTTTGTACATGCAGTATGCCCGTTACCTGATGATCTCGTCATCACGGTCTTCTTCGCCGTTGCCTGCGAATTTGCAGGGGATCTGGAATGATCAGCTATCTCCGCCATGGGGCAGCAAGTACACCACGAATATTAATCTTCAAATGAATTATTGGCCGGTGGAGGCGCTGAATCTGTCTGCCTGCTCGCAGCCGCTGTTTCATTTTATGCGTGACCTGTCTGTTGCGGGCCGGGAGACGGCGAAAAAGAATTATGGGGCTTCGGGCTGGGTCCTTCATCACAATACTGATCTCTGGCGGGGTACGGCTCCGATCAATGCATCCAACCATGGGATATGGGTGACGGGTGGGGCATGGCTTTGTCACCAGATCTGGGAGCATTATTGTTTTACAAAAGACAGGGCTTTTTTGCAGGCCTATTACCCGGTGATGAGGGATGCGGCTGCTTTTTTTGTGGATTTTTTGGTGAAGGATCAGCGAACAGGCTGGTTGATCAGTACGCCGTCGAACTCACCTGAACATGGGGGATTGGTGGCGGGGCCGGCTATGGATCACCAGATCATCCGGGACTTGTTTAAGAACTGTATTGCGGCAGCGCGGGTGCTTGGGATGTACCCCGAGTTTGCGAATGAGTTGAGAAAGAAATACGAGCAACTGGCTCCCAACCAGATCGGTAAATATGGCCAGTTGCAGGAGTGGCTTGAGGATAAGGATGATACGGCGGATACGCATCGGCATATCTCCCATCTCTGGGGGGTGTATCCGGGGACGGATATTACGTGGAAGGATAGTGCTCTTATGAAAGCTGCGCGCCAATCCTTGCTTTATCGCGGGGATGACGGCACAGGATGGAGTCTGGCCTGGAAGGTGAATTGCTGGGCGCGGTTCAGGGATGGCGATCATGCCCTGCGGCTTGTCGATAAATTGTTGTCGGATGCGGCCGGGACAAAGGGTGGGGAAAGGGGGGGTGTATATCCGAATCTATTTGATGCCCATCCGCCTTTCCAGATCGATGGGAATTTTGGCGGGGCGGCGGGGATATCCGAGATGCTGCTGCAAAGCCAGGACAGCGTTGTTGAACTATTACCGGCGTTGCCCGCGGGGTTGCCTGATGGCGAAGTGAAGGGGATCTGTGCGAGGGGTGGGTTTGTGCTGGATTTTGACTGGCATAGTGGGATGTTAGGACAGGTCAGGGTGTTGTCGCGGGGGGGAGGGGAATTTGTGCTGAAGTATAAGGATAAGGTGGTGAAGCTGGTTACGCAGAAAGGAAAGACATATAAATTGAATTTTTTTGGGGATGGGCGCAGGGATGTATTGTTGAATGAACGCTGGCGGAGTGTAGTAGATGAGAAGGATTCAGGCGCCTACAGGGGTTTTGAGGCGGTTGGTTTTGACGATCGGGGCTGGAAGGCGGTGGATGTGCCGCATAACTGGGATCAATATGGTGGGTATAGGCGTTTGAGACATGGGAATTTGCATGGGTATGCGTGGTATAGGAAACATTTTAGCGCGGAGAAGGATAGAAGGCATTTTCTTTGGTTTGAGGGGGTTGGGTCTTATGCAAGGGTATGGGTGAATGGAAAATATGTGGGGTATCATGCGGGGGGAAGGACTTCGTTTACGATAGATATTACTGATGCAATGCGATCGGGAGATAATATTATTGCGGTAAGGGCGGATCATCCTGCTTTTATCCGTGATCTGCCCTGGGTTTGCGGGGCTTGTTCGGATGACAGGGGATTTTCGGAGGGGTCGCAGCCGTTGGGGATATTCCGACCGGTGCATTTGGTGACGACGGGGAGTACGCGGATAGAACCGTTTGGAGTGCATGTGTGGAATGATACGACGGCGTCGAAGGTGTTTTGCGAGACGGAGATAAAGAATTATGGAACGGCGGAATCGGAAGGGGTGGTGGTGCAACGGTTACTGGATCGGAGTGGGAAAGTTGTTGAGGAGACTCGGGTAGGGCAACGGATTGGGGCGGGGCAGACGGTGGTGGTGAGGCAGGAGTTGATGGTCGATCATCCACATTTGTGGTCTGATAAGGATGCTTATTTGTATAGTTTGAAGACGGAGTTTTTGGGAGATGTTGTGACTACGCCTTATGGGATAAGACGAATTCATTGGTCTGAGCATAATTTTTTTTTGAACGGGAAGGCCGTGTTTATCAATGGGATTGCTGAATACGAGCATAAGATCGGGGCCAGTCATGCTTTTTCGGATGAAGAGATCGGGGCGCGGGTAGGGCAGATCAGGGCTGCTGGTTTTAATGCATTCAGGGATGCTCATCAGCCGCATAATCTATTATATCAACATTACTGGGATAGTCTTGGGATACTTTGGTGGCCTCAGCTGTCGGCGCATGTCTGGTATGACTCGCCGGAGTTTCGGAAGAATTTCAAGACGCTGCTGACCGAGTGGATAAAAGAGAGACGTAACAGTCCTTCGGTCATCCTTTGGGGGTTGCAGAATGAAAGCAAGCTGCCGGAGGATTTTGCGCGGGAATGTGTGGTGTTGATCCGCCGGCTTGATCCGACGGCTATTGATCAGCGCAGGGTCACGACCTGTAATGGCGGTGCCGGTACGGACTGGGATGTTCCGCAAAACTGGACGGGGACCTATGGCGGCGATCCTTCTACCTATGGGGCTGATCTGAAGCGGCAGGTGCTGGTTGGAGAATATGGCGCCTGGCGGACGCTGGGATTACATGCGGAGGATGCCAACTATAAGTCGGCAGTCTTTAGTGAGGATCGGATAGACAGGATCATGGAGGAAAAGATCAGGCTGGCGGATAGTGTAAAGGGCGAGGTTGCGGGGCATTTTGCGTGGCTTTATTCTTCGCATGATAATCCCGGACGGGTGCAGTCGGGGGAGGGGTGGCGTGAGATGGATAGAATTGGTCCGGTCAACTATAAGGGGTTGCTGACGTCGTGGGGAGAACCGTTGGACGTTTATTATCTGTATCGGAGCAATTTTGTATCGGCTGTTACCAGTCCGATGGTCTATATCGTATCGCATACCTGGCCGGACCGATGGGCGGGGCCGGGGAAGAAGGATGGGATCGTTGTGTATTCGAATTGCGAGGAGGTGGAATTGTTTAATGATGTAGATGATCTCTCGCTGGGGAAGCGGGTTAAGAAGGGGATGGGGAGTCATTTTCAATGGGATGGTGTGGATGTTCAGTATAACGTACTATATGCTGTGGGATATGTTGGCGGGAAGGTTGTGGCGAAGGATGTGGTTGTATTGGATCATTTGGCTGCAGCGCCGCATTTCGGGGTCTTGGTTGGTGATGGTGGGGTTGTTGCTTCGGCTCCGGGATACAATTATTTGTATCGGGTGAATTGTGGCGGAGAGGAATATACGGATCGCAATGGCCAGGTATGGATGGCGGACAGGCATTTGTCGGGGGACGGTTTTTGGGGATCGCGATCGTGGACCGATGACTATCCGGGTCTGCCGCCGTATTTTGCCAGTCAGCGGACGACATCGGAACCGATAGCCGGCACGGCGGACTGGTCTTTGTTTCAGAGTTTTCGGTATGGGCTGGATAAGCTCGTATATAGCTTCCCGGTACAGGATGGGCGTTACCGGGTGGAATTGTATTTTGCGGAGCCCTGGCTGGGGAGGGGTGGGGGGATGGATTGCAGGGGATGGAGGCAATTTGATGTGGCTGTGAACGGAAGGACGGTTTTGAAGGACCTTGATATTTGGAAAGAGGCTGGTTATAGTGGAGCGTTGAAGAAGGTGGTGGATGTGGATGTCCGCGGTGGAAAGCTGGTGATCTCTTTTCCGCATGTGGCGTCGGGGCAGGCCGTGTTGTCTGCGGTGGCGATTGCTACGACGGTGCCGGGGATGAAACCTGCGCCGGCGTCGCCGGTTTTTGTTCAGCATTCGACTGGGTTGGAGCCGGCCTATGATTCCAGGCCAGTGACGACTTATAAGGCTGCGGGTGCGCGGGTAAGCGGGGATACGACAGAGTGGGATATGGCTGTCGGGGTGGGGGATAAATATTCGCTGACGGTGAAATACCGGTATCTGCCGGCTGTTACCGGAGAGGGGAATTTGGAGGTGCGGATGGAGGATGGGACCCTGATAAAGGAGGAGACCGTCCGATTGTTGACGACACTACCTAAAAAATGGAATTATATTACGACATCGACGGGTACGATGATCAATGCCGGGCACTACAAAGTGAGACTTATTGCAGGGACGGGAGAGGGGTTTACCGTGGATGAGCTACAGGTACAATAAATTTTTTTTCATGAAGCCGTTGGGATTTCTTTTTTTCCTTTTTGTTTCTTTTGGTGCGGGCGCGCAGGAGGTCAAGCTCCTGAATCTGCGTTGTGAATACCGGGTCGATCCGATCGGGATTGGCACCGGGACGCCGAAGCTGAGCTGGGAACTGGCATCGTCGAAGCGGGGTGTGGTGCAATCGGCTTACCGGATATTGGTGGCGGAGGATAGTGTTAGTTTGGTTAAGGGGGTAAGTCTTGTATGGGACTCGAAGAAAGTGGAATCCGATGTGTCAATCGGGGTCTCGTATAAAGGGCCGGCGCTTGTTGCGGGGAGGAGCTACTGCTGGAAGGTGATGGTTTGGGATGAGGGGCGAAATGACAGCTCGAAGTGGAGTCATATCGGGTATTGGCGGACGGGGCTTTTAACGGCGGAGGACTGGAAGGGGGCGCACTGGATCGGGTATGGGGATACTTCGGTGCTGCCAATGTTCCGGAAGGAGTTTGTGGTCGGGAAGCCGTTGTTGCGGGCCACTGCTTTTATCAGTGGGCTGGGGCATTTTGAGATGCGGTTGAACGGGAAGAAGACGGGGGATCATTTTCTTGATCCGGGGTGGGTTACTTATGATAAGAAGGCATTGTATGTAGGGTTTGATATTACCGGGGATCTGCGGCAGGGTGCGAATGCGGTTGGGGTGATGCTGGGGAATGGGTTTTATTATGTGCCAAAAGAGCGATATCATAAGCTGTTGACGGCATATGGTCATCCGAAGATGATAGCCCGAATTGTGCTGGAATACCAAGATGGATCTGTTTCGGAGGTTGTTTCGGATACGACGTGGAAGACGGCGGCGGGGCCGATAACGTATTCGAGTATTTATGGAGGAGAAGACTATGATGCAAGATTGGAGCAGGCGGGTTGGGATGGACCGGGATTTAATGATGGGAGTTGGCGCCAGTCGGCGATTGTGAAGGGGCCACCGGTATTGGAGGCGCAGTCGGCTGAGCCGTTGAAAGTGATGGAACAGTTTGAGGCGAGGAGGATTGAAAAAAATGTATATGATCTGGGGCAGAATGCTTCGGGGATAGTCAGAATAAAAGTAAGGGGTTCCCGGGGGGCGGTGGTAAGGATCACGCCGGGGGAATTGCTTGGTAAGGACAGTCTCGCAAATCAGAAGGCAACGGGTAAGCCATATTACTGGGAATATACTTTAAAGGGGGAGGGGGTAGAGACCTGGGAGCCAAGGTTTACCTATTATGGTTTCCGGTATCTGCAGGTGGACGGTAATGCGGAGATGGTTGAACTCACGGGTTTGCATACGCGGAATGCCATGGAGACGGTGGGGAAGTTTAGATCTTCGAATCAATTGTTCAACCGGACGGATACGCTGATCAACTGGGCTATCAAGAGCAATGTGGCCAGCGTGTGGACGGACTGTCCGCATAGGGAGAAGCTGGGTTGGCTGGAACAAGTGCATCTGATGGGTAGTTCGGTGCGATACAACTATGATATAGCCAGCATTTACCGCAAGATAGTCTATGACATGATGGACGCGCAGATGGCTGATGGCCTTGTTCCGGAGATCGCCCCGGAATTTACGGTCTTTGGCGCGCCCTTCCGGGACTCGCCGGAATGGGGTAGCAGCTGTGTGCTGGTGCCCTGGTATCTTTATCAATGGTATGGGGATGAGGAAACATTGGCCGCGGCTTATCCTATGATGAAGCGGTACCTGGAATATCTTGGAAAGCAGGCTTCCGGTCATATACTATCGGAGGGGTTGGGAGACTGGTATGATATCGGGCCGGCGCATCCGGGTGTCTCGCAGCTGACGCCAAAAGGAGTAACCGCTACGGCTATCTATTATTATGATCTTTCCATACTATCCCGGATAGCCAGGTTGCTGGGGCATGTGGATGAGGGGCAGGGGTATGCGTCGCTGGCGGTGGATGTCAGGAAGGCGTTTAACGATAAATTTTTTGATTTTAAGACGGGGCAGGTCGCCAGCGGGAGTCAGGCGGCGAATGCGATGGCCCTGTATATGGGGCTTGTTCCGGATGGGTTCAGAGACTCGGTGCTGGCGAATATTGTAAAGGACCTACGGCAGCGGAAGAATAGTCTTACGGCGGGGGATATTGGGTTCAGATATCTGTTAAAGGTATTGGATGAAGGTGGAAGGTCGGATGTGATCTTTGATATGAACAGCCGGACGGATGTGCCGGGCTATGGATATCAGCTGGCGAAGGGAGCGACTGCGCTGACGGAATCCTGGCAGGCGTTTCCTTCCGTATCGAATAATCATTTTATGCTGGGGCATATTATGGAATGGTTTTATGATGGATTGGCGGGGATCACCAGCTCCGATAGTTCGACGGCTTTTCATCATAGTATCATCAAGCCCCAGCCGGTGGGGGATGTACAATGGGCCCAGGCGGATTATCACTCTCCATACGGTCCTATTTCCTCTCATTGGAAAAGGGCGGGTGGCGTTTTTGATCTCGGTGTGGCTATCCCGGCGAATACGACGGCTACGGTGTATCTGCCTGCCGCTGCGGGGGCGGTGATCACGGAGGGATGGAAGACTATCGAGGGGCGCCCGGATATACGACTTGTGCGTCGGGAAAATGGAGTCGCTGTATTTGAGCTGGGGTCGGGGAATTATAATTTCCGGTCGGTGGTGGGGAATTCGGTGTCTGAGAAGAAGATGGCCGAAGTGTATGAGAAGATAAAGACGCCGTATAAATATGGGCTGGTGATGGTGCCTCCTGAAAAGTCGAAGAAGATGGACTGTCCGAGTATATTTAAGAAGGGGGATAGCTGGTATATGGTGTATATCATCTTTGATGGCCGGGGATATGAGACCTGGCTGGCGAAGAGTCCTGATCTGCTGCATTGGTCGACGCAGGGGAGGATCATGAGCTTTTCCGACAGTGCTCATTGGGATGGGAATCAGAAGGCCGGTTATACGGCGCTGGAGGATTATGACTGGGGTGGGAAATATGGGCTGCAGTCTTATAAAGGAAAATATTGGATGTCTTATTTTGGAGGGAATACGAGAGGATATGAAGCCGGTGTATTGTCCGAGGGGATGGCTTTTACGGATAGGGACCCGACTCTTGTGCATGAGTGGCAGCGACTGGATCAACCTATATTGACGGTGAAGGACGGGTCGGTAGCGTGGTGGGATAATCACACGATGTATAAGAGCTGGGTGCTTTGGGATAAGCGCAAACTGACGGGGCATCCCTTTATATTGTATTATAACGCCAATGGGGATAGTCTTGACAGGCGAAGGGGGAGTGAGCGGATCGGAATGGCGGTGTCGGATGACATGGTGCATTGGACGAGGCCGCGTCGTGATCCGGTGCTGGATCATTTGACGGGTATTACGGGTGATCCGTATATCCAGAAGATCGGTGATCTGTATGTGATGTTTTATTTTGGGGCTTTCTGGCAGGGGAAGGGAGGGGCGTTTAATCGTTTTGCCTGTTCATATGACCTGGTGCATTGGACGGACTGGACGGGGTCTGATCTGATATCTTCTTCGAAGCCGTATGACGAAGTGTTTGCGCATAAGTCGTTTGTCATAAATTATAAGGGGACGGTGTATCATTTTTATTGTGGCGTCGACAAGAAGGGGAACCGGGGGATTGCGGTGGCGACGTCGAAGGATATGGGCAAGAGTGGGTTGGATTTTGCGCAGGCGCCGTATCGCGTGAATTTTGATGCAGGGTGGAAGTTCTTTTTGGGAGATGATTCTGCGGCGCGATTGCCGGGTTATGATGATAGGAATTGGAGGGTGCTGGATCTGCCGCATGACTGGAGTATCGAAGGGAAGTTTGATTCGAGCAATACTACTGGGCAGGGGGAAGGTGGATTGCCTGCCGGGGTTGGGTGGTATAGGAAGAGATTTTCCGGTGATCATCGGTATATCGAATTTGATGGAGTGTATAAGAACAGTGAGGTTTGGATCAATGGGCATTATCTGGGGAAGCGGCCGAACGGGTATATCTCATTTCGATATGAGATGGGGCCCTGGTTGAATAAAGGTGGGGAGAATGTAGTGGCGGTGAGGGTTGACAATAGCAAGCAGCCAAATTCGAGATGGTATTCGGGATCGGGGATCTACCGGCATGTGTGGGTGGGGGAAGCGGCGACGGAATATTTTGTGAGTGAGCGGGAGGTGAGTGAGCGAAGTGCAAAAATTGTTGTGAATGGTGATTGGCCGATGGTGGTGTATAATGCGGATGGGAAAAAGGTGGCGGCGGGGAAAGGGGAAGTGGCATTGAATGAGCCGCATCTTTGGTCGCCTGATCATCCGTATCTCTATACGGTGAAAATAAATGGTGAGTATACGGTGGCGGTTGGTATACG
>Ga0193716_1000351_pt1 | contig 28990 bp, 23 predicted proteins | sample U2c1metaG_FD_145901 | JGI IMG/M metagenome (GOLD analysis project Ga0193716, IMG submission 145901) | Soil microbial communities from a riparian zone of the East river system, Colorado, United States - U2c1 | ecosystem: Environmental > Terrestrial > Soil > Riparian zone | place: USA: East River...
TAGGGTTGGGCAGGGATGATGGCGGCCAGGCTTCTGTTACGGCGGGATCGGTGTCTATTATAGGTAGGAGTATTGAGGTGAAAGAGCGATGACGCTGTTAAATGCACCGGAGTTTGATGCATCCCGCGAGACGCGGAGACGCAATTTGCTGGTTGGGGCCGGGGTCCTGGTGCTGCTGGCAGCCGTGATCGGAGTCGGTGGGTATCTGCTGGGGCATGGGTGGTTCTTCTCGAACCTGCCGGTGGAGCATCGGGTGAGCACCTTCCTTTCGGCGCTGGAGGCGAAGGACTATTCGAAGGCTTATGGGATATGGGTGAACGATTCCGACTGGCAGCAGCATCCGCAGAAGCATGACTACAGGCTGAAGCGATTTACGGAAGACTGGACGACGGAGAGCGACTGGGGACCGATTACGTCGCACCATGTGGATATTTCGAAGCGGACAGGAACCGGCGTGATCGTTGCCGTTCGGGTGAACGATAGCCCGAAGAAGATGTTCATGTGGTACGAGAGATCGAATGGAACGCTGACATATCCGGCTCCATACAATCTGGAGTACTGACAGAGAGCAGTTCGTCTACACACTTGCTTGAAATTCGATCTCGCTTACCTCCACGCCATCTTCGAAGCGGAGAGTGTAGGCGGGAAAGCACGCCGAGAACAAGCTGCCGTTCAGCAAATCCGAGGTGACCGCGATCTCTGCGCCGTGAGCCTCTACGACCCATTTGGCGATGGCCAGTCCTAAGCCGCTTCCACCCCGGTCCCGATTGCGCGATGTATCCGCGCGATAGAAGCGATCAAAGACGCGCCCCACTTCAGCCGGCGCGATCCCAATGCCTGAGTCGCGCACCTCGAGCCGAACACTTTCACCCTGCAAGAAGACCGAAACCGAGATCAGGCCATACTCAGGCGTGTACTTCACCGCGTTATCCAACAGGATATTGGCCAGTCGCCGCAGCATTGAAAAATCACCAAGCACCCACGTCTCCGGGGCTAGCGCAGTCTCAAACCGCTGGTGTTTCATCTCGGTGCGAGCCCGCAGATGATCGCAGACTTCCTCCACTACTGCGGATAGTTCCACTGGCTTCAAATCGATATTTTGCTGCGCCATGTCGGCGCGTGCCGCCGCAAGCAGATCGTCCAGCAGCACTGTTGTTGCCTGGCACTCTAATGCGATCGTCCGTAATGCGGCGCAATATTCTTTGTTCGTTCGGTCGCGCCGTAATCCCAGCTGTGCTGTGGACATCATTACTGTCACGGTCGTTCGCAGATCATGCGAGATATCGCTCGTAAACTGCGTCAAATGCCCAATTGCCTTTTCCAGGCGCGCCAGCACGTCGTTCCACGTCTCTGCCAGCCGCTGAATCTCGTCTCCTGTCTGCGGTACGGGCAGGCGGTGGCGCAGGTCGCGAATGCTGATTGCGTGTGCGGCGCGGGTGATGCGGTCGACGGGTTCGAGTGCACGATGGCTCAGGATAAAGCCGCCTGCAAGCGAGGCCGCCAGCATCAGCGGAAGAAAGATCAGATACGAGTTCCGGACCATTCGGAGAATGCCATAGTGCTCGTCGATCTGGCCCGCCATCTGCAGCCTCACCTCGCGCCCGTGGAGCTTGACCGTGTGCTGCAGCGTTCGTAACTGGTGCTCGCCTATTTTGACTATGCCAAAGCAGGGCGTCTTGCAACCTGATCCTACCCACGGGATAGTCAATTCCGTGGGTAGCGGATAAATTTGCGCTCCGTCCGCCGTCACAACCTGGAGAACGTCCGTGTCCGGGCTCGCCAGCATGAAGTGGCGCAGCGATTCCGCCATCTTTGCCTGGGAGTTGATTCGCCGCTCTTCCTGCATAAAGCGCACAAGGCGATCTTCGCGGCGCTGCATCGTCGACTGTCTCGAGCTTGCGAGTGCGCGGCTAAGGTAAAGGTGGGAGAAGACTCCGAGCGCGCTCATCGACACCATCGTCAGCAGCACATACCACATGCACAGCCGCACACGCAGCGATCGTAGGTTGATCGTCATTCCGGCAGGGCCACCGCATACCCTAGCGAGCGCATCGTGCGGATCATGCTCGGCTCCCCTTTGGCATCGATCTTCGACCGCAGGCTGCTGATGTAGAAGTCGATCGTGTTGTCGCGTACGTCGGCGTCATAGCCCCAGCCCGCTTCGATCAGCTGATCTCGAGTCACTACCTGGTTTGCTCTGCGCATCAGCAGCTCCAGCAGGGTGAACTCCTTCTTGGTCAGTGTAATGGGGCGTTGGGCGCGCCGCGCCATTCGTTGTCCTCTATCCAGCACGAGATCTCCCACGGCGAGATCGTTGCTTGATGCGCCATGCCCACGTCGGCTTACTGCGCGCACACGAGCCAGCAGCACCTCCAGCTGAAAGGGCTTCGTCAGGTAATCGTCGGCGCCCAGGTCGAGGCCACGCACTACATCGGGCATCGAGTCCTTCGCTGTCAGCATCAGGATCGGCACGTCGCACTTCGTCGTACGCGCCCGCTTGAGGATCGAAAAGCCGTCCATTCCGGGAAGCATCACGTCGAGAACCACCACATCGAAGTGCTCACTCGCAATCAATTCCGCGCCCTCATCGCCACGGTGTGAAAGAAAGACGCTGTGCCCGTCCTCGGCCAGACCTTGCTGCAGAACGCCTGCGATGCGTTTGTCGTCTTCTATAACCAGAACATTCATAATCCCGATTAGAGCAGTGCAAGGTAAATGTTCACGACACGAATTATGAATTCTCAGTTACTGTGCCCAATCTCTCAGGTTGCACTCAGGAAGATCCGCTTGAATGGTCATTACCAACCGCAATGAGTAAGCCACAGGCAAGGCACCGATGCACATGGCCGGCCTTGCTGTAAGAGATAGGAGCGCCACGATGAAAGCAAGAGTAATCACAACCCTTATCGCTTCCGCCATCACCAGTATCGCCAGTGGGGCCCAGCCACCCGCGCCAGTACAGGCGCATAAGCCAAAGCTCATTCTCGCCATTGCAGTCGACCAGTTCCGGTACGACTACACCACACGCTTTCGCGCCCGCTATACGAGCGGTCTTGCGAGGATGCTCACTGAGGGTGCCGTCTTCGTTGACGCTCATCAGGACCACTTTCCAACCGTTACCGCTACCGGCCACGCAACCTTTCTCACGGGTTCTATCCCAGCTACCAGTGGCATCATCGGTAACGAATGGTTCGATCGCGGCACCGGCAAGACGATTACCTCCGTCGAAGATTCCGCAACGAAGCTTATCGGCGTCGATGGAGAGAAGAAGGGCTCCTCTCCGCACAATCTCGTCGTAAGCGCGCTGGGTGACGAGATTAAGATCGCCGATGGCGGGGCCTCCAAAGTCATTGGCATCTCCATGAAGGATCGCGCTGCCATCCTTCCTGCGGGGCGCATGGCCGATGCCGCTTACTGGATAGACAGTGGCACGGGCGCCGTCGTCAGCAGTACCTGGTATCAGCAACAGCTGCCGGCCTGGGTTGTACAGTTCAACGCGGAGAAGCCCGCGCTGCAAAAGCTTGGGGCGGAGTGGTGTCCGCTCGGTCAGTCCGCCGCATCGGGCAAACCCTTCATGACGCTCTCCAAGGTTGCTGACAAATCCTACTTCTCGCAGTGGGAGGAGACACCTTATGCCAACGACATGCTGGAGGAGCTTGCCGAGCGTGTCCTGCGCAATGAGAAGCTCGGTGAACACAACGGAACCGATGTGCTCACTGTCAGCTTCTCTGCTAACGATCACCTTGGCCACGCAGTTGGGCCGGACGCGCCAGAGGTCGAAGATATGTCTGTTCGCACCGATCTCGTGCTCGGCAAACTGATCGACGCCGCCGCGAAACAAGCGGGCGGACGCGCCAATCTACTCGTCGTCCTGACCGCCGACCACGGCGTCGCGCCTCTGATCGAGGTAGATCAGAAGCGCAAGATGCCCGGCGGCCGTATTGACAAGGCAGAGTACCTCGCAGCGGTCGAGTCCGCCCTCGTGAAGAGGTTCGGAGAAGGGAAGTGGATCATCGCGCAATGGGAGTCCGGCTTCTACCTCAACGACGAACTGATAGAGAAGAAGAAGCTCAAGCACAGCGCGGTCGAGGACGAGGCTGCCGCTGCAGCCATGCAGATGCCCTATGTTGCTCGTACTTACACGCGCACACTGCTTATGCGGCATGAGCGTGGGGCGTCCCTGATCGACGACTACGTTGCTCGTGCGTTCTACCCACAACGTGGGCCCGATGTTGTCGTCATCACCAAGCCCTACTACCTCTTTGGGACGTCCGGAACCAGCCATGGCACGCCGTATGACTACGATACCCACGTGCCTCTGCTCTTCTGGGGTGGCAACGTGCGCTCCGGGGTCTACACCGAACGCGTCGGTATCAGCGATGTCGCTCCCACACTTGCAGCCATCCTGCAGGTAGAGACTCCGAGCGGCAGTATCGGCCACATCCTGCAGCAAGTTGCCGAGCCCTATCTCTCTTCCCCTCAGTCTCCGGCTGGAACACACGCGAAGCACTAGCCTTCAGTCTCCAGATTGAAAAGCAGACAAACCGAAACAGAACAACAAGGAAAACCAGAATGACGATTGGCTTCAAGACCCCCCAGCATCTCGGCAAGTTTCTCGCAGTAGCAGCCCTGGCAGCCTGTATGCTTCCTGCCGCACACGGTCAGCAGCGTTCGCCGGTTACGCTAGTCAGCTCGACGACATTGCCGGAGATCGTCGGGGACTTCGACTTCTTCGCGCTTGATATGAAGCGCAACCGCCTTTTTATTGCGGCGGAGGAGCATCACTCTATCGAAGTCTTCGAGGCAACGACCGGCAAGCATCTGCAGAGCGTCGGTGGCGTCAAGACACCGCACACGCTTGCCTATGTTGCAGACAAGGACGAGCTCTTCATCGCTGACGGTGGCGACTCTTCCTGCATCATCCTCTCGGGCTCCGACTTCCACCAGGTGGAGCGTATCGCTCTGACGGACGGCTCTGTCACCGGCAAGACTGATTCACCGGACACTGGCTATTACGACAGCAAGAAGCGCATCTTCTACGTTGGCGACGGGGGCAAATCGGCGAACCTGCCTTACTCCGAGATCGCAGCGATCTCCGTCGATACGCATAAGGTCGTGGGCCGTATCCGCATCGACGGCATCAATCTAGAGGGCATGGCGGTAGACGATGCCAATGATCGCCTCTACGTCAATATCCGGGATAAGAAGCAGATCGGCGTTGTCGACCTTCGTGCCATGAAGCTGATCGACACATGGACGACACCCGACCTGAAGCTGAACACATCTCTTAGCTTCGATGCCGCGACGAACCGTGTCTTCGTCATCGGCCGCAAGCCCGGTATCTTCTATGCCTTCGACGGTTCGACGGGTAAGGTCGTTCAGCAGCAGCCATGCGTCAACATTGCGGACGCCATGACCTGGGACCCGCAGATGAAGCGTGTGTATATCTCGGGCTCGCAGGGCCTCAGCATCTTCCACCAGCAGGACAAAGATCATTACACCGAGCTGGCCAACATCCCCACGAACGGGGGGAAGACATCGTTCTACAGCCCTCAGCTCAAACAGTTCTACGTCGTCCATCCCAAGACCACCATCGACGACGCAGGCCTCCTCGTCTATCGCGTCAATCCGTAGTCAGACAGCTAACCCGCACGCCATCGCAAAAAGGAGAAATCACCCATGTCGATCTTCAATCGTTCCATCCTGCTCGCCGCCACCGTCGCTGTCCTCGCTCTGCCTCTGGAGGGCAGGGCGCAGACAGCAGCCGCTTCCATGCCTGCCAACTACATCAAGGTCGACGCGCCCTTTGCGCAACATCTGATAGTCGAGACCAAGGAGCGGCATCCAGAGATCGTAAAGCTCGGTTTGCATGCCACACCTCCTTCCATGGCCGACAACGCCATCATCGCATGCGACATTCCATCGAAGATCGGCAAGAAATCCTCGGCTCCCGACATGGAGAAGATCGCCATGAACAAACCCATCGCCGTGCGTGTCGAGAAGGACGGTATCTACGACCTTCTTCTCCCCATCACAGACGCTAAGGGTCGCGATTTCGGCAAAGGCTTCATCGTCATGGAGGTTCCCTTCAACAAAGCCTCCAGCGAAGCGGATGCTCTCAAGATCGGTGTTGTCATTCGTGATGAAGTCCAGGCACATATCCCCAGCAAGGCCGCACTCTACAAACGCTAAAAAAGCAAAGCAGATTCGCAAAGGATGCCAACCATGAAAAAGCTCGCTCTTCTTCTTCTCTCATTGATTGCAATCCCAGTCGTGGCGCAGACCGATCGTGGCATGCTCACTGGCACCCTTACGGATACCACAGGTGGGCGGGTTGCCGGCGCCGACGTCGTCGTGCAATCCACCTCCACTGCATTGAAGCGCGTCAGCAAAACCAACAGCGAAGGCGTCTTCACCATCAGCTCGTTGCCCGTTGGTACGTATGTAGCCTCCTTCAGCTCCAGTGGTTTCGCTTCGCGAGAGATTCAAGGTCTCACGCTTGACGCCGGTCAGACGCGTACCCTGGATGTCAGACTGGATATTGAAAAGGTCTCCCAGCAGGTGGAGGTGAGCACGGCCGACTCCGGTCTCTCGCAGTCCTCAGCGGAGATCGGCGGAGTTGTCCATGGAAGCCAGGCGCAGGAGCTGCCTCTCAACGGCCGGAGCTATGTCAGCCTCGTTGCGCTTGTTCCAGGTGCCATCGACTCCGGTACCGGCACACAGGATCAGGTGCGCTTCGCCGGTCTCTCCGCTGAAGACAACTCATGGCACCTGGATGGTGTCGACAACTCCGGTATCAATCATCAGTTCCAGAAGGTTGCGATCCGCCTGCAGCCCTCCACGGAGGCGATCGCGGAGTTCCGCGCCAATAGCGCGGTCTATGGCGCGGACCAGGGCGGCACACCTGGCGGTCAAGTGGAACTTGTCTCCCGTAGCGGAACCAATCAGTATCACGGCTCCGCCTGGGAGTTCCTTCGCAACGACATCTTCGATGCCGCGCCATGGGGTTCGCATGGCACACTTCCTCCGCTGCGCCTCAACAACTTCGGCGCCAACTTTGGCGGTCCAGTTCTGCGAGACAAGCTCTTCTTCTTCGCCAACTACGAAGCCCTTCGCCAGATCCAGACGCAGGTCATCAGTGGCTTCGTCCCCAGTCCCACTTATCGCGCCGCTGTGCTTGCCAAATCTCCCGCGCTTGCGACTATTCTGAACGAGTATCCCACAGGCACGGTTGCCACCAGCAATGCCGATATCCTTCAGTGGTTCGGTCAAGGCCCTGCGAACGATCGCGAAGATTCGGGTCTGGCGCGCGTCGACTATCATATCAACGCACGCACCAACGCCTTCATCCGTTACAGCACCGATCACTACTCGTTGGACAGTCCCGGTGATCTGACCGCCATCGCTTTCACGCGTCTCACAACGCCGAATATCGTCATGGGTGTGCAGAACACGTTCACACCCACGTTCATGAACGACGCCCGCTTCGGCTTCAACCGTGCTGAGTTCGCACAGGGCGCTTCCAACACGCTGCCCTTCTCCGTTGTCGTCAGTGGACTTACCAAGCTCGACGATGCGACTGGCTCCATTCGCAACGATAACTCCTTCACCTTCGCCGACGATGCCACGCTCGTACGTGGCCGCAACACGATCAAGGCGGGTATTACCGTCCGTCGCATTCAGGAGAATAAGGCCTCGCCAAGCGTTGCCGACGAGATCTATACGTATACCAGCCTCGACAACTTCACCAAGAATGTCATGGACTCCGCTTCTTATGCCGGTGTTGTCCCTATGACCGGTCAACGCATGACAGAGTACTTCGGCTACATCATGGATCAGCTGCAGTTCTCACCTAGCCTTACCTTCAACGTCGGCATGCGCTATGAGTACTTCGGCGTCGACCACGAGGTGCTTGGCCGCGGTATTATCGTCGATCCTATCAATTGCACCAACGTCATCTGCCCTGCTGGTTCGGAGTGGTATCACCCTAACCTGCTCGATTTCTCCCCGCGCGTCAGCATTGCCTATACACCGCAAGTGCTCGGCGGCAAAACTGTGATACGCACCGGCTTCGGTATCTACTACGGCAACGGACAATTTGGAAATCTCGGCACTCCCATCGGCAACCTCGCCACCAAATACACCCTTAACCCAAAGCAGGCACCCGGTCTCAGCTATCCCACCACGCCTTATCTTGGAGCTGTCTCCTACAGTTTCAGTCCGTCGGGGTCGCCCATTGACCGTAAAGACACCGCTGTCAATGAGTGGACACTTTCCGTTCAGAGCGAGGTTGCAAGACAGACGATCGCGCAGATCGCCTACTTCGGTACCAAGGCTACACACGTCTTCTCCGACGTCACCCTCAACGGCGTGAATCCGGCTACAGGCGCGCGCCCCTACGCCAGCTACTCAACCATTGACTACCGCGGTACAGCCAACGACGCCAACACCAACGCGCTCCAGCTAGGTGTACAGCGCAACTTCTCAACCGGGCTGCTTATCTCCGCTAACTATCAGTTTTCTCACTCGCTGGACAACGGCGGCATCGGCGGTGGCGAGGCTGTCATCCCGCAGGACTATAACTGTCATCGTTGCGAGTACAGCCACAGCGACCAGGACATGCGCCATTACTTCAGCGCCAGCACCATCTGGAAGCTGCCCATAGGTCATGGCCACACGTACCTCGGCAATGCCTCCGGTCTCTCCGAGTTCTTCTTCGGCGGCTGGCAGCTCAGCGGGATCGGTACTGCACGGAGTGGTCTTCCGCTCAATGTCACGGTCAGCCGTAGTGCCTTGGATCTGCCCGATCAGCTCAACAAGAACCAGCGCCCTAACCGCGTCGTTGGCGTGTCACTGTACCCATCCAATCGCACGCCTTCAAACTGGCTCAACGTCGCTGCGTTCTCGCAGCCTGCTCCGGGCATCCATGGCAACGCAGGCCGCAACATCGCCCGCGCTCCCGGATTGTGGCAGATGGATGCCTCCATGAACAAGCGCTTTCCGGTTACCGAACGTGTTGGTGTGAGCTTCCGCGCCGAGGCCTTCAATATCTTCAATGTCGCTCACTACGGAACTCCCGTAGCCGTTTGGGCTAAACCAAACTCGACGTCCGGCAACCCGAACAACTTCGGACTCATCACCAGCTCTTTCAACAACAATCCCGTCGGCACGGGAACCCCGCGTGAACTTCAGTTCATGCTCCGCGTCGATTTCTAGCGGTATCTGCGGAGGCAAGCAGAAGAACTATTATCCTGCGCGAGGGTGACTGCTTTATGGGTCGTCCTCCTTATGTGCTACCGACTCAATGGCGAGCGCTTCTGGCTTGACCCCGCACTGTGCTCCGAGGGCAGATTGGGAGCTCCGGGGACGGAGAGAATGTCTAGGCGGTGAACTGAGGTTTCATTAAGTCCCAGATCTGGCGGATTCCCTGCTCTAAGCTGGTGGTGTGATGCCAACCTAGGGTATGGAGGCGGGTGACATCCATGAGCTTGCGAGGTGTGCCGTCGGGCTTGGTGTGGTCGAAGGTGAGTGCGCCATCGAAGCCCAGGACGCGGGAGATGGTTTCGGCGAGTTCGCGGATGGTGACGTCTTCGCCGGTGCCGATGTTGATGAGGGGTGGGTCGGTCTCTGTGAAGAGGGTAGCGTAGGTGGGTTCGTCCAGGTTAAGGAGGAAGACGCAGGCATCGGCGAGGTCTTCGGAGTAGAGGAACTCGCGACGGGGAGTGCCGGTGCCCCACACGACGACTTCGTGTCTCCCTGCCGCCTTGGCTTCGGCGGTCTTGCGGATGAGGGCGGGGAGGACGTGGGAGTTGGCGAGATCGAAGTTATCGCCGGGACCGTAGAGGTTCGTGGGCATGGCGGCGAGGTACTTTGTTCCATACTGGCGGTTGTAACTCCAACACATCTCGATGCCGGCGATCTTGGCGAGAGCGTAGGGGCGGTTGGTGGGCTCGAGAGGGCCGGTGAGAAGACATGACTCGGGCATAGGCTGCGGGGCAAGCTTGGGGTAGATGCAGGAGGAACCAAGGAAGAGGAGGCGGTTTACGCCCGTCTTGTACGAGGCTTCAATGATGTTGCTCTGTATGGCGAGGTTGTCGCGGATGAAGTCGGCGGGGTATGTGTTGTTGGCAAGAATGCCGCCCACCTTAGCTGCGGCTAGGACGACGTACTGGGGTTTAGTCTGCGCGAAGAAGGCCCGCACCGCGGGGGCGTCGAGGAGGTCGAGTTCAGCGCGGGTGCGGGTGAGGATGTTGGCGTAACCGAGGCGGGTGAGTTCACGCTCGATAGCGGAGCCTACGAGGCCGCGGTGGCCGGCGACGTAGATGCGAGCGTCGAAGGGCATGTGAGGAGTGGACAAGGAGACCTCTTGGGTGATGAGTGTTCGGTCCGTTGGACGGAGTTATGGCCCCTTCTAGGTTTCGCGGACGTTGTAGGCGTCGTAGCCGTGGCGGATGGCCAAGGCGTCGCGCTCGGCGGACTTGAGATCGGATTCGACCATTTCACTGACGAGCTGGTCGAAGGTGGTGCGGGGAGTCCAGCCTAGTTCGCGCCTAGCCTTCGATGGATCGCCTAGGAGGGTTTCCACCTCTGTAGGTCGGAAGTAGCGGGGATCGACCGCTACGACTATCTTGCCGTCGGCGTCGGTGGCCCTTTCCTCGATGCCGCTCCCATGCCAGGTGAGGTTGAGTTCGAGGAGCTTGGCGCAGCGCTGGACGAACTCGCGGACGCTGAACTGCTCGCCGGTGGCAATGACGTAATCCTGGGGTTTCTCCTGCTGCAGCATGAGCCACTGCATTTCGACGTAGTCCCGGGCGTGGCCCCAGTCGCGTTTGGCATCGAGGTTGCCGAGGAAAACGGTTTGCTGTAGGCCTACCTTGATGCGGGCGAGGGCGCGAGTGATCTTGCGGGTGACGAAGGTCTCGCCGCGCAGGGGACTCTCGTGGTTGAAAAGGATGCCGTTGCAGGCGTAGATGCCGTAGGCCTCGCGGTAGTTGACGCAGATCCAGAAGGCGTACATCTTGGCGACGGCGTATGGGCTACGCGGGTAGAAGGGCGTGGTCTCTTTCTGGGGGGTCTCTTGGACCAGGCCGTAGAGTTCGCTGGTCGAAGCCTGATAGAACTTTGTCTTCTTTTCGAGGCCAAGAATGCGTATGGCCTCAAGGATGCGAAGGGGGCCGAGGGCGTCAGTGTCGGCGGTGTACTCGGGCTGCTCGAAGGAGACCTGGACGTGGGACTGAGCGCCGAGGTTGTAGATCTCGTCGGGCTGGACCTTCTGAACGATGTGGATGAGGGACGACGAGTCCGTTAGGTCGCCGTAATGGAGGATGAGGCGCGGGTGAGGGTTGTGCGGGTCCTCATAGAGGTGGTTTATGCGCGCGGTGTTGAAGAGAGAGGAGCGGCGCTTAATTCCGTGAACTACGTAGCCTTTGGCGAGGAGAAGCTCTGCGAGGTAGGCTCCGTCCTGGCCCGTAATTCCTGTGATCAGTGCTTTTTTCAACAATGTCTCCATTGGGCCGATGAGTCATGGCGTTCGGCTTAGTTTACTTGAGAGGTCAGTGCATTGCCGGTGAGGGCGAGGAGATCATTCACGAAGTGGGGTAAGGAGGTCATTCGCATTGATGATCATTTGAGCGCAAAATTCCTGGCTTGTGCCTTGAACTGCAACACTAAAATCAAACGTTCGTTCGGACAGGCTTTTCGCTTGATGTCGAGCAGGCTATTTCGCCTTCAATTCTCCAGATCCAGGAACAGAGCAGTAAAGACCTCCTCGCAAGGAACGATTTTCCTAAACACATTTGGGTGTTCATCAGCTCTGGCAAGAATGGACTGACACACTAGAATTTCACGATCCGCGATACGGATACCGGATCATTTTCCGCCTTCCCTTCGTAGAAATGCCGAATTGGATAGAGACGGAAACCTGAGAACGGGCTATGGAAGTTGTCGGCATTGTATGCTGGATGAATGCAGTAGATTGAAAAAGCGCGTTGAGGCTAACTTGAGTATGGGGCATGGTAGGTTCCGAAATCGCTTATTGCTGGTTATGTTCACTTTAGGAGAAGGTTCTCTCGTGCTAAGCGCGCACGGACAAGATCTTAATCTTTTGGACTTGATCACTCGTTGCGAAGAGATGGTTTCCGGCGCTCCAAGTATTTCGTGGGAATGCCGTATGAGTTCCTCTCAACTTGGACCAGGGAACAACGCGTCGCAACATTGTCGATTGCCCAGATTTTCGGACAATTTAATCGAGCCATCGCGGCCGCTAGTATTGTGTTCTAAGGGAGACGCAGAATGCAGCTCGAAACTCCACTAAACACCCCCGAAGGGGCCTCTCAAGCAGAGGAGAAATCACCGCGGTTTGCCGATACTTCAGCTGAGGATGGGATCGACTTGATCCAGGTTGTTTTGCTACTCAGTCGAAATAAGAAGACGATTTTGCGCTTCACGGTTGCGACAACGGTCCTGACCGTATTGATTGTGTTCTTTGTCTTGAAGCCAACATATACCGCAAACGCTGTTTTTTTGCCCCCACAATCCTCGCCCGGAAGCGCGATGAGTCAGTTGGCGGGTCAACTGGGATCACTCGGAGCGATTGGTGCCCTCGGTGGGCTCAAAAATCCAGGGGATGTTTATATTGGCATTCTCGGTAGCCGCACCATAGCAGACACGCTCATCAAGCGATTTGATTTGCAGAGTGTTTACAAGACGAAGAGACTTAGCGATACCGAGACGGCGTTGAAGAATAGCAGTAAATTCGTTTCCGGCAAGGATTCACTAGTCACCATTAGCGTTGTGGATAGTGACCCCCGTCGCGCCGCCAGTCTGGCAAACGGATATCTGGATGCTTTATACGAGCAAAACGGGCGATTGGCGCTGACAGAGTCGGGTCAACGGCGAGTTTTTTTCGAACAACAACTTGCACGCGAAAAAGATGCTCTCGCGGATGCTGAAGTGGAACTGAAAAGGACACAAGAGCAAACGGGAATAATTGCTCCCCTCGGACAGACTGAAGCTGCAATCGAGGCAATGCAGCAGCTGCGGGCTCAGATTACAAGTCGACAGGTGGAGCTTAGTGTCTTGCAACAGGGTGCCACGGATCGCAATCCTGCGGTGGTTCGCACTCAGACAGAGATCGAGAGGCTACAGGAGCAGTTGCGGAAGCTGGAGAACGATTCTTCTCAAAGGACCCCGGGGAGTGTGCAGGCTCCCACGGCGAAGGTCCCTGAGCTCGCTCTCGAATATATCCGCAAGCAACGTGAGGTCAAATACCACGAAACTCTGTTTGAATTATTAGCGCGGCAGTACGAGTCGGCCAGACTTGATGAATCGCGCGAGGCACCTTTATTGCAGGTTGTCGACAAAGCGATCGTTCCAGACAAGAAATCGGGTCCTCACAGAGCTCTGCTGACGCTGGCGGGAATGTTCCTGGGATTCATAGCAGGGGCGCTCTGGGTCATTTTCAGAGCAGCGCTCAAGAACCTGAAATCCCCTAAAGCGAATATGAAGGCACATCGCGAAAGGATGTCCTGATTGAGAGGGAGTCAAAAGCTATCCGGCACCAACTCTCATACTGCGCATTTACGCGGGGATCTTATCTGACATTTCCCGGACTGCGGACAACGCTGAGTCGATCGTGATTTGCCGTATGCAGTCATACTCGTGGGAGCTGCCGATACATCTAAGACGGTTGTAGTATGGGAGCAGCGAATGCCTGGACCACACGCTAGCACCTTCGCCCCCCGGAGGAGTCCGGACCGTTATATCGTTCGCTCCGTGATTGGAACGCCTAGGCATGGGCAACATGGGCGACGACGCTATCATGACAGAGCAGCATCTGCCTATCCCGATAGATACGACGCAGAGTGTGGCTCGTATGGCGCATCGCGTCTCTGGTTACCATGCTGGGTTGGCGATGAACCTTCGGTATCCCGGAGAAAGCAATGGGATCTTCCTGCGATTTTCCGCGCAGGTTGCATCGCGATGGTCTATGAACTGTGCAAAATGAACTATGCTTGGCCAAATGTGACCGTCAGTATCTGCAGAGAGCCTGCGACGAAGGGTCAACCACGATGCTGCAGAGCCCACCTTGAATTTGAATCAGTGAGAATGAGACAAACTGATATGAATCAAGACGAGCCCTTCGATGCCGAAAAATGGCGGTATCATCTTACTTTTCAGCACATCAATAAGAACATGGATGTCGCAAGGTTATTCTTTTTTCTTGTATACGTGCTTGTTTTCTACAATCCCCTTCTTGAATACAGTACGGACGGCCTGACGCAATGCTATGTCGCCCTGCAGAACGAGATCACGCACCGGCTGTTCGGGACGGCCGCGAAAAGAAGTGACGTGGAAGTATTCGTGATCCTCTAATGGCTTCGCCGAGAAAAAATAGTTTGAAACACAGCAACGAGAGCGATCAACCTTGACCTGACTTACCGAGTGCCAATTCAGATGTGGCCATTACGCGTCTTAAGACGCAACTAAAAATTATACCCCGCCATAAAGGAATCTTGCTCACGAATCAGCCTTCGCACCTTTCTATCCGGGACAGGCTGGATCACCGAGCAGGCACTGCTCTACACGCAGTGGCGTTGGCAATTGCCTTCGGGCATCCCCACCCGGGCGCTGAGCAGAAGCAGAGGATCGCGTGTCATACAAACGACATTTCCTCACCCTCGCCACGAAGCGCCGCGACGGTGGAAAGGCGGAGCGCAACACGCAATGAATCGCTCGCGCCGCGCAATGTTGGACCCCATCACGCCCTGAAGAGTTGCGGGTGGTATTTAGCGCGATGTCCTATGTGCTCAAGTCATGCGTGCATTGGCGATTTCTCTGCAGCACGATTGTTGCTATGCTCAATAGCACGCTTAATGACACCTTAGGTCAGTGACGGCCCGGCCGGTCGCGAAATCCGAGGATGGTCGTGCGCGCGCCCGGGTGGTCTCGGGACCGCAGCTTGTGTGAGCGATGCGTCGAGGAGTGGGCGAAGACTGCAAATCATTTGGCACAAACCTTTCGGCACAATTTGTTCATTTTCCGCTTTTCCCTTCACAGGACGGCTGATTTGAATAGAGACGGAAACCTGAGAACGGGCTGCGCTTTGGAAGAAGCTGGCGTTGTATTATGAAAAGATCGCAGCAGATTTAATAAGCGCGGGTCCTCGAGCTAAGCGCGCACCGAAAAGATCTCCCCCTCCGACAAAGTTTCACTCATCATTAGCAGCGTCGTCGAAGGAGACCCGTGCGCGCCGCGAATCTAGCAATGACTATCTTGACGCCTTGTACGAGCAAAACGAAAGGTTGGCGCTGACCGAGTCGGGACAACGGAGAGTCTTTTTAGAGTAGCAACTTGAACGCGAGAAGATGTTCTTGTAGATGCCGAAGTGAATCTGAAAGGACAGAAGAGCAAGCGCGAGTGATTGCTCCCGATGGGCAGGCAAAGGCTGCAATCGAGGTGATCCAGCAGCTGCGGCCACAGATTACTAGTCGAGATGTGGAGCTTAGTGTCTTGCAACAGGGTGACACGGATCGTAATTCTGAGGTGGTTCGCTCTCAGGCCGAGATCGAGCGACTAGAGGAGCGGTTGCAGAAACTGGAGAACGATTCTTCTCAAAGGCCCTTGGGGAAGTATGCAGGCTCCCACAGTCAAAGTCCTTGAGCTCGCTCTCGAGTATGCCCGCAAGCTACGTGAGGTCAAGTAAAATGAGACCCTGTTTGATTTATTGGCACGGCAATACGAGCGGCAAGACTTGATAAATCGCGAGGGACACCCTATTACAGGCTGTCGACAAGCCGATCGTTCCGGACAAGAAATCAGGTCCGCACAGAGCAATGCTGCTTTTCGCACGTACGTTTATGGGATTCATGGCAAGGGGCCTCTAGGTCACTCCCGGTGCATGTCTAAAGAATTTGAAGAAGGGGCCTTTCCTTCGATTTAAGTACCGCGGGACATTCAAGAGGCGAATCCGTCTAGCGATGTTGTTTTATAAATACGTATCGGCTCATTTTCTGGCGGCATACCGGATCTTGGCGAATTGAGTTGAAGATCAATAACACTAAGGAGAGCCAATCCATGCAGGAATTCTCGACTCCCGCGGTACAATCGCCCTGCCGTATTGAAGGCGGCTGCCGGACGCCGCATTTGCGTGCCGGTTGTGATCCCATTGTTTCGATCGTCGTTGTCGTCTATCGTGATCGCGATGAACTCGGTGCGCTTATTGAGAATCTAAGCCCGTTTCGCGATGTACAGGTGGAACTAATCGTCATCGACGGAGGCTCGCAAGACGGCAGCCTCAATCTGCTGGAGCAGAAGAACGATAAGATCGATTTTTGGTTGAGTGAACCGGATGGCGGCATTTACGCTGCTATGAACAAGGGCATCGCCGCAGCTCGCGGTCAATATATACTCCACCTCAACGCCGGTGATCGCTTGCAATTACTCCCATTAGCTGATCTTCAAGTTTGCGGTCAGCGGCAAGTCGATGTTGTCTGCTGCCGAGTTCTTGAGGATGACACGCGCCTTTACATTCCGCGCAACGACTGGCTATTACGTTTCGACAATACATGGCATCATCAGGGTACTTTTTATCGACGTACCGCTCACTTGGGATATAACTCGGCCTATCGCGTATTTGGAGACTTTGACCATAACCAGCGGCTACGCAAGGCACACAAATCTGTTGAAGTTATCGATACTATCGTCGCCACGCACCGCACAGACGGCGTCTCGCGCAATTACGAAACAAGGAGAGAGGTTTTTCGTAGCATCCGAAGTAACTTTGGACCCCTACATGTTATACCCGCGTTTGCCCGATTTCAAATGCTCAAGCTGCAGAAATTGTTGCGCGGTTTGAGCACCTAGACTAAGCCTTCTACTGCTGATTTTAGTTCGTCTTGTTATGGACTGAAGATTCAAGTCATGTACAGGCTGCCCAGGACGACAGTGGAAGGAGGTCACATGGAAGCTTCGAGCTCATCAGGAGAGGTACCAGGTCGGTTGACGCAACGTGAACGGGCTACGATTAGGTGGCTGGCCGAGCGCTACGACTTCTTGCGGGTCGCCACAAGAGCCATGCGGTTGAGGGTGGCTCGTGATTTATTCGTCCTTGTTTTTGGACTGTTAGCCCACAACTTGAGATTGCCGCCAGCTTCGTGACGTCGGTCTGGGTTTAACTGTAGAGATATCAAACACGCAGTAGCGACACACTGTCTGAAGTACCAGGCGTCTTTTGTACAAGTTGAGAATGCGACAAACCGGAGCAAGAGGAGTTGTATATGGCACGAGGGAAGAAACATACGGCCGAGCCGATCGTGAACCTGATACGGCAGATCATGCCGCAGGCAGCGCAGGACACTCTTGATAAGGCCGAGAGGTTATGGTTCTGACGTCGCCCGGCGATGTCTCTGGGAATCCATTTCTTCAGAAGACCGAAGTGGAGGGGGAGAATGTTCCCGGTACCGGCAGGGGTAAGTTTCGTGCGAGCTAGCAACAGGACGTTCAATCCGCCGCGAAAATGACGGACTCCACGAGGCGACCTCATTAGCACGCCTTTCAAGGGCTTTGGATAAGGCAGCGGCATCGGGAGACAAGAAGGCCATTCCCCAGACTGAGATTGAGAACTGCGGATACGGCTCGAATAGCATCATCAACTCCTCCGATGACATTCCGGCGTTTCGTACGAAGCTGGTGGCAGACAAACTCGATGACAAGGTAGAGAAAAAGGGAACTGGATTGATTCACAAAGCTGATGGATCGCGTATCCGGCGCCGGCAAGTATGCCCAGACCATCTCACCGGGCAGAGAGCTATCCCATGGATTCTTGCGTTATGGGTGGAGGGCGCCTTCCGCAATCCAGCGGCTGCTGATGCAAATTGGGGTGGGGAGAAGCTGGCAAAGATCATGCTCAGTTAACCTCAAGGCTTCCTTTTACCTGCGAGCGACATGAACCCATCTCACCAGTGAGGGCGCGACTGGTGGACGACATCAACGCAAAAATAACTATTTGCCGGTAAGTTATCCGGTGAAGCCGTGAAAAAGGACCAACAGTGAAAGTATTTCTACTAGCTGTGCTCTCGCTTTGCATCCCGGCCATAGCGCAAAGCTCGCTGCAACCCATCAACTTTCCTGTATCCCGCGCCTTCGATTCGAACGGAATGCGTTTGAGTGGTGGATTTCTATGGAGCTATGCGGAAGGCACGACCACGCCCTTTGCGACCTATACCGATGCAGCAAGTGGCTTGCCGAATCAAGATCCAGTCACCCTCGATTCCACCGGGTCGGCAAAGATATTTCTTAGCGCGGCCTTCAACAAATTCGCCATGCAGAATCAGTTCGGCGTACAGCAGTCGACGGTCGATAACATTGCGGGCAGCGCGATTGCGTCCATCGTGCCGAATTCCACGGGCAGTCAGACCATAAATCAGCCATCTGGCACGACTCTGAATGTCAACAATCTGAACAGCGCAGCTTATATCAATGGCGACCGGTCTTCTGATAATTCTGCGGCTATTCAGACAGCCGTAAATGCTTGTACGGGGACTTGTAATATCGTCCTAGTCAATGTTGTTATTGGTGCTAAGATCGTTCTTCCCCTGAACGTGGATATCACATTCACGGCTATCGGGCCGGTGCGTGTGACGAGTACGAGCCCAGCATTTTATCGTTACCAAGCAACCTCTGCAGCACACCCCATCGCAAATCGCATCACCTTTGAGGGGATCTCCTTCACCAAGACGAATGCGGGCATCATCATCTGGGATAACCTATTTTTCAACTCGAGCACCAACATGGGAATAACGGTGCATAATTGCCACTTCCAATTAGCTAATTCAGGGTCGGTTGCAATCGCTTTATCAGGCGACAGTGGGGTTGTTATTACAGACAACGTTTTCGATACAGGAACGGGGATGGTAGGAACTGCTATCGAGACGCTAACAGATGTCATCGCCGGTGACGGCACAGTTCGCACTCCGATGATAGTCTCCGTAGCGAATAATACCTTTCGCGGAGGCGTGGCTTTCCGTCAAGTTGCTTTGAACACTGGAGCAGACCCAGCAGAAGGCATCATGTTTACAGGGAATAGTTTTATTCTTTCTACGGTAACAATCTCTGGGAACGAGATCAATTTCATAGGCAACTCGTTCTCTGGAGCGAATGTAGTAATGAAGGATTTGTCGAACTCTGTGTTTAGTTCCAACTACTTAGATAATGGTAATGTATCCGGTAAGACTCTTCTTACTATAGATAATGTGGTCCACCAGCAGATTACGGCGAACAGTTTTGTGGGCGCTGGGCAGATTAATACCACTGGTGTTCTTTTCACCAATCCTCGTCGTATGGCGACAGGGACTACGAATGTTACTTTGTCCGGGAATTTCTATACTGGCGCAAACAACGGCACAACCGGATGTCCTTCGGCCTGTGTTTACGCACCTACTGGCGGGTTTGGCATCGTGTTTGGTGATGCTGTTGCTCGAAATATCTATGTAGGCGGTGAGAGTTTTAGGCTGCTGTCGGACGCGATAAAGTTCACAGCGGCACTAAACAGATCGACAATCGAATCCTTTGAGGCTAGGGACGTGTTCTACTATGCACATGACATCTCCACCTTTGCTGGAAACTTCTTAATAGCAGATCATCTCTACAAGAGATTCGATGTGCATTTGGAAGGAAATGTCTGGACTGCCGGGATACAGGCTGACATTGCATCTCAAATGATCTATTACTCTATGTTTCCAGGTGCGTCCGTATCCGTGACTCAGACGGCTCCTGATGTTTGCACAGCAGGGGCTTCAGTGTCTAAGGGAGTTACTCCACTTCTAGGAGGACAGTATCTCAGGCTACACGTTGACGGGGTATTATCACCCGTTGGAAGAGCTTTCTGTGATGTGACCGTAATTGTAAATGGCTCTGTCTACGTCGGACCTCGCTAACTAAATTTCAAGGAGAATCGAATGTTCCCGAACTGCTCAAAGCAGCCGCGGCACTGCTGTGTGCGGTTGGCCTTACCGCGTTGCATCCAATCCCGCGGCCGCGTGTGACAGCCGGTTGTACCTTCCACGTCAAGGGCGTCCTGGGCGGGTCAGGAGTCCTCACCGGGCTTCTGGTGCAAACTCTAAAGGGGGTTGGAGTGAACGGCAATAATGGTCCAGAATGAGAGCATTGGCTTTGTTTAAGGGCCGGCATTTCGATCGGGAAATCATTGTGCTTTGCATGCGCTGGTATCTCAGCTACAAATTGAGCTCTCGGGACCCGGTCCAAGTGATGACGGAGCGCGGAATTGAGTTGCCGCACACGACTATTCTGCGCTGGGCGCAGCGCTGACGTAAATGTACAGAGGTACACTCTGATGCGAAAGGGAATGTTCTGCCGCATTTTGAGGCATACCGTTGCATGGCTACCTTACGGTGAGACTGTAGGCGGTAGCTGCCTGGGCAGCTCCAGAGGTCGCGATCACGTTGAAGCCATAGGTAGCGGACTTTACTGGAGAATTTGAACTGCCCCCGCAACTGACTACGCTGGAAGCGATAACTATGGCGCAAAGCAGCGAGACGATCCGGATACGCTTGCGGTGACTCCCAGGCAAAAGAAAGAGAACGCAGCCGCAGAAGGTAGTTGCCAGGACGATCGTCCGATGATCCCCGAACGGTACCGCAGGGGTGAAGCCAAAGGTTGAAGCCGCTGATACGGTGAGCGTGACAGCGCCAGGGGTCGAGGCAGAGACCGTGACGTTTGCTGGACTGAAGTTGCAGGTTGCGCCCGACGGAAGCCCGCTGCAACTGAACGAGACGCTGCCGCTGAACCCGTTCAGGGCGGTGACTGTGAGCGGAACGGTGCCAGAGGAGCCACTCTGCACGGTAACCGCAGTGCTGCTGCCGCTAGCTGGTTGAAAATCGAACGCCGAGAGGATAGCCTCGACTATGGCGGCAGAAGAGGGTTGATTCACCGTATCGCCCACGTAATTGGCGGTAACCGTCTGGTTGCCGTTTGTGGCGAAAGAGGTGTTGAGGCTTGCTTTGCCGGTTGCGTCGAGCGCGGCCATTCCGAGTCTCGTGGTTCCGTTCAGAAAGACCACATTGCCTGTCGGCGTAGGGCTGGTGCCGCTGGGCGCAACGATGGCGGTGAGGAGAATTGACTGGCCAGCTACGGATGGATTCGGAGACGCCGTAAAGGAGACGCTCGATGGGAAGTTGGCCACGGTCACGACCGAAATCGTGCCGGTCGACGCCAGGTTTGAAGCATCGCCAGAGTAAGCTACGGTTACGTTCTGCGTGCCCGCTGCGCCGAAGACCACACTGATCGATGCCGCTCCCTTGGGGTTGAGAGTTGCTGTGCCAAGGACAGTTGAGCCGATGGTAAATGTGAGCGTGCCGGCGGGACCGGGCCGCTTGAGGCGACTTGGACGCTCAGAGTGCTGCTCTGGGTCGAGAGGACCGGATTTGGGGTTCCGGAGCCGGTAGTTGTCGTGGCGTATTTACTGACGGTCACGTCAATAATGGATGATGCGCTGGCGGCGAATATGCTGTCTCCGGCATAGTCGGCGCTGATCGGGTGGACCCCGACGGCTAGGGAGGTGATGGACGGCAGAGCAGCGAAGGCGCTCCGAGAACCGAGTTCCACAGCGGCCGCCTGTTTACCAAAACTATCACGATAATTGAAGAGAATGTCGGGAATACTGTCACCATCGAAGTCAGCAATGAGCGAGCCAGCAGTAGCGCCCCCGAATCCCAGCCCGCCCAGCTTTATCAGGTTTGCTGTCGGCGTGAACGTAAAGTCCCCGTTCCCGAGATATGCGTATCCTCCGGATTCGACGATGTCCAGCTTTCCATCGCCGTTGATGTCTTCTGTCATAAGCTGGTAGGTGTTATCCAGAAGGGGCGTGTTCACTGCGGCTCCAACGGTCCCGTCCCCGTTGCCTGGATAGAGGTGAATGACATTGGTATTGATATCAAGTAGGGCGATGTCTGCCTTGCTTCGATTTGCAAAATCTCCTGTGACTAGGGAAGCCCTGCACTCAATGCAAGTGGTGTATCCAACCGTTGATATGGCCGATGTGAAGGTTCCGCTTCCCTGGTTGAGGAGCACGGCTGCCGAAATATAAGAACCTCGCGCGATGCCGGTCTGCATGGTCACTGCTAAATCCAATATGTCATCCCCGTTCATATCCACGGGGACAATCTGCTTGATGGTTTGACTGTTAATGCTTCCAACAGTACCAGCCGGGAAGCTGCCGAGCGGGGTAAAGTTTCCGTTGCCGTTATTCTTAAAGATGGTGATCGATGCGTATGGTGCTTCACCGCCCGGTGAGGAGGTCTGGTCTCCTAGAATAATGTACGGAACTCCAGTCCCTGTGAGATCAGCAATTGCCAGTGTGGATGGGGTTATTGCCAGTGTGGATGGGGTTGCTGAGGTGGGCGCTACGATTCCTGGAGCAGCGATGGGGGCCTGGAAGGTTCCATCGCCATTTCCATAGCTGACTTCCACGCTGGAGCTCACCGGCGAGATGAGGTCTAGTTTGCCGTCTCCGTTGAAGTCGATCAGCGAGATGGTTCCCAAGCCAAGGTTCTGCGATGACGGTGTGGTGAATGTGCCATCGCCGTTATTCAGAAAGACCTGGACGGAGTCAGATGTTGACGAGATGACTCCGTAAGAGAGGAGGTCCGACTTGCCATCACCGTTGAAGGCGGCCCATAAAACAGTCCCCATAGATAAGCTGGGGATAGCACCAAAGAGTTGCGCAAAGGGAACGACGATCGGCTTGGCCACCGCAAGGCCCGAGAGGGCGACGCTCCCGAGGCTGGTCGAACCGTCCAGGAAAGAGACCGATCCGCTGGGAATGGGGATGGTATTGCTTGGCCCCGTCACTGTGACGTTGATGCTGACCGCCTGCCCTATTGACGTGGCGGTCGGTGTGGCAGAGAGCATCGTGTTCGAGGTCTGCTGCCCAAGGAGCGGTAGGGAGCAAAGTAACGTAGCGACAAAAAATCCATGGTCCGAAAGCGATCGTAGCTTCAACATTTGAAAACTCCAAGGACAGCAGTTCGACTTGCAGGTTCAGGTGACCGGCTAGTTAGAAGGATGAATCTCGAATGACGAAATGATAGTTGCATTCCTGGCGATGAGGAAGGAAATTCTGGGGTTCTGGTGCAACTTTTGAGGAATGTTGGAGTGAACGGCCATAATGGTCCAGGATGAGAGCATCGGATTTGTTCTAAGGAACGGCATTCGATCGCAAATCATTGTGCATTGCGTGCGCTGGTATCTCAGCTACAAACTGAGCTCACGGGACCTGGTCCAAGTGATGGCGGAGCGCGGAATTGAGTTGACGCACACGACGATTCTGCGCGGGTGCACTGCTGACACACCTGAGTTCCAGTACTTTGGGGCGAGTAAGTAGGTCATGGCGTTGTGATGAGACCTATATCAAGGTGACACTGTAGACTTTCTTTTGAGTGAAGGACACGATGTTGCGGCACCGAAGCGCGTCTTCATCAAGGCACTGAAGAAGCACGGTACACCGCGAGTCACTACACTCGATGCTCGCGCGGCTTCGCATCGAGCCATCACGACCTGCAATGGGTCCGGGATATTTGGGCAGCTGCTCTCGCTGCCCGACCGCATCAAGAAATTCTCTATAATTACACCCGATTCACACCGCTCTAGCAGAGTTTGCACCGGAACCTTAAGGAGAGATCATGAACTGACTGCTAGACTAAAACCAGCCGCAACACTGCTACGTGCGATAAGCATCCTTACGTTTGCTTTGTGACCGTTCACTTTCTACCGATAAACAAATGGTTGGGAACCCCATTAACGCGTCTGATAGCCAGTTCAAGCAGGGTGGCTTGGCGAAGAGATTGCGGTAAGTATAGCGTCGGTAATGATTGCGCGCGGCCCTATTTCAAACGCTCCGGTAAGGACGGTCGCGAGATAACATGGCAAGAGAAGAAGACGAACCGCTACTGGTTGGCGAGCGTGAAAAGCGAGGAAAGAAGCGGACTTGCTTTTCGGATTCCACTGCCGCCAGGCGGCTATATAAGCTTTTCGACTCGCCAGTCGTTTTGAGAGGTATGCTCGAATGTTTCCCTGCGAGCGGAGCCTTAAGCCTGATAGATCTTGTGACACGACCCCAACAGTGTTAGCACCGTGCTGACGATAGAGAACCTGCTGGCTATGACAATAGGAGAGCCCCTTACGACACGATGCCAAAATCGCGAAATAGCGATCATGAAGAGTGATTTCCTTGGGAAGAGGAAGTGCTTCGGTAATAAGAGTACTGCGGCCCAGGATGGTGCAGCCATGCGCTGGGTTTTTCAGCAACACTGAAAGCGGACGGTGACCACGGACTCCGAAGACCCCGCCGGCGGCCATAGCTGATTCTGCAGTGACTTCGAGGTTTTCATTTACAAGGAAGAGATCCGAATACACTAGATCAGTCTTTTCCCGAATTAATACTGCCAAACTGACCTCCAACTTTGAGGTCAGCCAGACATCATCGTGATCGCAAAACGCGAAGTAGTCTGACTCAACTCGTTCCAGCAGCGAAGCAAGTGTGGCCATCTGGCCTATATTGCGAGAGTTCCGACGAAGTACTATGCGAGGATCTTCAGCGTACCTTCCGTGAAGGAAGTCAAACGTGTTGTCTAGAGAGCAGTCATCAGTAATAAGTATTCGCACCGTGACGCCGAGTTGCCCCAAAATGGAGTCTATCTGCTGCCGCAGTACGTCTTCCCCAACGATCGTGATCGTGTTGTAGATCGGCAGCAGTACATCAATTGTAGTGAGGTCGGTACGAGGCGGCGAGGTGTAACTCATGACATATGAAGTGTACGCTTACTTTAGACGGGCAGCGATTTCGCGCTGCCAAAGCTGCAATCGATATCGCCGAGTGTGCAGTAGGCGAAGCCAAAGAAAGTGGCATGTCGCCTTCACCAATTCGGCCTGCCCGCCGCGAACCTGTCGCAGCAGTCGGACCAACAGCCTTGAAGTGCACTCCCACCCTGCGAGTTTGTTCATAGTGAGGTCCCGAAATGCGGATTCGGCCGCTAGCACGTTTCTATATCGCGTCACAGACATTTGATCATTGCTTAGAACCGAGAGATCGTGTGTGACCTGGATATTTCCAGCCACGTACACGAGCTTGCCATGCTCATGCATCCTGTGAAATATTGCATGATCGCTGGCGTCTAGCCAGAACCGCGGGTCATAACCGCCCACTTGACATAGAGCGTCTACGCGCAGCAAGGATGCAGAATTCAAGGCATAGGTTGGGGTATCAGGCACGCCCACGTATCCGAGCGGAAACCACTGCGGTAGAGCGCCCCAACGGAAGATATAAGGCGAAAGAACTCGTCCAGCGCCCTGAACGAGTGGCACCACGGCGGCGATCTCCGGGGTTGGGCCAACGACGGCAATCGCTCGGGCTAACTCTGCGAGAAAGGTCTCGGGCAGCACGGTATCCTGATCGAGGGTAAGCAGCCAATCGAACCCCTCCTGTTGCGCTATCCGGATGCCTGTATTATATGCTTCTGCCAATCCCGGGTTACTGGGAGCAGACAGGTATTCTTCGTGTTCAAAGAGGCCTGTTACGCCTTGCGCGGCCGGGCTATTATCGAATAGCAATACTTTTAGCCGCAGCATGCCGGGATCTGCCGCAGCCAGTGTTCGCGCCAAGGTTGTCACGCTTGTGCTACTCGCGTGAGGCGATGTCTTGTACAGTACGATCACGGCGAGGACGGAAGCTGTCATTTGGTGGCTTAGTCCGGTCAGTTTATTTGGTAGCAGCGTTCTTTCTACTTTACCGTGTGCGCTACCGAGGAGTGGGTGACTGTCGAATGGTTTGCTACAGAAACCCGTGCATTGATTTTATCGGGTTCGCCAGGAAATCGTATCCGTTCTTACCGGCAACCGCGATGTACTCTATGAAAGAGCGAGTCGCGAATCTCATGCATTAAGCAACGGGATTTGAAGGGTAGAAGATGCGCGGGGAAGTGCGTTCAAAGGAAGGGAAGTAATGCTCGAGCTTGTTACTTCGATTGGCATCGAACCGATCCAGTTGTTGCTTATTCTGGTCGTGGCGTCGCTGGCCTTTACTTTGCTCTACAGGAAATATGTCTTCAATCTGTTTGATCCACTGACCATGTTCATCATTTCGATGGTTGCGAATACGGCGCTGATGTGTGCGCTGCCGTGGGAGGTGCGGTTCAAATGGGAATTCGTCTTTTTTGCGATCTTTCTGTGGATGGGCTTCGTAGCCACTGCCCGAAAGCCGAGGCCTCAGATTCACCTGACCATCCCCAAGGAGCAGTTGTTCGACCTTGAGGTGGTGCTGGTCCTGCTATGCGGCATCATCATACTGGCGAATCTCTACCTGGGGGCCTCGACTGGCTTTGCGATCTTTTCCGATAACCCAAGCGTTACAAAGGTGACTTCGTACAGCGGAGGAACCGGAATCATACGCCGCATTAACATGGGACCGTACATCTTCTGCTGTTGCGGTTGCGTGTATATGGCGATGATCCGTCATAAGCGCAGGCTAGCAATAGCGCTTTTGGCCTGTTCATCGGTATTCATCATGATGTCCGGATCGAAAGGTGCGCTCCTTTCGCTGGTTTTTGCGCAAGCGGTTGCGCTGGGGCACCCCGGTCTCACCCGGAATCATCTGTTTGTGGCCAAGGTGAAGCGATATGCTCTCTACACGTTGATCCTTGGCACCGTTGTGGCCCTTGCGGTGTTGATTAGGGATCAGGGATCGTTTTCCCTAGGCGTGCTTGGTCTGTTTAAAAGAATTCTGCTGACAGGAGATGTGATCCTTTACTATTTTGCCGACCGAGCGCGTGTGATGGCCGCTACGCAGCAGTCTCTTCTCGGTTATCTGCAATACTTGATGGGCGATACACTTTCGATGCTGCGACTGCAGGAATATACAGAACCCTTAGGGTCCGTTATTCTTGGCCTCGGTAATACCGGCTTCGGACCCAATGCCCAATCCTTCGTGGTCGCTGACCTTTTTTTTGGGCCAGTTTTCGGATGCCTGTATAGTTTCGCCGTCGGCTATGCCATAGGGTATCTGAGGACCAACTTCATCAATGATTCGCGATCCTCTCCGATACTGTTTGTTTTGAAGCTGACACTTGCCGTTTTAGCTTTCTCGATTTCTGTCGAAGCGCCAGGATTTATCAGCTCTGTTGTGATGACCGTCTTGGTCCTCTCTCCCTTATGGCTTCTAGCTAGGTTGGCTCGGCTGGCGATGCACCGTGGTCCTCTGCTTAACACAGAGGATTCCCTCGAAATGTCCCAGATCTAGCTTCGGGCTGAACGCCTTCACGGAAGGCGCCGCAGTTATTGAATGTGAATTGCATCCTCGATGAACGGGAGGCCCCGATAACCCATCTTTGAGGAATTCATGTATAAACTACCGACTAGAGAATCTAGGCCGTTTCACTGAGGGGCAGGTCGCAAGGGAGTACGAGCGACCGGGATGAATGATGCCCGAGGATTCCATATCCCGTACCGCATCCAACATCAAGAACCTTTTTGCCCTTGGTGAACTGGCTGACATATTGATACACCCGGAGGTGGTTGATGAAGTTATTTGTCACGAAAAGCGGGTGTACTCGCTCGCCCGTATTCCAATATCCAGTCTTCAGGTAGTACAGAACGCTGTATGCTTTTCTCCTAATCTTCTGCGCTACTGGCTCGTGGAAATGGTGAACGGCGATGCTGTCTTCATTCATGCGCTTGGCTCCTGATGCTGAAAGGTCCGCGCTATTCTATCACCTAACATGTTCCAGTAATAGAAGTTAGAAGAAGAAGATACCAGCGCGGGCCCACATACAGAGAACCATCGACCGTCACGGTCAGGTCTGTGGGCTGCATGTCGAGGTTGTTACCTCCAAACACGCCCAGAGCCACCTCAGTGCAACCCGTCACGTTGAGCAAAGGTTAGATCTTCCGAATTATTCAATGTCCATCCCGCGACGCCTTTTGCGAGGTTGAATCCGTCAGTGGAAATTGGGGCACATGAGGATGCCAGGCGACTGTTATCATACCTGAATGCCTGATACCGCTATCGCCGCCGCCTTTGACAAGATCTACAGCCACAATCTTTGGGGCTTTGGCTCCGGTCACGGCTCGCTGCCGAAGGTGACAGAAGGCTATCGGAGGTTCGTGCAGGACTTTATACGCGAACACAGCGTCAAAACTGTCGTCGATTTCGGGTGCGGTGATTGGCAGATTTCGCGGCGGATGGACTGGACCGGCGTTGAATACCTCGGCCTCGATGTCGCTCAATCCGTGATAGAAAATAACCGAGCTACATATGGGGGCCAGAACGTAAGATTCGAGCTGGCGCCTGACCACTTCAACGATGTGCCCACCGCCGATTTGCTGATCGTCAAAGACGTGCTGCAACACTTGCCGGATGAAATGATTCACCGCTTCATGGCGCAAGTGGTCCGAAGGTTTCGCTTTGCTCTGATTACCAATTGCATTGAGCCTGCCTCCGAGCGTAACCGCGACATTCAAGCAGGGGAATTCCGACCTCTTGATATGCGCGCCGCTCCTTTCAGTTATCCCGCCGAAGCCGTTTTTGCTTTCAGCGGGAAGGCTAAGTTTTCCCTGCGAGCACCGTTCACGAAGTTTCCCGCATGGCATAAGGTCGTACTCCTATATTCGCAGCCGTGATCGTTGCCTATTGCCACCTGTAAATCACCGTTCCCGAGATGTTTCCGATCTCATCCGGCGAGAGACTCAGCGAGTAGATCACTGGCGTAGTGATCGATTTTCAGATTGATCACAGTCAGAAGCTGTAACGTCGGGCTGGGGATGATTGGCGGCGGCGATAACCCTGCCGTCGGAGCCGTTAGCGTACGATTTTTGGTGCGCCGTGCGAAGGCACGGTTTCTCAGCGGGTGCGAATCCCGCCCGGCAAGGTCGCTCCAGCCGGTAGCAATCGGAGCAGCCGCGGAGGCGACGAAGCGGCTGAAGC